>OHSP01000705.1_pt1 | contig 15961 bp, 12 predicted proteins | sample 1578711 | NCBI WGS metagenome assembly OHSP01 (sample SAMEA3879584, study PRJEB24766) | human gut metagenome | biome: human-associated habitat; feature: feces | place: USA | collected 1985/1987
ACAGCCTGGCGCTGCATGTTCGCGCCCATCAGAGCGCGGTTGGCGTCGTCGTTGGGCAGGAAGGGGATCATGGCCGTCGCGATAGAGACCATCATCCGGGGGGACACATCGATGTAGTCCACCCGCTCCTTGTCCACCTCCACGATCTCGTCCCGGTGCCGGGCCGTGATACGGGCGTTGATGAGGCAGCCGTTCTCGTCCAGAGGCTCAGCAGCCTGGCCGACGATGTAGTTGTCCTCCTCGTCGGCGGTCATATAGACAATCTCGTCGGAGACGTGGAAGGTCTCCTTGTCCACCGCCCGGTAGGGCGCCTCAATAAAGCCGTACTCATTGATCCGGGCATAGGTGGCGAGATAAGAGATCAGGCCGATGTTGGGACCTTCAGGGGTCTCGATGGGGCACATGCGGCCGTAATGGCTGTAATGGACGTCGCGGACCTCCATGCTGGCACGCTCGCGGGAGAGGCCGCCGGGGCCCAGGGCGGAAAGACGCCGCTTGTGGGTCAGCTCCGCCAGGGGGTTGGTCTGATCCATGAACTGGCTCAGGGGGCTGGAGCCGAAGAACTCCTTGATGGCGGCAGTGACGGGGCGGATGTTGATGAGGCTCTGGGGGGTGACCACATCCAGGTCCTGGATGGTCATGCGCTCCCGGATTACCCGCTCCATCCGGGAAAAGCCGATGCGGAACTGGTTCTGCAGCAGCTCGCCCACGCTGCGGATACGGCGGTTGCCCAGGTGGTCGATATCATCGGTAGAGCCGATGCCGTGGGCCAGGCCGTTCAGGTAGTTGATGGAAGCAAAGATGTCCGCAGTGGTAACGGTGCGGCCGATCAGCTGGTCGTGGTTGCGGCACAGCAGCTCCTTCTGCTCCTCCACATCGGAGGTGGTGTCCAGGATCTTGCGGATCTCCTCAAAAGAGCAGCGCTCGTTGATGCCGCACTCCTTCACATCGAAGGAGAAGAAAGCCTGTGCGTCCACACAGCCGTTGGTGATGACCTTGACGTCCTTGTCATCGATGCGCAGGGTGACCAGGCTGACACCAGCAGCGTCTGCCTGCTCTGCCATTGCGCGGGTGATCTTGGAGCCAGCCTCGATCAGGATCTCGCCGGTCAGGGGGGCCACCACGTTATCCGCAGCCACATGACCGATGATACGGCGGGCCAGAGCCAGCTTCTTGTTCATCTTGTACCGGCCAAACCGGGACAGATCGTACCGGCGGGGGTCAAAGAACAGCATATTGATCTGGCTGGTAGCAGACTCCACCGTGGGAGGCTCGCCGGGGCGCAGCTTGCGGTAGACCTCCAGCAGACCCTCTTCCTTATTCTTGGTGGTATCCTTCTCCAGGGTGGCCAGGATGCGCTCATCCTCGCCGAAGTAGTTCAGGATATCCTCATCCGAGGACAGGCCCAGGGCACGGCACAGCACGGTGACCGGCAGCTTGCGGTTCTTGTCGATGCGGACATAGAACACGTTGGAAGCATCGGTCTCATACTCCAGCCAGGCACCGCGGTTGGGGTTCATGGTGGCGCTGTACAGGTCGTTGCCCACCTTGTCCTTTGCATCGCCGTAGAATACGCCGGGAGAACGGACCAGCTGGCTGACGATAGCGCGCTCTGCACCATTGATCACAAAGGTGCCCGCATCGGTCATCAGCGGGAAGTCACCCATGAAGATCTCCTGATCTTTGACCTCGCCGGTCTCCTTATTCAGCAGACGAGCCGTGACACGCAGCGGGGCAGCGTAGGTCACGTCCCGCTCTTTGCACTCCTTGATGGAATACTTCGGCTCCTTGTCCAGGCGGAAATCCACAAAGCTCAGTGCCAGGTTGCCGGTGTAATCCTCAATGGCGCCGATGTCATGGAAGACCTCTTTCAGGCCCTCGTCCAGAAACCACTGATACGAGTTCTTCTGGACCTCGATCAGGTTGGGCATACTGATGACTTCGTCGATGTGGGAGAAGCTCATGCGCTCGGTTTTGCCGAGCTTTACGGGCTTGACTTTCATCATAAAATCAACCACTCCTTACTTTTATACTCTACGGATGTTGCATACGCGGGTCGAAATTTGAGCACACGCACATAATTCGGCCCGCGCAGCGCGGAGAGTTTCGGCATTTTTAACAAACTTTAGGATGAACGCCCCAAAGTGCCGACGCCTCAAACCCCGTTTTTGGCGCACTAGGCCATTATGTGATACTATCTCAGTATAACACAAAAACCCCTGGTGTCAAGCCATTTTCGGGTTTTTGAGCAGATTTTTTCTTTCCGGCCGGTTTTTGCAGCACACCCGGAGACGTGTACGCTTTGAGCATTTTTCGTCTTGATTTTTCTGTTTTTTGCGTTCCTGACCAAAAGCGCCTTGTGCATTTTGTCTATGTTTGCTCTTGCCTTCCCCCTCCCCTGCCGCACACAAAAAAGCCCTGCCGGGCAGCGCTTCCCGGCAGGGCTGTAAAAGGATGCGCAGTCGGCGCTTTCCCGCTTAGGTTCAGCGGTCCCACTTGTCGCACAGGGCATTGATCTGGTCGGCAAAGCGGGCCAGGTCCTTGTTTGCTCCGCCCTGGTTGTGCTCGATGACCCGCAGCAGACGGCGGCCTGCATTGACCAGCCGCTGGAATACCGATGCAGCACGGCTCGGCCCCTCCGTGCCAGTGCGGCGCTGCACCTTCTCCCGGCTGCCCTCCTGAACACAGACTGCACCCTCTGCGCCCAAGACCCACTGCGCCCCGTTGTAAGGCGCACAAGCGGTAAAGCCCCGCTCCTGCAGCAGCTGAACGAACCGGTCCTCCACTTCGTCCTCGCCATGGTTGACGAACACCCGCTTGGGTTTTGTGTCAAAGGCTTCGATCCAGCGCAGCAACCCTTCCCGGTCTGCATGACCGGACATACCGGTCAGCTGACACAGCTCCGCCTGCACCTCGATGGTCTCACCAAACAGTTTTACCTGCGGGGCACCCTCCAGCAGGACTCGTCCCAAGGTGCCCGCGGCCTGATAGCCCACAAACAGGATGGTGCTCTCCGGCCGCCAAAGGTTATGCTTCAGATGATGGCGGATACGGCCCGCCTCACACATACCGCTGGCAGAAAGGATGACCTTGGGCTCCCGGTCCGAGTTGATCTGGCGGGATTCCTCACTGGTCACGCTGACCCGCAGCCCCGGGAACAGGATCGGGTGGACTCCCTGTGCCAGCAGCTCCCGTGTTTCCTGATCAAAGCAGGCAGAATCCGTCTCATGGAAGATGCGGGTCGCTTCAATGGCCAGCGGACTGTCGATATAGACCGGGAAATTGCCGTGCCCTTTGACCAGGCCCCGGTTTTTGATCTCCCGGATAAAATACAGCATCTCCTGGGTGCGGCCCACCGCAAAGCTGGGGATGACCACATTGCCGCCCCGGTCCAGGGTGCGCTGCAAAATGGCGCTCAGCTCCCCTACATAGTCCGGCCGGGGGCCGTGGCTGCGGTCGCCGTAGGTGGACTCCATCACCACATAATCTGCCTCATGCAGATAGGCGGGATCTTTCAGGATCGGCTGATTCAGGTTGCCGATATCGCCGGAAAACACCAGCTTGACCGTTTTGCCTTCCTCTGTGACCCAGATCTCCACACTGGCCGAGCCGAGCAGATGTCCCACATCCACAAAGCGGACCTCTACCCCCGGCGCCAGGGCAAACTGCGTGTTATAGGGCACGCCGTGGAACAGTTTGATGGCCGCCTCTGCATCCTGGACCGTGTACATGGGCTCCACCGGGTCTGCACCGGAGCGCTGGCCTTTGCGGTTTTTCCACTCCGCCTCAAACTCCTGGATATGCGCCGAGTCCCGCAGCATGATGCCGCACAGCTCTACCGTAGGTGTCGTGGCGTAGATCTTGCCCCCAAAACCGTTGCGCACCAAAAGCGGCAGCAGTCCGGTATGGTCAATATGGGCGTGTGTGATCAGCACACAGTCCACCTCACCTGCCGGCACCGGCAAAGGCTGGTTTTCATAGGTATCCCGTCCCTGTTCCATGCCGCAGTCGATCAAGACCCGCTTGCCGGCGGCCTCCAACAAGGTACAGCTGCCTGTAACTTCATGGTTCGCACCCAAAAATGTCAGTTTCACAGTGGACACCTCCCATTGCGCCCGGAGCACGGGCGTTGAAACGGCCTTAATAATACATTATAATGGCCCCCGGTCCATGAAAATGCAAGCATCCCGCTGCCATCTCCCACAAACCTTTGGGTTACGTTCAGTATACCACATTTTGTGCCCCAGCGCCCCCCAAAAACGCAGGTTTTTCTCAGGCAAAACGCCGAAAGACTGAAAAAATTTTTATACAACCTTGACAAACTACCCCGGGATGCGATAAACTCAGACAGTATGATATTCCTTCTAAGAAGATCTGAATAGAGAGGTTGTATATTTATGGTTCGTAACGATTTGCGCAACGTCGCTATTATCGCTCACGTTGACCACGGCAAGACCACCCTGGTGGACGCCCTGCTGCGCCAGAGCGGCGCTTTCCGTGACAATCAGGTGGTGTCCGAGCGTGTGATGGACAGCGGCGACATCGAGCGTGAGCGCGGCATTACCATCCTGGCCAAGAACTGCTCCTGCACCTACAAGGGCGTGAAGATCAACATCGTGGACACTCCGGGCCACGCCGACTTTGGCGGCGAGGTGGAGCGTGTGCTGAAGATGGTCAACGGCGTGCTGCTGCTGGTGGACGCCGCTGAGGGCTGCATGCCCCAGACCCGCTTTGTTCTGCAGAAGGCTCTGCAGCAGAACCTGAGCCTGGTGGTGGCCATCAACAAAATCGACCGCCCCGATGCCCGCATCAAAGAGGTCATCGACGAGGTGCTGTACCTGCTGATGGACCTGGGTGCCTCCGACGAGCAGCTGGACTGCCCCATCCTGTTCTGCTGCGGCCGTCAGGGTACCGCCAGCCTGGACCCGGATGTGCCCGGCACCGACCTGATGCCCCTGTTCGACACCCTGCTGGACACCATCCAGCCCCCGGAAGGCGACCCTGAGGCTCCCTTCCAGATGCTGGTGTCCTCTGTGGACTACAACGAGTTCGTGGGCCGCATTGGCATTGGCCGCATCCAGAACGGCGTGGCCAAGGTAGGCGAGGAAGTGGTGGTGTGCGACTGGCACAACCCGGACCTGAAGATGCGGGGCCGCCTGACCAAGCTCTACGACTTCCAGGCCAACGGCCGCCAGCCCTGCGACAACATCACCGCCGGCGATATCGTGGCCTTCTCCGGTCTGCCGGATGTGACCATCGGCAACACCCTGTGCAGCCCCTCTCAGGTGGAGCCGCTGCCCTTTGTGAAGATCAATGACCCCACCGTGGAGATGACCTTCTCGGTCAACGACAGCCCCCTGGCTGGCCGTGAGGGCAAGTTCGTCACCAGCCGCCAGATCCGTGACCGCCTCCAGAAGGAGCTGCTGAAGGACGTGGCCCTGAAGGTGGAGGACTCCCCCACCACTGATTCCTTCCGGGTCATGGGCCGTGGCGAGATGCACCTGTCCATCCTCATCGAGACCATGCGCCGTGAAGGCTACGAGCTGCAGGTCTCCCCTCCCCACGTTCTGACCAAGGTGATCGACGGCAAGACCTACGAGCCCATGGAGCACGTGGTGATCGACGTGCCCACCCAGTATCAGGGTGCTGTCATGACCGGCCTGGGCCAGCGCAAGGCCATCCTGCAGCAGATGGAAGCTCTGGGCGACACCCGTGTGCGTCTGGAGTTCCGGATGCCCAGCCGCGGCCTGTTCGGCTACCGCAACCAGTTCCTGACCGACACCCATGGTGAGGGCATCCTGAACCAGATCTTTGACGGCTACGATGTGTGGGCCGGCATGATCGCCAACCGCGCCACCGGCTCTCTGGTGAGCTTTGAGACTGGCGAGTCTGTCACCTACGGCCTGTTCAATGCCCAGCAGCGCGGCACCCTGCTGATCGGACCCGGCGAGAAGGTCTACGAGGGCATGGTCATCGGCTACACCCCCACCGGTGAGGATGTGGACGTGAACATCTGCAAGACCAAGCACCTGACCAACACCCGCGCTTCCGGCTCGGACGACGCTCTGCGTCTGGTGCCCATCAGCAAGCTGAGCCTGGAGGGCAGCCTGGAGTTCCTGGCACAGGACGAGCTGCTGGAGGTCACCCCCCAGAATCTGCGTATCCGCAAGCAGATCCTGAACCACGAGCAGCGCATGAAAGCTAAGAGCAAGAAGAAGTAAGCTGCTGTAAAATACACAAAAATCCCCCGCAGCGCTCTGAAAAGAGCCGGCTGCGGGGGATTTTTTATCTTTGGTCAGCCCTGGCTGTATACACTGCCGGGGGTCCAGGGGTTGGCGGGGTCGTACTGGGCGTGGTTGCGCAGATAGGTGACCCAGGCTCCATAGCCATTGCCGGCAGACAGGTGCACGCCGTCCGGTGCAGCCAGGATCTCCTTCAAATTGCCCTCTCCATCGGCCAGCGTCTCCCACAGATCCAGGTAAATGCAGCCCTTTGCATCCGCCAGCTGCGCCAGCTGCTCGTTGACAGCCCGCAACGAATCACTGGCAAGACCCGGACGCTCGGCGGCTGCATTGGGCCGCACCGGCGGAATGGACTGCACATAGATCCGGCACTGATCCCCCAGCGTCTGCCGCAGCACATCCAGCATCTGGCCGTAATAGGCCAGGAACTTGCCCTCTGCGCCCGCCCTGGTCAGGGTATTGGTGCCCAGCAGCAGATAGAGTTTTTTGGGCTGCGCTGCCGCCAGCACGTCCAGCGCCACTTCCGGACCGCGGACCGGGCTCTTGACCGTGCTGCGGTTGACGATGGCATCCGGTCCCACACCGGTATAGCCGCAGATCAGCGCACCGCCCAGAGGGATGCTGTAATCCGAAAAGCCCACCGTCAGGCTATCGCCCAGAAACGCTGCATCCGCAAAGTAGCTCAGGTCCACCTGTCCACAGGCAGGCTGACGAATGGTCTGCGCATCATACGCACGCAGCGCATATGCCCCTGGTGTTTGGAGAGCCGAACCAAACGCTTCCAGCTCCACCACTCCAGGCTGCACATCCGGCTCTCCAATTGTCCCCTGCCCCTGCATGGGCAGCGGCGCCAGGATCTCCTGCGCTGTGCCGCTGGGCTGTACCGGAACAGAGGCAGCCTGTTCCGGCCCGCCGTGCTGCAAAACAGCTGTCACGGCAGCAGAGATCAGCAAAATGGCGGCAGCTGTACCAGCCAGCCGCAATATAAATACGCTTTTGCCCCGGCGCTGCGCAGGCCGTGCATGTGCGGAATGATATTCGTGTGAGATGCCCATTGTGGTCTTATCCACCTTTCCTGTCGGCGTTACATGGGGCTCCGGGAGCACAGATCCGGACACAGCCCCTGTGTCGTACCATTTTAGCATATTTTTTTTGCCTTCGCAACCAATTGGGTCTTGCATACAACACGCAAAATGGTTACAATAGAATCGTAGCTGAATTTACACATTTTACAAAAACCGTGCAAACAAGGCTGCTACTTTTTTGTACGACTTGCGGCGCAGGCTTTGGGACATCGGGGCTCTTGTGATGCAGTGCAGGGCAGCACGGGGCTTTTGCATCCGACACAGTCCAGCCAGCCGCAGCCAACCCACAGATAAGAAGGAGGAACTATCATGGCCAGGAACGTCATCGTCGGCCAGTCGGGCGGCCCCACCGCCGTCATCAACGCAAGCCTGGCGGGTGTCTACAAGGCAGCCCGCAGCATGGGCGCCGACACGGTCTACGGGATGAAGTACGGCATCGAGGGACTGTTGAAGGAGGAGCTGGTAGAGCTGAATGTTCTGCTGGACGACCGGCTGAGCATCGAGCTGCTGAAGCGCACGCCTTCCAGTTACCTGGGCAGCTGCCGCTATAAGCTGCCGGACCCGGAAAAAGACAGCGCCCCCTTTGTCAAGCTGTTTACCCTGTTTGACAAATACGAGGTGTGCGCCGTGTTCTACATCGGCGGCAACGACTCCATGGACACCATTGCCAAGCTCTCCCGCTATGCCAGCTCGGTGGGCAGCCCCATCCGCTTTATCGGGGTGCCCAAGACCATCGACAACGACCTGTGTCTGACCGACCACACCCCTGGTTACGGTTCCGCAGCCAAGTACATTGCCACCATCCTCAAGGAGGTCATCCAGGATTCCTCGGTCTACAATATGCGCAGCGTGACCGTAGCCGAGATCATGGGCCGTCATGCCGGGTGGCTGGCCGGCGCCGCCTGCCTGGCCGGCGGCGACGACTGCGACGGCCCCGACCTGATCCTGCTGCCGGAAGTGCCCTTTGACCAGGAAAAGTTCCTGGCACGGGTGGACGAGCTGCAGCGCACAAAGCCCAACGTGATCATTGCCGCCAGCGAGGGCGTCAAAACCGCAGACGGCACCTATCTGTGCGACCTGGTGTCCACCGCCGGGCAGCTGGATGCCTTTGGCCACAAAGCCATCCTCAGCGGAACCAGCCGGTATCTGTCCGAGCTGATCCACGACAAGCTGGGCTGCAAGAGCCGCGCGATCGAATTTTCCACCCTGCAGCGCTGCGCCAGCCATCTGGCCAGCCGCACCGACGTAAACGAAGCCTACGCCGTGGGCGGTGCCGCTGCTACTGCCGCCTTTGCCGGGGAGACCGGCCGCATGGTCGCACTGAAACGGATCTCTGCCTACCCCTATCAGTGTGTCACGGAGCTGGTGGACGTACAGCAGGTGGCCAACCTGGAAAAGAAGGTCCCGCTGGAATGGATCACCCCGGACGGGATGCAGGTGACCTCCGCTTTTGAGGAGTACGCCCGCCCCTTGATCCTGGATGAGGTGACCCCTGTTTACGTCAACGGCACCCCCCGTCACATCTGCCTTTGATCCCGTTCTGCACCTGGCGTATCCTGCCGGATGCAGCCCCTTTCCCCCATCCCTTTAGTCTTGTTTTCGTGCGCCTGCACGATCTCAATAAAGGCTCTGTCCCGCCCTGCTGCTGCCGGGCAGGATAAAGCCGATCAAAGCCGAAAACAAAAAAGGAGAAATCATCATGGGTAAGAACGCAATCGTTGGTCAATCCGGCGGCCCCACCTCGGTCATCAATGCAAGCTTGGCCGGTGTGTTTGAAAGCTGCAAAAACCGCGGCGCATCCGTCGTGTACGGTATGTGCAATGGTGTAGCGGGGCTTTTGGAGGAGCGGGTCGTGGATCTGTCCCAGTACCTCACGGATGACCTGGACATCGAGCTGCTGAAGCGCACCCCTTCCAGCTTTTTGGGCAGCTGCCGCTATAAGCTGCCGGATTGGCGGGAGGATGAGTCGGTCTACAAAAAGCTGTTTGCGATCCTGGACAAGCTGGATGTGGGCTACTTCTTCTACATCGGCGGCAACGACTCCATGGATACCATCGGCAAGCTGGCAGACTACGGCACCCGTATCGACAGCGATATCCGGTTCATGGGCGTGCCCAAGACCATCGACAACGACCTGATGGTCACCGACCACACCCCCGGCTATGGCTCTGCGGCCAAGTACATTGGTGTGGTAATGAAGGAGATCATCCGGGATGCTACGGTCTACGGCACCAAATATGTCACCGTTGTGGAGATCATGGGCCGCAATGCCGGCTGGCTGACCGCCGCCGCTGCCCTGGCTAAGAGCGATGACTGTGAAGGTGTGGATATGATCTGCCTGCCGGAAGTGCCGTTCAACGTGGATCGTTTTGTCGAAAAGGTCCAGGCCATGCAGGAGACCAAGCCCAGCATCGTGATCGCTGTTTCCGAGGGCGTCAAGCTGGAGGACGGCCGCTATGTCTGTGAGCTGGCGGATGATGTGCACGCAGTGGACGCCTTTGGCCACAAAGCCCTGACCGGCACTGCCCGGTATCTGGCCAACGTGATCGCCCGCAAGCTGGACACCAAGACCCGCTGCATCGAGCTTGCTACCCTGCAGCGCTGTGCCGGTCACCTGACCAGCCGCACCGATATCACCGAGGCATACCAGGTGGGCGGCGCTGCCGCCAAGGCTGCTTTTGAGGGCGTCACCGGGCAGATGGTTGCATTGAAGCGCCTGTCCAACAACCCCTACCAGTGCACCACCGAGCTGCACCCCATCAGCGAAGTAGCCAACCTGGAGAAAAAGGTGCCCTTGAGCTGGATGAACGAGAACCATACCCAGATGACGGAGGAATTTTTGGCTTACGCCCGCCCGCTGATCCAGGCGGAGCTGACCCCGCTGTACATTGCCGGTCTGCCCCACCATATCTACATGAAGGCGAAGCAGTAAGCATGGCACGGGCCGCCGCTTTGTGTGTGCGCCCCTTGTGCCCCTATCCTAATATAAGCAAAGTCCCGCCCCACGGCAGAGCTACCTGCTGTGGGGCGGGACTTTTTTCTATTGGATGGTTTTGCAGCGCTTAGCCCAGCTCTGCCAGGGCGCGGCGCAGATTCTGTGCGATCTGGTCCGGGCAGCTGGTGGGACGGGGACCGCAGGTGGTACCCTCCATACGGGCAATGGCATCCTCTGCCTTCATGCCCTGCAGCAGGCTGCTGATGCCCTTCAGGTTGCCATTGCAGCCGCCCACCACCTGGATGGATTCAATGGTATGGTCCTCGTTCAGGGTGATCAGGGTCTCACGGGAACAGGTGCCGTGGTTCGGGTAACGAAAACTCTTGCTCATGGTTTAGATATCCTCTTTTCTTTTTTATCCTATATCTTGATCCGTCCGGTCACCGGACATGACGGCGTGCCGCCGCCAGTTCCTCCAGACGTGCCAGCGATTCATCCGCGGTCAGGCAGGTGCCCAGCGGGTGGGGCACTTTGTGATTGGCTCCATGAAAATCACTGCCGCCCAGCGGGATCAGCCCATACTTCCGGCACAGCTCGATGCACTCTGCACGGTCTGCCGGGCTGTTGCGGGGGTGATCTACCTCTATGCCGTCGATCTTCCCTGCGGCAGCCAGTTCCCGCACCAGCGGCATACTTTTATATACCGTCGGATGTGCCAGGACCACCACGGCTCCCGCCTTATGGGCCATATCCAGCACCTGCTCCACCGGCGGATACTCCGGCGAGTGCAGCACCACGCCCCGCGGCTCCCATCCAAACAGGTAATGGTAGGTCTCTCCGTAAATATTGCCATCGCTCAGGCCAAGATGCTGCAGCGCCCGCATCAGGTCGCACTTATACAGCACCCCGCTGTCCTTGCAGTATTCCAGCGCCTGCTCGGTACGGAACTGAGGGTACATCGCCTCCAGCTCCCGGGCGCTTTGCAGGCAGCACTCGTTGCGGCGCTGGCGCATCAGATCGCAGTGCGCCCGCATCCCCTCGTCCTCCGGGTCAGGCCAATAACACAGCAGATGCACCCGATGTTTGCGGGCAAAATCGTAGCCGGTAAGCTCGGTGGCGGGGATCAGACGCACCCCCTCCTGCACCGGATGATCATAGGCGTAGCGGACACTGAGCAGGGTGTCATGATCCGAGACCGCCAGTGTGCCGATGCCCAGCCGGGAAGCCATGAGCGGCAGGCGGCCAATGGGCACCGAGCCATCTGAAAATGTAGAATGAGAATGAAGATCGCCAGGCATGAAGTAAAGACCTCTTTTTTAGTGTTTATAGTAGTTGATCAGGCAGCCATCCGCCAGGATGCGGCGCTCATCCGCCGTCAGCGGAGCCATGTACAGAGTAAAGGGCAGCACCTTCTCCCCCAGCACATAAGCGGGGATGTTTTGCAAATCGCCTTCCAGCGCCTGGCGCACATGGGGGATCAGGATATAATCGCCCAGTCCAAACGGTGCCGGGCCAGACAGCTGCAGCGGCAGCATACCCCAGTTGATCAGGTTCGAGCGGTAGCGCTTGGTGGCATACTCGGACACGATATTTGCTCCGGCGCCCAGCACACGCTGGCAGGAGGCTGCCTGCTCCCGGGCGGAACCATCGCCGGGCTTGACCGCATAAATGGTGGAAGCCAGCTGTACATCCGCCCAGGTCAGAGCCTCGCAGCCGGGCACAGCATGGATCTTATCCAGCAGGGACGCATCCCCCTGCCCTGCCCGGCGGGCAGCCTCCTCCGACTGGACGGCTTTGGCACGGCCCACATAGGCGGGGTCCTTGCGGCTAAGGGTAAATTCGGCCAGACCCAAGGGGTTGGAACGGTAGGAGCTGGTCTCGCCCGAAGGGATCAGCTCATCGGTGGTGGTGACAGGGTCGGTAATGAACGAAGCCACCTTCAACAGCAGGTTCTCCCCCAAGGGGGCGATCTCCGGCCAGTCTTTGATGTTGGGACCCAGCTTGAGCAGGGTGTCGTAGCTGCCCTTGCCAAAGCCCTGGTAGACCCGGGCATCGTAGCTGGAGGGGTCGTACTGGTACTCCGGTACGGTAGGATCGTAATCCACCTCGGTGGCGGCGGTCAGCAGGCCGCCATTGGCCGTGGTAGCCGCAATGCTGCGGGCATCCATCAGCGCCACGCCGGACAGCTGGCCGGAACCGGGCTTGGAACCCTCCCGGCTGGGGAAGTTGCGGGTGGTATGCCGGATGGACAACGCTCCGTTGGCGGGCACATCTCCTGCGCCAAAGCACGGACCGCAGAAAGCCGTGCGCACCGTTGCGCCGCTGGCCATCAGCTGACCAATGACCCCCGTGCGCACCAGCTCCATCATAATGGGCTGGCTGCCGGGGTATACGCTGAGGGCATAATCTCCGCAGCCGCCGGTATGACCTTTGAGGATGGAATTGGCCTCGTAGATGCTGTCAAACAGGCCGCCGGCGCAGCCTGCAATGACCCCCTGATCCACCCGCAGACGGCCATTTTCGATCTTGCTGCACAGATCCAGCTTTACGTCCTTTCGGCCCACCAGCTGCTGCACGTTCTGCTCGCACTGGTGCAGGATATCCTCCAGGTTGGCGTTCAGTTCCTCAATGGTGAATGCGTTGGACGGGTGCATCGGCAGGGCGATCATGGGGCGGATACGGGACAGATCCACCGTGACCAGGCCATCGTAATAGGCCAGCTCTGCCGGAGCCAGGGGCTTATAATCCTTCTCTCTGCCATGTGCAGCCAGGAAACGGCGGGTGGTCTCGTCTGTTTCCCAAATAGAGGACAAGCAGGTGGTCTCGGTGGTCATCGCATCAATGGCATTGCGGGTATCCTGACGCAGCGAAGCGATGCCAGGGCCTACAAACTCCATGACCTTGTTCTTGACATAGCCGCTCTGGAACAGCTTGCCCACCAGCGCAATGGCCACATCGTGGGGGCCGCAGCCAGCAGGCAGCGCTCCGGTGAGGTAGATGGCCACCACGCCGGGCCGGGCCACATCGTAGGTGCGGCCCAGCAGCTGCTTTGCCAGCTCGCCGCCGCCCTCACCGATGGCCATAGTGCCCAAAGCACCATAACGGGTATGAGAGTCCGAACCGAGGATCATTTTGCCGCAGCCGGCAAATTGCTCCCGCATATACTGGTGGATCACCGCCAGATGGGGCGGAACAAAGATCCCGCCGTATTTTTGAGCGGCGGACAGACCAAACCGGTGGTCGTCCTCATTGATCGTCCCCCCCACTGCACACAGGCTGTTGTGGCAGTTGGTGAGCACATACGGGATCGGGAAACGCTCCAGCCCGGAAGCCCGCGCTGTCTGGATAATGCCCACAAAGGTGATATCGTGGCTGGCCATAGCATCGAACTTCAGCTGCAATGCGTCGTCATCCCCGCTGTGGTTATGCGCACTGAGGATGCCATAGGCCATCGTGCCTTTTTTGGCCTGGGCTGCTGCAGCCGCATCAAAGCCCTTGGACGCCAGTACCTGGCCTGCGTTTTCATCCGCCGGGATCCATTCTCCACGGGCATAGTAGGCTCCGCCGCTGGTGCATTGAATCATATCCAACATTTCCATCCGCCTCTCTTTTTTCATGATCTGCCGCCGGGCAGCCCCGGGCGGCCATTGTCCGCCCCATCCAGGGCAAGAAGAGCTCTTGCCATAGGCGCCCTTATTGAAAGGCCGCCTATTTATATAGCACAGTATACCATGAAACCGTCAAAAGAAAAGCTTTTTTTCATCTCTGGCCGGTATATCCATCGATTTTCCGGGGCAGACAGGACCCAAAACCCAAAAAGTCGAAAATCCCTTCCGGAAACCTGTTGACAAAGCCAGCAGAATCTGCTAATATAAATAAGCACTTGCAGGGTTAGCTCATCCGGTAGAGCGACTGCTTCCCAAGCAGTAGGCGGCGGGTTCGAGTCCCGTATCCTGCTCCAAGCCATAAAACCGCATGGATGCTCAGAAAACGAGTATTCATGCGGTTTTTCTGTTTTTCTCCGCATCGGTTTGGGCCATTCCCTGCACCGCCTGCGAATTTGCAAGGGTCTACAAGATCGCCTGGATGCTTTAAGCGTCCGGGCGATACTGTAGACGCATCTGGGAGACCGCAACTCTGCCAACTGAGCTAAAACGGTATGAAAAAAGTTGGGTAAACAAAAACCACGGTGCGTGTGCATCGTGGTTTAACGGTCATTCAACTCCCGCCGGGAGTTTTCCAAGTTCTTTCAGAACGTCATAATAACCTCGTGCAGCCAGCTGCCGTGGCGGAACGTCATCCCCATCATAGATATCTTGGGCGCATAGTTCGTCATATTTATGGTCGATAGGATGGTCTATCAGATACTGCTGCATTTTCTTTATGCGTTCCGGGGTAAAGAACTTTTCATTCGTAGAACTTGACACCGTATCCCTCCAATTCTGATAGACAGTTGCGAACAAGAAAATTCAACGATTCGGCGGCTTCCTGATAGGAAATCTCTTTCCGATCATATTGATCTGCAATGCCGTTGACGGATTCTCCGAGATCAGAAACCAGTGTTTTTACGGCTTTTGCGTCAAACGAAGCTGATTTTTCAACCGCATAAACGTGCCCATCATGGCCAACAGCTGTAAGCATTTTCAGGTTTACGTTATTTGCAAAGTTACTCAAATCCCGTTGTGAGAAAATGTTACTGTCAGGGTGTGTATGGATAACAATATACGGCACATTTTGTTTTGGCACCGACACTGTTGAGCGCTCTGCTGCTCCTGTTAACTCTTTTGTGAGCGGTTTCATATTCAAATCGTATGCCCTGCCAACTTCCACTCCAAGCGGCTGCTTGGATGCGGTCATAAGCAGACGTTTGTGCGCATTTTTCAGCTGCTGTTGTCCAGCAGCATCCAGCGTGTCACAGCTGAACGCCTTGACATTGCTGATTAACTGCATTGTAACAGGTTTTGGCTCCATGTTCAAGCTCGAATAAACAGAGAAGTTTTTCCTTGCCGCATACGCCGCCCGCTTTTGCGCGTTGATGGCATCCTTCCGGGCGGCATAGTCGATGCGGCGCAGGGCGTTCCCATCACTGCCCGGTACTGCCGGAGGTACTCTTCCGGGTCGTAGCCTGCCACGCTGGTGCGGCGGTCGAACCGTACCGCAAACTCACAGCTGCAGTTTGCATGGATGTGCTGGGCATGGTCCCCCTTCAGTGCTTTTTTGCTGGCCTGCTGCCAGCCTCGGCTCGCCAGCATCATGCAGAACGGACAGGTGTCACCGTGCGGCACCCATGCCCATTCGGCCCCGTCACGTATGGCGTTATGCAGCGTGGTGTCGGCCGCCGCGCGCTTTACTAGGCGGCTCACTCCGCTCTGCAAAAGGGGAGGGCTCTGCTTTGTGCCGTTCACCATCTTCGCCGTCTCACCATACTGTGTCACAGGCGCGGGCTCTGCGGGCGGAACATCCGCGCCGGAGGCTTCCGCCATAGCGTCATACATCTGGCACGCAAGCTCGGCGCTGCCCTCGCCGTATTTTTCAATCAGCGCCTGTGCATAGGCCGTCAGCGCTGCGGTGCCCTCTGTCCCGTGCTTCGCAATATAGTCTGCCATTTTTTCCCCGGCCGTTTCATTCAGTCTGGAAAGTCTGGCAACATACTCATCCCACGTCTTCTCCGTTATTTTCATTCTCTACCTCAACAAGTA
>OHSP01000733.1_pt1 | contig 15440 bp, 10 predicted proteins | sample 1578711 | NCBI WGS metagenome assembly OHSP01 (sample SAMEA3879584, study PRJEB24766) | human gut metagenome | biome: human-associated habitat; feature: feces | place: USA | collected 1985/1987
ATAAATGGCAAACCAGGTCGGATATTCGCGCAGCCAGCCGTAAATAGCAGTAATAACGACAACCGTGCCGATATAGCCAGCAGGGATACGCCAGTCGATGTGTCCTCGCCAGAGCAGATAAATTCCGCCTAAAAGCAGCGCCGGGACACATGTTTCGCCTAAGGAACCGCCGACATTACCCCAAAACAGTGCGCTCAGTGAGGGCAGGTCGACATTAAGCCCGCGCTGCCAGGCGCTTTCGGCCAGGCGCAGAGCTGCCAGCGGTGTAGCGCTGCTGACAGCGTCGGTATAAGGTGTGGCTTTAGTAACTGCTTCTGCGGCGGCAGTGTTCCAGGGCATGGTCCAGGTCGTCATCTGTGCCGGGAAGGAAGCGAGCAGGATGGCGCGGCCTAAGTGGGCAGGGTTAAAGATATTGCTGCCCAAGCCGCCAAAGACCTGCTTACCGATAACGACAGCACAGAAGCTGCCGAAGGCAGCCAGACCCAGTGATAATTCGGGCGGCAGGCAAAATGCCAGCAGCAGGCCGGTTAAAAGGGCACTGCCGTCACCGACGGTAATCGGCCTCTGCATGAGCTTTTGACATAACGCTTCACAGATGACAGCCGAGAGGCAGCAGGTAAGGATAACGCTGAGCGCCGGCCAGCCGAAAAAGTAAACAGCGGCGGCCAGAGCTGGCAGAAGTGATAGTAAAACATCGCGCATAGCGGCGCTGATAGTACTGCCGCAATGGATATATGGCGATGACGATATAATGACTAAAGGCGCAGGAGCTTTGACCGGTTCCATAAGAGTCTTCCTTTCTATACGTGCACAAGATACTTATTTTTTATAGTAAGGGTTATGACCGCCGAAGCCGTCAGTAAGGATAAACTGTTTGCCCATGCGGATATACTGGACAAGGGGGATATGGGCCGGGCAGTTATAGGCGCAGGAGCCGCATTCGATACAGGTACCAACGTGGCCGGCCAAAGCTGCCGGCCAATCACGACGTTTGACTGCTTTGAAAAGCTGGGTCGGTTCTAAAAACATCGGACAGGTATCGACACATTTTCCGCAGCGAACACAGGGATTTTCAGACGGCAGCTTGGCCAGTTCAGACTGGTGATCAAAAAGCAGCAGCCCGCCAGTGCCCTTGAGAACAGGAAAATCAAGCGAATGCAGGGAAAAGCCCATCATCGGACCGCCGGAAATGATGCGGGCCGGATCGTTTTTCAGACCCTGGGCACCCTGCTCGACAAGGTGGCTGTAAAGTGTCCCGATGCGGACACGATAATTACCCGGTTTGTGAACGGCGTTGCCGCTGACAGTGACGATACGCTCATAACAGGGCAGGTCGTCTTTAACTGCCAGAGCCGCCTGCATTGCGGTGGCTACATTATCGACGATCACGCCAACAGCCGAGGGCAGAGCTCTCTCGGGGACAACGCGGCCGGTAACGGCATAGATCAGATGGCGTTCGCTGCCCTGAGGATATTTTTCGGGACAGACAACGACGCTGATATTAGGATCGTCAGCAGTAAGCTGATTAAAAAGCTCGATAGCCCGTGGTTTATTATCTTCGATGGCAATGATGCCTTTGTTGGCTAAAGAGGCTTTCAGGAAATATTTCAGGCCGCGAATTACTTCATCGGCATGTTCGATAAGAATACGGTAGTCGGCGGTAATAAAGGGTTCACATTCGATACCGTTTAGGATAACTGTGTCAATGATGCGGCCGCTGCTCTGCGGCGCGTATTTGACATGTGTCGGGAAGGTTGCGCCGCCCATACCGACGATCCCTTTTTCTGCCAGAAGCTGTCTGATCTCATCAGGCGGAAGTACCAGGCCGCTTTCGCGCGGTGTGATCGTGGGGTCGAGCGTGTCCTGGCCGTCATTTTTGATGACCATACAGGCCGCGACGGTACCGTTGGGAAAAAAGCGTCTTTCGCTGCCAACGACCATGCCGCTGACACTGGCATGGATATTGCTGCTGACTGCTCCCTGGGCTTCGGCGATCTTTTGTCCAAGATATACCTTTTCGCCAGGCTGTACCAATGGTTTGGCAGGAGCTCCGATATGCATCGAGAGCGGCAGCACGACTTTCTCGGGTGCGGGGATAGCCTCGATCGGCAGTTCCGCAGTTAAATTTTTAGCAGCATCGATATGAGTGCCGCCTATAAAGGTATGTAGACGGGAAAACATGTTGTCACCTCGTTAAAAACAAATAGTGTATACTAATAAAGATTTAACATATATTATAAGGCGTAACTGCAGAAATAGCAATTGTTTCAGCAACATTTTCAAGTAATATTGCCAGGTATCAGAAAAATAGTAAAGAATGTAATAAAATGCAAGTCAACTATATTTGTTGTAAATACAATGCAGAGAAAAACGATTGTCTACAAAAAATGTGAAGTACCTGAAAAAAGTGCATTTTTCCTGATAATACACTGAATATTTGCTATAAATTTAACAAAAAAAGCAGATTTATTTTACACTTTAGCCATATTTTCTCAAAAAATTCACGAAAAACTACTGCGGAATACTGTAAAATAAGTTATAATAGGTATCGTAAAGTGTATTATAAGTTGCTTATTACGAGCTTAAAATCGCTTTACTGTAATCCTGGCAGTCATCAAGTTGAGTATTTTTGATACTGCCGGTACAATTTAGGATACCGGGAGGTATACATGTTTTTTGACTCTTATGACACTCCTGTCTTCCGTCCGCCCAGTGAAGCCCGCAGTTTTATCCTGCGTGTGACCCGCGGCTGCGCCCATAACAAATGTACTTACTGTAATATGTACAGAGGCGTGCCGTTTCAGGTACTGACTGAGGACGAGGTCGCCAGACAGATCGAGGCTGCTGCCGTTCACGGCAGAAATTCGGTTCGTAGAGTGTTTTTAGCCGACGGTGACGCTTTGGTACTGTCGACGCCGCGTCTTTTAAAAATTTTAGACGCGTTATATAAAACTTTTCCGAAGCTCCAGAGGGTAGCGGCTTATTCCGCTCCAAAGGATATCCTGCGTAAATCGCATGAAGAGCTGGTCGAGCTGCGCGAAGCAGGTTTGAAGCTGCTTTATTACGGCATGGAGACAGGTGATGATATTACCTTGCAGGCCGTGAAGAAAGGCGTCAGCGGCGAAGAGGCTGTTGAAGCAGGCCGGAAGGTTATTGCGGCAGGCATGAAGCTGTCGATGATGATTATTCTGGGCCTGGCGGGCAAACCAGGCAGCAAGCGCCATGCGGCGGAAACTGCCAAAGCGATCAATGCTATCAAGCCGACGATGCTGAGCGCGTTGTGTTTGATGCTGTACCGCGGCAGCGAGCTGCTGGATCAGTTTGAACGCGGAGAATTTGAACCGCTGCCACCACAGGGTTTAATGGAAGAATTGTATAGTATTTTAGCTGCTGTCGAACTGCCGGAAGATCATCCGTGCATTTTCCGCAGTAACCATGTTTCTAATTATGTTCAGCTGGCAGGGACCCTGCCGAAAGACAAGGAGAGGCTGCTGGGCGAGATTGCCTGGAGCGCTTCCGAATTAGGTAAGATCAAGGACTGGGACGTTTATAACAATACGAGATATTGAGTGTGCAAGGAAGGGGATCGATGGTAATGAGGAAAATGACCGCATTGCTGACCTTTGTGCTGATAATCTGTCTGCTGCCTGCCGCAGCTTTTGCCAAAACCTTTAAAGAGGGTGACAAGGACTGGAAAATCATGGTCACTCAGCAGAAGCTGAAAACTTTGGGATATGCTACTGACCGTACCGACGGTAAGTTCAGTAAAGCAACTGCCGACAGTTTGAAAAACTTTCAGAAAAAGCATAAACTGAAAGCGAATGGACGCCTGGACGATAAAACCTATAAAAAGGTCACATGGGAAGCCTTTAAAAAGGAAGGGATTACCAATGTCAAGGGCAGGGATGTCGTGAAAACGGCTTCTAAATATAAAGGTACTCCTTATAAATTTGGAGGGACAACGCCTAAAGGCTTTGACTGCTCGGCCTATGTGCAGTATGTTTTTGGCAAGCACAGGGCGCAGCTGCCGCGTACTGCGGATGTGCAGGTCTTAGAGGGTGTTTTTGTCCTTAAAAACCAGCTGAAGGAAGGCGATCTGGTCTTTTTCTCGACTTATGAGCCGGGCGCATCTCATGTTGGAATTTATGCCGGAAAAGGCATGTTCTGGAATGCATCGACGTCTCGCGGCGTAGTACTCGATTCACTGGACAATACTTATTGGAAATCCCATTATTATGGGGCGCGCCGTATTCTTGTCGATAACGGTGAAGTGTAATATTTAACAGGTGCTTTTATGATATTTGATGAAATCGAGGAGGGGTCTGAATAATGATCCGTGAAAAACGTAACAAGGAAAAACTGGCTTCCTATTATCGTAAGTTTATGGAAGACGGTGTCATCGATCCGAACGTCCATCCCTGGGTGGCTGAGTCCTGGCAGCGCTGCCGGGCGATGAAACTGCCCCATGAAACGATGCCTAAGCTCAATAAACTGAGCCGTGAGGAGATCGTTGAACATCAGAAGACCCATGAGTTTATCGTAAAGTATGTCGACGGTTTGTATGAACAAAGCAAACAGCATTTCAATATTCATAATCTGAGCATGCTGCTGATCGATGAAGACGGTTATGTGATCAAAAATTATGCACTGCCCTTTTTTCAGAGAGTGATCGAAGATATTCAGGGAATGCGCGTGCTGGAAGAGGACGTAGGTACCTCGAGCATCAGTATTGCGCGTGAGCATAATGTACCGTTTTTAATGTTTGGCCCGGAAATGTGGATCAAAGACAGTCATTCCGGCGATGCCTGCAGCGCGCCTATCTGTGTCAACGGCAAGATCCGCTACATTATTTCCTTCTTTTCGCTGGATCAGAACGATCTGCCTTATGACCTGCTGCTGTCGCTGCTTTTGACGATGAAATATTCTATCGAACAGCATCTTTCCATGCTGGAATACTGGAGCATTTATCAGCTGATGATGAATGAACTGCCGGTGGCCGTGTACTGGATCGGTCAGGACGAGCAGCTGAAATACTGTAATAATAATGCACAGAAACGTCTGGACGGCAAACAGAATCTGGAAGACGTCTTTTTGAATTACGAGCATATCCCCATCAAAAAAGCTCTGCAGGGTGTACCGACACATCGTCGTGAGATCACCTGGATCACGCAGGACCGTACCTATGAAGATATTACTACGGTCATGCCGATCAAAGTTGGCAGTGAGGTCGAAAGCGCGCTGGTGATGTCGATGTCGATCGAGGATCTGAAAACTACGATTGCCCATGCTACCGGCTACAGCTCCCGCTACAGTCTGTACAGCATGGTGGGCGAGACCAGCGAATTTTTGGCTTTGCAGCATAAGGCTTCGCGTATCGCCCGCAGCGATAATAATATTCTGCTTCAGGGCGAGCCTGGTACAGGCAAGCAGCGTTTGGCCCATGGTATCCACCAGGCCAGTCCGCGTGCGGCTGCGCCGTTGATCGTTGTGAAGTGTTCGAATGCGCCGATCGAGGCGCTGGAAGAAGAATTTTTCGGCAGTGTAGACGGTGACCGTCAGCCAATGGCCGGTAAACTGGAGCTGGCACTGGGCGGCACACTCTTCCTGGACGAGGTCGAAAAGCTGCCTGTGGAAATGGGTGATAAGCTGGCTGATGCCCTGAAAAATGGTTTGGTAAACCGTGAAACCGGTGTTCGCAAGAAGTTAAACGTGCGTGTGATCGCTGCCTGCGATTCTAATTTGAAACGTTTGTCTGATAAGGGGCTTTTCTCAAAATCCTTATATGAGCTGGTATTGGATACGACAATGCGCGTTCCGCCTCTGCGCGAGCGTGTGAAAGATATTGAGGTCATCGCTTCCCATATTCTGGCTGAAATGTCGGCGCAGCATAATCTGCCGCCGAAACGTTTGTCGCCGGAAGCGCTGAATCTTTTGACAGGCTGCAGCTGGCCAGGTAATATCAAACAGCTGCAGGGCGTTATCGAACAGGCTTTCTTCCATACTCCCGGCGCGATCATTGAATCAGATAATATCAAGCTGCCTGGTGACCGGACGCTTGAAAAATCCTGGAAATATGATAAAGACGCTTTTATTGCGGCCTGGAAATCTGCCGGCGGTAATATCAGTAAACTGGCAGGAATGCTTGATGTCAGTCGTGTTACCCTGTACCGTTATTTGAAAAAATATGGACTGGGACCTAAAGTCGGCAAAGAGGATTAATAAAAATTCGAAAAATAAATAAAAAACAGAGTGCATTTGCACTCTGTTTTTTATTTATTGAAAGCAATTTTAGAATTTCATTTCTGCGCCGACACGCCACAGACGTCCGTAATATCCCATATCGGATAAATCTTTGTTAAAGACATTATCGATACCGGCGAAAACACGGTATTTATCACCCCAGCGTTTAGTAACTGTAAAATTGAAGGTGTTAACGCTGTAAACGGTATCAGAGTCGTATTGGAAGTCAGTGTACCATTTATTCCAGGCCGTGATGTTCCATTCTTTTTTGATTGGTTCTGTCCACATCAGCTTCGCCATATATGTGTTGCGGGCGTTATAATTTAGACGTTCGCCGGTGGTATCGTCAACAGAATCAAGCCAGTTGTAGTTGCCGACCAAAGTAAAGCCCTTGCCGAAGTCGTGTTTGATTTCAAATTCAACGCCTTTAGAAGATGTGCTGTCAATATTATAAAATTTACCCATTTGGCTTGGGGGAGCCATTTCGATTTTGTAAGAAATAGCGTCTTCTTTTTTATTGTCAAAATAGGTTAATTTGGCAGAAGTAGTATCCCCGAATTCCTGCTCGTAAGAAATTTCCCAGCCTTTGCTTTTCTCAGGTTTCAGATCAGGATTACCGACTATGGCCATACCGCCCCAAATTCCGCCGTGCGTGAAAGCTCCGTAAAGTTCATCAACAGAAGGCGCCCGATAGGAGGTACCATAATTTGCTTTAAAACGCGACTTATCGCTGATGAAGTAGGTTGCTCCTAGATTTGGTGAAGTATGACTGCCGAAGGATTTATGATAATCGTAACGTATGGCTGGTGTAAGCAATAATTTATTATCTACTCGGTATTCATCATATAAATACAGGGAATATTGGTCAGTATTTTTGACAGTGTTGTCACCACTGTAGATGCTTGCTTTGTCGCCTCGGTATTCGCCGCCGAAAATAAGCTTGTTATTGTCAGAGGTACGAATTGTATCGCGTGCCTCTATGTTCCAGCTTTTGTATTTTTTTTCATTTGTGCCAGGCGTATCTGCAGCATAGGGGTCTCTGTTTAGTTGGCTGTATGATGCCGATAAGCTGTAGTCGCTGTTACTGTTTTTACCATCATAGGTCAGGGCTATGGTTTTTCGTTCGGAAGTAAAAGAAGTGATGGGATATTTTAAATCATCAGGAGCTGATGAACTGACTGAAAAATCGCGCATCCTGGTTTCCAGATTATCCTTGGCATAATCAAGCATTAAATTCAGGTTGTTATTTTCATCCATCTCGTAATCAAGATTTAAATTATAAGCTTGCTTAGGGCCATGCAGGAGATTTTTCCCGGCTTTGCTGTCAATATTACGAAGCTTACTGAAATTAACATCGAAATTGACACTGACTTTACCATTTTTACCAGTATCGTAATGGTAGTAATTGCTCATTTCGTTTGTTCCTGTTGCGACACCAACGGAAAATTCAGGTTTTTCGGATTTTTTGGTGATGATATTGATAACACCGGACATAGCACCGGAACCATAAATAGCACTGGCCGGACCACGCAGGATCTCAATGTGATCGACGTTACTGAGGTTCAACCTGTCTAAGGCATAAGCGTTGCTGCCCTGTGACATAAAGTAGTTTTCTCCTGCAACTCTGCGGCCGTTTACTAAAATTAATACACCATCGGTATCGCCACCGCGAATACTGATATTTTCGCCGCCACCGTGGTTTACACTGACAATATCAATGTTAGTGGCAGTACGTAAAGCATCCCTCACACTGATCGCGCCGGTGTTTTGTATATCCTCTTTAGTGATGACTTCAACACTGCGGGGATTTTCTTTCTGCGTCAGTTCTGTTTTGGTAGCAGTAACTACAACTTCGTCCAGACTATAAGTGATCATATCACTTTTTTCTGCAGCATAACCGCTGCTGCTTATGGCGCTTAAAATACAAAGAGTCAGTGCCAGACTGCTCTTTTTAGAAAATTTCTGCATGGTTTCACTCCCTCATCATTCGTTAGTTAGGTTTAGCTAATATAATATTTAAGTTAGCATAGACTAACTACAATTTATATTTATATCACATTTCACAAATTTGTCAATATGTCTTAGAAAATTAAATTGTAAATCTTGGGTAAAAGCAGGGTTTAAAATAGTTATAAAGGGTGCAGAGAAGGTCTGTTCTATTGCACTTTTAAAATAATCTGGTTAAGTCTAAGAAAAAAGAAAGTTTATGAAGTACAGTTTTATTGCCAAGTAAAATTTGAGCGATTATAATAAAGCCAACTTAAGTATGAAAGCAGGTGTTGACAATGTTCAAGAACAAATTAGCGGCCGTTATTATGGCTGTTTTCACAGCCATAACATTTTCTGTTGCGGCTCAAACGGCCGAAGCCAAACCGGTACGGCCAGCTCCGGGACAAGTACTGGTTCCGCCGCAGGTACGTGAAACTGCAGAACTGCAGAAGATCAGTAAACGTTTTGATATTGATGCGTCTGTTCTGCAGACGGAGTTTGACCGGGGCTGGGGTTTTAAAGAGCTGCGCCACGCTGCTCTGCTGTCACTGGCTTCCGGGAAAAATATCAATGAGATCCTGCGTCTGAAAGAAAACAACAGCTGGCCGAGGGTAGAATATTTAACGGGTATCACGCCCAACGATATTAAAGCGGCACGTGATAGAAATGATGCCCGTTATTTTGCCGCTGCACTTGGCTTGAAAGAAAAGGACATCCTTCCTTACCTGCGTCAGAATTACTCGCTGAATGATGTGCTGCATGCCGCACTGCTGGCACAAGCTTCTGGCAGCACGGCAGAGAGCATTTTGGCTGCTCATCGTCCGCCGACGCATGACTGGAGTTATGTGGCTTATGAATTGGATGTCAGTCGTGAAAAGTTAGATGCGATCAGGGAAAAAATAGCCAGCGTAAAATGAATTTATTGTTAAAATAGAAAAAGTCTGCTGCTGCCGCGGCAGGCTTTTTTTATTTGTACAGGGTATTGGCAGCAGGTGTAAAAGGTTTTTCTGGTTACAATACAATGGTAATTTTTTATAAAAATGATGATTAGAACTCTATTATGTTATATAATATAAATTGGATTTGTATTTAGATTTTACAAAGGCGGGTCAGTATGAGACTAAGAAAAAAACCATGGATCGAAGAAGCAATGCAGGATTTAAAAGGTGAATATGTTTTGATGCATGATTTGGAAAATTATAAAGGACGCTGGCAGGAACTGTTTCCCGGTAAGCGTTTATGTCTGGAGATTGGCTGCGGCAAAGGCCGCTTTATTATCGGGATGGCGGAGCTGCATCCGGAAAAGGCTTTTATTGGTGTGGAAACGCAACACGATATTGCTTATTATCCCGGTAAAACTGCCAAAGAAAATAAGATGGATAATATCAAGGTCATCTGCGCTAATGCAGAGCATATGGAGGACTGGTTCGAGCCGGGCGAGATCAAAGAATTATATTTGAATTTCAGCGATCCGTGGCCGAAAGCGCGTCACGCCAAACGCCGGCTGACGCATCGTAATTTCTTGGCGAAATATCAAAGACTTTTAGGAAAAGGCGGACACCTGCGCTTTAAAACGGATAACAGAGCGCTGTTCGATTTTTCAGTTGAGGAATTTAAGGAATTTGGCCTGGAGATCATTGCGTTGAGCTATGATCTGCATAACTCAGATTATGATAATGAAGTGCAGACGGAATATGAGCGTAAATTCAGCTCTTTGGGGACACCGATAAATTTTTGTGAAGTGGTATTTTAAGAGAGGCTGTTATGAAGAAACGATTTTTGATCTGGGATAATCCCAAGGATGCGATCATCAGCCTGACTTTACTGCTGATGCTCGTGGGCTGTATCAATGTGTTCAGCGCCAGCTTTGTCGAAGCGCGGGATATGTTTGAGGATGGTTATTATTATCTGAAGCGGTACTTGATTTTTGGCGCAGCCGGACTGATGCTGATGCTGTGGCTGGGATTTCGTGCGCCTTCGTATAAAACGTGGCTCAACGATTTTTGGCTGAAAGCCATCTATTTTGGTGTCGGCAGCCTGCTGCTTTTAGTAGATCTGATCGGTACGACTAATAAGGGTGCTCAGCGCTGGTTGTATGTGGGCGGAATTTCTATTCAGCCTTCAGAGCTGGCGAAGATTGCCGTGATCCTTCTGGGGGCAGCTCTGCTTGGTGAAATGCTGCGTAAGCGTCAGTCGATCAGTCTGCTGAATAAGGATACCGTCTGGCCTTTTGTGGGGACGGTGATCTACGGCATTCTGGTTTTGAAACAGCCGGATATGGGTACGGCGGCTATTATCGTAGCGCTGATGGTGGGTCTGTATATTTTGGCAGGTCTGCGTCTGCGTGAGGTAGTAGGTCTGTTGGGGATTTTAGGCGCAGTGGCGGTGGCAGGGGCGATCATGGCCCCTTATCGGCTGCAGCGTGTTAAAGTATGGCTGGACCCGTGGAGCGATGAGGCTAATACGGGCTATCAGATGGTACAGTCGCTGATGTCGATCGGCAGCGGCGGTCTGACAGGTTTGCCGTGGGGGCAGGGCAGCGGCAAGTTCTTTTATCTGCCTGAGGCGCATACAGATTTTGCATTTGCTATCTTTTGTCAGGAATGGGGACTGCTGGGTGCGGCGATCCTGATTTCGGTGTTTCTGTTACTGGCTGCGGCATTTTTTCGTATTGCTATGAATACTAAAGATGAACGGGGCTTTATTCTTGTTTCCGGCGTCAGCCTGCTTATCGTGGGACAGGCGGTTGCGAATATGGCAATGGTGTGCGGACTGCTGCCTGTAATCGGCGTGCCTTTGTCCTTTATCAGTTATGGCGGTACTTCGATGCTGATAACTCTGGCTTCGATCGGACTGGTGCTTTCAGTTTATCGCGACGAGTGTAAACGTGAAAAGCTGGAGCGGCTGTCGCCCGATACACGCAGGACGCAGATGCGTGTCGTTTCACCCGCTGAGGGGAGGTGGCAGCGCTGATGAAGAAGTTTTCGCTGCAAAACGGTAAAAAACGTTTTGCCATTATCGGCCTGCTGATCTTTTTTGGTTTTGGAACGGTGTTTCTGCGGCTGATCTGGCTGCAGGTCATTCAAAACGAAGAGCTGGCCAGACGTGCTGCCAATCAGGTTACCGGCAAGGTAACTAAATATTCGCCGCGCGGAGCCATTTTGGACTGCAACGGCGAGGAGCTGGCAGTCAGCATTATGTCTAAATCTCTGTATGTCGACCCGGTCGAGATGCAGGATAACCCGACGAAAAAGGGCGAGAAGCCGGAACGTGACGTCAAGCGGCTGGCCGCTGATTTGCTGGCCGGAGTGCTGCAGATGAAAGCAGACGAATTATATTCTGATTTTACAACAGAAGCACGCTTCATCTGGCTCAAACGAACGATGGAGCCTAAAGAAGCGGCAGAAGTAGAACGGATCATTCGTGAGAATAAGCTGCCGGGGCTGCATTTTTTAGAAGAAAGTAAACGCTATTATACAAAAAAATCAATGGCGGCTCAGGTGCTGGGTTTTGTCGGTACGGATGATAACGGTCTCAGCGGTATCGAGCTGGCTTTGGACTCGGTAGTCAAGGGTGCGGAAACACAGCAGCAGGAGGTCGTCGATGCGCTGGGGCGCCCCATGGGTGACAGCGGTTTCAATAAAGCCAGGCCGCAGAAGATGGCTTCAGTCTATCTGACCCTGGACAGCAAGATCCAGTTTGTGCTGGAGGATGCGCTGGATAAGGCGATGAAGGATACGAAAGCCGCCAGTGCGGCGGTCATCTTGATGGACCCGAATACGGGCGCGATTCTGGGCATGGCCAATCGGCCCAGTTTTGACCCTAATACTTTTTATAAATATCCGGCTACCAGCTGGACTAATCGCGCGGTTTCGACTATTTACGAACCGGGCTCGGTTTTTAAGCCGATTGTGGGCGTGATGGGACTGACGGAAAAAATTATTACGCCGACCACGATGATCAATGATACGGGCAGTATTCAGATAGCCGACCGTACGATACGCAATTGGGACGGGGAAGGCATGGGACTGGTACCGTTTCAGGATGTTATAAAATTTTCTATCAATACGGGTATGGTACAGCTGGGGATGCAGCTGGGAGCACAGCGGATGATCGATTACAGCAAGAAGTTCGGTTTCGGCAGTGTGACCGGTATAGAGCTGCCGGGTGAAGAAGAGGGTATCCTTTATAATCCGGATCATATGTATCAGCCGGATATTGCAACCATGTCTATCGGTCAGGGCATTGCCGTAACGCCACTGCAGATGCTGCGTGCGATCTGCGCTATTGCTAACGGCGGCGAGCTTTTGCAGCCGTATATAATCGATAAGATCGTGATGCCGGATGGACGCGTTCTGCGCCAGGGGCAGAAAAAAGTGGTGCGCCGGGTGATGAGTGAGGAAGTTGCCGCACAGATGCGCGGAATGATGGAGCAGGTTGTCGCCGCCGGTGGTGGTAAAGCAGCAGGGATCAAAGGCTACCGTATTGCCGGTAAGACCGGTACCGCCGAAAAGCTTGCGGAAACAGGCGGTTATGCAGCCGGTAAATATATTGCTTCTTTCGTAGGCTTTGTACCTGCTGATAAACCGCAGTATGCGATGCTGATCATGCTGGATACGCCGCAGGGAGCTTTTTATGGTTCGCAGGTTTCGGCGCCGGTATTCCGCGATACATTGCAGCAGATCCTTGTAGCTAAGGGCATTCAGCCCAGCAGCAGTGAAGGACTGCCGTCATTTGAGCAGCATGTACGGAATAATCCCGCTGTTAATTCGACAGTGCCGCCTCCGGCTAAGATGCCGCAGATGGAGATACTGGCAGACGGTAAGATCAAACTGCCTGATTTCAGCGGGCTGGATATGCGGCAGACGGCTGAACTGATCCAGCAGGGACGTCTGGTACTGGTGCCGCATGGCAGCGGTCGGGCGCGGAAGCAGTCGCAGCCTCCGGGAACAGTAGTTGCCGAAGGTACGAAGCTGGAAATCTGGTTTGAATAAAAACATTTAAATGTATACATTAGGTTGCTGTCAGAGCAGCAGGAAAAAATCTGTCGGCACAGAAGATATACAAGATGGTTCACAGGTATAAGTGAAGAGGAGGGCGTTTATTTATGTTATCAGATATTGAAATTGCTCAGCAGGCCAAGATGCTGCCGATCACGGAGGTTGCCGCTAAGCTCGGCATCGGTGAAGAAGACATTGAAATGTATGGCCGTTACAAGGCTAAATTATCTATGGATCTGATCCGCCGCATGGAAGATAAACCGGCAGGCAAGCTGGTTTTGGTAACGGCTATTACGCCTACGCCGGCAGGCGAAGGCAAGTCGACTACTACCGTAGGACTGGCCCAGGGCCTGGCCAAAATTGATAAAAGCGTTATCGTAGCTTTGCGCGAGCCTTCTCTGGGACCCTGCATGGGCGTTAAGGGCGGCGCAGCCGGCGGCGGTTATTCTCAGGTGGTGCCGATGGAAGATATCAACCTGCATTTTACAGGTGATTTCCATGCGATCACATCTGCACACATGCTGCTTTCGGCAATGGTCGATAACCATGTGCAGCAGGGCAATGCTTTGAATATCGACCCGCGCCGGATCGTTTGGAAACGTGTTGTTGATATGAATGACCGCGAGCTGCGTAATATTGTTGTCGGACTGGGCGGAAAAGCGCATGGCGTACCGCGTCAGGATGGTTTTGATATTACCGTTGCTTCTGAGGTCATGGCTATTTTGTGCCTGGCCAGCAGTCTGCACGATCTAAAAGAACGTTTAAGCAAGATCATTGTTGCTTATGATTATAACGGCAAACCGGTTACCGCAGGGCAGATCAAAGCCCACGGTGCTATGGCTGCCCTTTTGAAGGATGCTGTGAAGCCTAATCTTGTGCAGACACTGGAAAATGTGCCGGCGATTATTCACGGCGGCCCGTTTGCCAATATCGCCCACGGTTGCAACAGCGTGATGGCAACTAAGACGGCTATGAAGCTGGCTGATTATACGATTACAGAAGCAGGCTTCGGCGCTGATCTGGGCGCTGAAAAATTCTTTGACATCAAATGCCGTTATGCCGGGTTGAAGCCGGATGCTGTTGTGCTGGTTGCTACAGTGCGCGCATTGAAGATGCATGGCGGGGTGCCGAAGACGGACTTGACTGCGCCGAATGTGGACGCTGTGAAAAAAGGTATCGTCAATCTGGAAAAACACATTGAAAATATTAAAAAATTCGGTCTGCCTCTGGTAGTAGCCATCAATATTTTTGCTCAGGATACACCGGAAGAGCTGGAAGCTGTACGTGCCCATTGTGCTGCACATGGCGTCAATGTTGCATTGTCCGATGTTTTTGCCAAAGGCGGCGCCGGCGGCGTGGAGCTGGCTAAGGAGGTTGTTGCGCTGGCAGAAAGCGGCAAGGCTGATTTTGCTCCTATCTATGCTTCCGAGCTGACCTTAAAGGAAAAAATCGCAACTGTGGCGCGTGAGATTTACGGTGCCGGCGATGTAGTTTATGCTAAAGAAGCGGAAACTGCTTTGAAGGATTTTGAAAGTCTGGGTTATGGCAATCTGCCGATCTGTATGGCTAAGACCCAGTATTCGTTTTCGGATGATCCGACGTTGCTTGGTCGTCCCAGCGGTTTTACCATGACGATCAAAAACTGCAGGATCTCTGCCGGCGCAGGCTTCGTAGTCGTGCTGACAGGTGATATCATGACGATGCCCGGCCTGCCGAAGGTGCCGGCAGCAGAGAAAATCGATGTCAGTGATGACGGCGTCATCAGCGGCTTGTTTTAAGGGGAGTTGTAGCAATGGAAACTTTGTTGATGAAGGGCAAGCCCGTTGCCGATGCATATAGAGAAACTGTTTCAGCCAAGATCACAGCCGCAAAGGAAAAAGGGATCAAAGTTACTCTGGCGATCATTGTGGTGGGAGATGACCCTGCTTCGCATGTTTATAAAGACCGTCTGGTAAAACTGGTAGAAAGTCTTGGCGGTGAAGCCAAGGTGCTGGCAATGCCGGAAACAGCAACACAGGAAGAAGTTATTGCCGCTATCAAAAAACTTAATCATAACCGCTATGTTACCGGTATCCTGCCGATGATGCCGATGCCGAAGCATATCGACGGCGATGCTGTCGGTGCCGCTATCACTATGAGCAAAGACGTGGACTGTTTAAACCCTAAAAGCGTCGGAGAAGTCTTTTTAGGGCGCAGCCGCTGGGCACCGTG
>OHSP01000760.1_pt1 | contig 15066 bp, 16 predicted proteins | sample 1578711 | NCBI WGS metagenome assembly OHSP01 (sample SAMEA3879584, study PRJEB24766) | human gut metagenome | biome: human-associated habitat; feature: feces | place: USA | collected 1985/1987
ATCCCGCGATAAAATCACACAGAAAATGACCCGCGACGGGCTTATTGAGGTAAACGAAACACAGCAGACCGCCGAGCGTATCAGTAAACGGGAACAGGACGCGGATTTTCAAAAGTCCCCGGAGCAGCAAGCGGCGCAGGACGGGACGCAGCTTCAAGGTGTAGCGTCCCAAACTTCCCCGTTACCCCACGCACCGGGAGCTTCCCCCGCAAGGGACACCGCCACAGCAGAGCGCGTTATGGAGCATATCGAAGCAGCACAGACCCGCAGAGCCAGTAAAAAAGCGGTACATAAAGCACAGGAGGAAGTTACCGTACAAACAACATCTTCCCGCTTGCAGTTTACCGAGGAAGAACTTGCCGTCCCGGAACTGGAATGCTATATTGAGAAATCAAACAAAGCCGCTGACCGACTGGACGCAGCAAAGGCAGCTATCCCGAAGCAAAAGAAACTGGTTAAGGAGCGCACCTTTGACGAAGCCGCAGGAAAGGCAAAGACCCGACTTCACTTTGAAGAACAGGAAAAACCGATACCCGGCGGCAAAAAAGGAAACCCGCTGTCCCGCCCCGCACAGGAAGCAGGGATTTTCGTCCACAACAAGATACATTCCGTTGAAAAGGACAATTCCGGCGTTGAGGGGGCGCACAAATCCGAAGAACTGGCAGAGCGCGGCGCAAAGTACGGGGCGAGGAAAGTCAAGGAGGGCTACCGCAGCCATAAGCTGAAACCCTACCGGGCGGCGGCAAAGGCAGAGAAAGCGGCGTTCAAGGCAAATGTGGATTTCCAGTACCACAAAGCCTTACATGACAATCCGCAGATTGCGAGCAATCCCCTTTCCCGCTTCATGCAGAAGCAGCAAATCAAGCGGCAGTATGCAAAGGCAGCGAAAAAAGGGGGCGCAGCCACAGCAAAAAAGGCAGCGGAGAATACAAGGAAAGCGGCAAAGAAAACCGCCGAGGAAACCAAACGGGCAATCGCTTTTGTAGGGCGGCACCCGGCGGGCGTATGTATCGCCGTTGCCGCGCTGCTCTTATTCATCATGGTATCGGCGGGGCTTTCCTCTTGCGGTTCCATGTTCTCCGGCTTGATGAACGGCATTGTCGGGACTTCCTACACGTCGGAGGACAGCGACCTTGTGGCGACGGAGAACAATTACGCCGCAAAGGAAAACGAGCTTCAGCAGCAGATTGACAATATCGAAAGCACCCACCCCGGCTATGACGAATACCGCTATGACCTTGACAGTATCGGGCATAACCCCCATGAGTTAGCGTCCTACCTCACCGCCCTTTTACAGACCTACACCCCGCAGAGCGCACAGGCAGAGCTAAATCGCGTCTTTGCCATGCAGTACACTTTGACGCTGACAGAAGAAACGGAAATCCGCTACCGCACAGAAACAAGCACAGACCCGGAAACAGGGGAAACGACCACCGAGGAAGTACCCTACGAGTACCATATCCTCAACGTGAAGCTGACGAACAAGCCCATTTCCGAGATTGCGGAGGAACTTCTAACGCCACAGCAGCTTGAAATGTACCGCGTCTATCTGGAAACAAGCGGAAACAAACCGCTGATTTTCGGCGGCGGCTCCCCCGATATGGGCGCGTCCGAGGATTTAAGCGGCGTACAGCTTGTAAACGGCACACGCCCCGGCAACACCGCCGTTGTAGACCTTGCGAAGCGGCAAGTCGGCAACGTGGGCGGGCGACCCTTTTGGAGCTGGTACGGATTTAACAGCCGCGTGGAATGGTGCGCCTGTTTCGTTTCATGGTGCTACAATCAAGCCGGAAAGAGCGAGCCGCGCTTTGCCGGGTGCCAGTCACAGGGCGTACCCTGGTTCCAGTCACGCGGGCAATGGGGCGCGAGGGGCTATGAGAATATCGCCCCCGGCGACGCTATCTTTTTCGACTGGGACGGGGACGGGAGCGCAGACCATGTGGGGCTTGTTATCGGAACGGACGGGGAGCGCGTCTATACCGTCGAGGGCAATTCCGGCGACGCCTGCAAGATAAAGAGCTACCCCGTCAATTACTCCTGTATCAAAGGCTATGGGCTGATGAACTGGAATTAACATATTTTTGAGCAAAGAAAGGAGAAATTTATTGATGGCTATGAACAAAATTGAACGTATCGACAAAGAGATTGCAAAGACCCGCGAGAAAATCACCGAGTACCAGAACAGATTAAGGGGGCTTGAAGCGCAGAAAACCGAAGCGGAAAACCTGCAAATCGTACAGCTTGTGCGCTCCATGCGCCTTTCCCCGCATGAGCTTTCCGCTATGCTTTCCGGCGGCGGTATTCCGGGCATGGAAGCCGCGCCGGGCTACCCCGCAGAACCCGCAGACCACGACACCGAAGAAATGGAGGACACCGAGAATGAATAAGAAAATCCTTAGAACCTTGACCGCACTCTGCGCCGCCCTCATGCTGACGGGCGGCTTTTCCGTCACCGCCTTTGCACAGACCCCGGAGGGACAGGACGCGACCGACGACAGCGGCGTTGTCTATGAGGAACCCGAAAAGGAAGAACCCCTTACCCCGGACGGGAACGCGACCCTTGTAGACGATTTCGGCGGCAACAAGCAGCTTATCACAGTGACGACCAAAAACGGCAATTACTTTTATATCCTTATCGACCGGGACGACGAGGGCGAGGACACCGTACATTTCCTTAATCAAGTGGACGAAGCCGACCTTATGGCACTCATGGAGGACGGAAGCACCGAAGCAGCCCCGCCCGCCGTTTGCAGTTGCACCGATAAATGCGAAGCCGGAAAGGTAAATGTGAGCTGCCCTGTCTGCAAGGACAACATGACCGCTTCCGTTATGCCCTGTGCCTGTTTCATACCCTCTATGAGCCTTTCAAAGCGTTCCTGTGCCTGTCTGTTGATGTCGGCAAGGTAGGCGTTTAGCCTGCCGCTTGTAAGAAGATTGGTGTATGTAACTTTACGGTACTGTTTTAGATAATCTAAATGCCGTTGCCCCCAGATGCCTATTGCCTGTTCTTCTTCGGCGGGTACAGTTAAGCACGGTATCAAATAATCCCCTTGCCTTTCGTATTTGCCGCCCAGTTCCTCAAATAATGATTTTGCCATTGTCTGTTACCTCCACATTCTTTTTTATTTTGAATGTCCGCAAAATCCGTCCTACATCTGTTGCACAGACAAGACTATCAACATCATCTCTTGTCATCAGCTTCTTCAGAACACCAAACTGCTTCTTCGTACCGGAAGATACGTTGTACTTCCAGTCGGTAGGGAAGATAGGCAGGTCATTGTATGACCATTTACCATACTTTTCGTCATAGGATTCCGGTTTTGCCAATTCAACCAGATGACCAACACACCAGCTGACTACATATCCACTACCTTCCAGATAACCATCCTCCCGTTTGTTTGCTCCAAGAACCTTGGCAATACTCTGAGCAACTGAAGGTTTCTCTGCCAATACCAACTTCATTTGCATCTACTCCTTTCAAAAAAATAAGCAGCCACACACCATAGTGCATGACTGCTATGTAACTGCTCGTATTCAATTCGTAAAACTGGGATTATCCTTTTGGATTTACACTATTTCTTATTGTTTCTATATCTTCTTCATCTATCCATTCCTCAGAAAAGCCACAATTACAACATATATATCTATTAACTTTAACAACCGAAAACATTCCGGTTATTATATTATTTCCTGCGCCATATGCTCTGCTTGAGCCATTAACTCGAATAATATCACTGCTGTCACATTTCGGACAGCGATTTGTATTTTTCATTCTGATACCTCTTTTATAAATTCACATTTACCAACTTCTCTTGGTTAGCTAAATTATACCATGACGATTTTCAAAAATCCATTTCTAATATGTAAAGGCAATCCGAAGATTGCCCCGTAGGTTATTCATCATCGTGACCTTGAAACTCCTCCTTCATCTGCTTATATGCTTCAAATGCTTTCTGCTCATCAGATACATAATCCATATAAGTATGAAAGTTCTCAAAATCACTGTCGATAAATACACGAATTAGGCAGCGAGCCATCTCTGAAAGTTCTTTGATAAAAGCATCCTGCTTCGTAATATCTGTATCATATTCGAAAAGCTGCTCTGTATGATTACTATGACATGCTTCCTTCATTTCGATGGCAATATTACCATCTCCAAAAATCTGAAAAGCCATATCCTGTCCATAAGAATGAAAACGCACATATCGGTTATAATTCTGATGAACAATCCTGACTTCAAACGATGCCCTCTGGTTTCAAGCGGAATAGAGTTCAGAATGGTATTGTACACTCTGTTGATGAAATCATACTTTCTCTCTGTCTCCATTTTCTTAATTTCTGCTTTTGTCATGGACAAATCCTCCTCAAAAATGAATTAAGCAGGCATACACCGCAGTGAATGTCTGCTATGTAAGTGTTCTGGAAAGGATTTTTGCAACCTGACACAATTTTCCGTCTCTGAATCTCCATCAATATAAAAATATCTCCATCATTTCAAAAAAAATGATGGAGATATTGTGTTAAATACGGACATAGCCGGTAGATGGACCAGCACCAACTTTTGCGATATACCCACTCTTAACCAGATCCGTTAAAGTCCTTTCCACAGTAACTTTGCTTATATCAGGACAAAGCTCCATGATTTCCTTCTTTGTAATCTTGCCAACCTTATTATCAATCACTGCTTTAATTCTATCAGGCTTGGAAAGGCTACGATGCTTCAAATGCTCTACACGGCTTTCAAATTCATTGTATGCTTTCAGCATGATACCCAGATAATATTTAACAAAAGGCTCATAGCTGTTTTCACCCTCATGCCAACCAGCAGAACTTATTTGAAGGGCTTCATAATATGTTTCCTTTGTCTTTTCAATCAACATTTCCATACTGATATATTTTCCAACGATGTATCCCGCCTTATAAAAAAGCAATAAAGTGAGCAAACGGCTCATCCTACCATTTCCGTCATTGAAAGGATGGATACACAGAAAGTCCAGAATGAACATGGGAATCAAAACCAGTTTATCAATACGGTTAGCTTCCCATGCTTCAAGGAAACGGGTGCAAAGTTCTTCCATTGCTTCAGCGGTCTGAAATGCGGGAACCGGAATAAAACGTGCTTTCTGATGACCCTCGGCATCTGTTTCTGCAATTACATTATCAGAGTTCTTATACCTTCCACCGGTAGCCCCCTGTGAATAGGAATATAGATCTCGATGTAACTGCAAAATAATATTCGGTCTTGGATTGATATATTCATAACCTTCGTAAATTGTGGAAAGTACTTCACGATAACCAGCAATTTCCTGCTCAGATCGGTTGCGGGGTTCTGCTTTTTGACTTACCAATTCTTCCAAACGCTTATCGCTTGTAAATATACCTTCGATTCTGTTGGATGCACCCGTACTCTGAATCAAAGCAACTTCTAAGAGTGTTTTCAGTTCATCTATATTGGCTTCAAGAAACAATTCCTGTTTGCCTTTATGTTCGTGGATGCTGCCAACCATCTGAACAATTTCGGGGGTCAGCAACTTCGCAGGACTTGCAATATAATCAAAGTCTCTCATAGGAATCTCCTTCATTTCAAATTTATCTCCATCATTTTATCATCAAATGACGGAGATTTCAACAGGTGTGATGGAGATAGACTCCCCACATCCACAGGAACTATACTCACTTTGGAAAAGGTTTTGTGTCAATAATTCCTATGTAAAGGCAATCCGAAGATTGCCCCAGGCATTACGCCTGTTCTGGATTATACTGGCTCATTGTCCTCATCCTCAATATCGTCTACATAATCCTCATCTTCCTCGATGTAGCCATAATCCTCATCATCGTCTACATAATCAGCATCAGGATCAGGCTTGGCAGCTTCTTTTTCCTTTTTCTTCTCCTGAATTTTCTTGAAAGCGAAGAATCCACCACCTGCCATCAATGCAAGAAGAGTGATTACTGCCGGAACCATATTGACCTTAGGTTTTTCAGGCTTATCCGGCTTCTGAACTTCTGGAACAGGCTCTTTTTCAGGTTCCGGTGTCGGTTCTTTCTCAGGCTTCGTGTATTTTTCAGCTTCCTTTTCATCCATCAGCTTCAAAAGATCGGCTTCATCTACCTGATTCAAGAAATGCACTGTTTCCTTCCCCTTATCATCACGATCAATAATGATATAAAAATAGTTGCCGTTTTTGGTGACAGCCGTAATAAACTGCTTGCCTGCATCCGAGTGCTTTCCCTCATCATCTACCAACGTCATATTGCCATCGGGAGTAAGCGGCTCCATCGGCTCCTCCGAAACTTTTTCTTCAACTACCGGTTCTTCCTTTACTGCATTTTCATCAACATACGCAAATGCAGTTGTGGAAAAAACACCAAAGCACATTACACCCGCCAAAATTGCAGCACTCAATCTCTTAAACTTCATCTTGCACATCCTCCTCATTCATAGAATTGATTACTTCTGGCTTTGGAACCATATCCGCAGCAAACATACGAAGCAGTTCAGAGAGCTGGTCCGGATTCAAGTTCGCAGCATGTACCATCTCATGAATCTCTGAATTTTCTTCCTCACGGTATCTGCGTTCCAAATCCTTTACCTTAGCGTCCCATTCTGCTTTTTTCTTTCGAGCCTTTGCAAGCTCAGCACCAAGTCTGTCTAACTTTGCACCCATTTACATCCTCCTATCTGACTCTGCCAAAGCAGTAAAAATGTTGTTGCCAATAATTCGATTCAGTAGAAGCGTAGGAAATTGGATTTCCACAATGGATCATCATTCCGTTGCCCACATAAATTCCAACATGAGATGCGCCGGCAGTATCATACGTTCCCTGGAAGAAAATCAAATCTCCAGGTTCTGCTGAACTTCGTGGAATAATATCACAGCATCCCATAAGCCCATTTGCTGTTTGTCGGCCTACACTCCAGCCATTTCCGCAGTTATTCAATACCCAGGAAACAAAGCCGGAACAATCAAAGGAAGTGGAAGGGCTACTGCCACCCCAAACATAAGGATATCCCAGATATTTTTCCGCCTCACGCACCATATTGGCAAATCGTGTATCGGTCAAAGCCTCGCCCGGAATATCATAGTCGGTATATTCACCGCCTGGTGTAGCATAAATATCATCACCAAAGATATCAGGACGATTTCCTCTCGTTTCGAGAAGAACAGTATAGCGTTCCATCTCATCTTCCGACAAGCCGGAACCTACAATAACACTGTTCAAGCCCTTATTTCTGAGCTTCACATGCAGAATATAATACTCATATTCTTCTTCCTCCGTTGTGGTTTCTCCGGTTTCCGGATCAGTAGAAGATACCGTTCGTGTACGGATTTCTACTTCTTCTGTGAGTGTCAGCTCATACTGTTGGTCAAAAAGCCATTGAAGCGTACCCTGTACCTCAGAACGAGTGTAATCTTCAAACTTTATCGTCAGATAAGCTGCAAGCTCATACGGATTGTGGTTGATTTCATCAAGATCATATCGGTACTCATCGTAGCCACTGTGTGTTTGCTCAATCTGATTGATTTCATTGCGTAAAGAAGCCTCCAATGCCTTGTAGTCATTGTCAGCACCGATAATGTCCTCATCCTCTGCCGTAAAAGAAGTCCCAAGAACTGTCTGCATACCTCCCTGGAACATTGCCCCGCAAGAAGTAAACATGCTGGAAGCGATAATAAAAAGCAGACCGCCTACCATTACAAGCAAGAGTGCTTTGGAGTGTGTTGTACAGAATTCTGTTAGCTTTTCTGTGAAGGACTTTGCACCTTTTGCAGCTTTTCCGGTTCCCTTTGCTGTAGAAGCAGCGCTTCCTGCCGTGTTTTTTCCGGCTTTTGCGGCAATATATTCTTTCTTGATTGCCTGTTTCTGCTTCCACTTGGAGAGGAAATTGGAATTTACATCTGGGTGATCCTTCTTAAACTTCTCATGCAGTGCGTCTACATTTGCCTTATCTGATTTCTTTACCAGCTTTTCTGCCTTATCGTAGGCTTTCAGCTTGTGACTGTATGCAGCATGGTCAACGGTATAGGCAGTGGTTTCCACTGCCTTAGCCGTTTCCTGAGCAGACTGTATCCCTACATTATCGTCCTCATAGGGAGATACTGCCTGATGTGCTTTTGCTGTTACTGCCGCCACCGAAGCCCTGCTTGCCATGTGCTTTGCAACAGAAGGTCTTTCAATCTCTGTAATCTCTGCCTTTTCAAAACGCAGTTTGGCTTTTCTGCTGCTTCCAGCAGACGTTTCTTTCCGAAGTTTTGCGGAAGACTTCTTAGAAGCCAATTTATCTACCGCTTTTTCGGCTTTATCAGTGGCTTTTTCCGCACGATCTGCTACTTTTTGCACCTTGACATCAGAAAGGTCATCTTCGGTAAATCGAAGGCGAGTTGGTTTTTTCACCATCGTTTATCCCTCCTTTGCTGTCACCACCTCATTCAATTTTGTGGTCATAATACGGTAAAGCTCTGTATCGGTCGGGAACCTGTCGATAAACGGCAGAATCACATTCCCATAGAACAGAAGTCCTTCGCCTTCACCGGAGTTGGTTACGTAGGAAAGCTGGTGGGGGGAGATGTTCAAACGCTTTGCCAGAATGCTTCTGTCCTCACTTGCCTGATTAAGCATATAGATGAAATCAGAGTTTTCAAGAATATTGGCAATCTCAGGAGAACGAAGCAGATCCTTAACATTCTGCGTGATACCAGTCGGCAAACCGCCCCATTTACGGAATCTTTTCCAGATTTCTACGGAATAAGTTGCCGTCTGTTCATCTTTCAGAAGCAGGTGGAACTCATCAATATAGTATCTGGTAGATTTTCCTGCACTCCGGTTGGCTGTCACACGTCCCCACACCTGGTCCTGAACCACCAGCATACCGATTTTCTTCAGCTGGTTTCCAAGCTCCTTAATGTCAAAGCAAACCAGGCGATTCTGAATGTCCACATTGGTTCTGTTGTTAAACAGCTTCAAAGAACCCTTCACATAGATTTCCAAAGCCGTTGCCACATGATGTGCTTCCTTTTCATCCTGCATGAGCAGTGCGTTATACAAATCCTCCAGAATCGGCATATTCTCTGGTACAGGATTATCAAAATACTTCTGATAGATCTGATGCACACAACGGTCGATAACTGTCTTTTCTATCGGTTGCAAACCATCTTTGCTTCCCATAATCAGTTCGCAGAGAGAAAGGATAAAATCAGCTTTCAGCGCCACAGGATTATCATCCTCTGAATAATTCAGGTTAATATCCATCGGATTGATATAGTTGGTGCTGGAGGAACTGATTTTTACCACCTGACCATGAAACTTATGAACCAAAGCGGAATACTCGGCTTCCGGATCACAGATAATAATGTCATCATCCGTAACCAGAAAGGCATTCGTGATTTCTCTTTTTGCGGAGAAAGATTTACCGGAGCCAGGTGTGCCAAGAATCAGACCGTTCGGGTTTTTCAGCTTCTTTCTGTCTACCATAATCAGATTATTAGACAGAGCATTCAAACCATAATACAGCGTTTCCGGTCCATTCTGGAACAGCTCCTGCGTGGTGAATGGTACAAAAATAGCCGTAGAGCTGGTAGTCAGGCTACGGCGGATTTCAATCAGATTTTGTGCAAGAGGCAGGCTGCTCATCAGTCCCTGCTCCTGCTGAAAATCAAGCCTGCGAAGATTACAGTTGTGCTTCTGAGCAATGCTCTGTGCCTGGAATACGTTATTTTCCAGTTCCTGTTCTGTACGACCAGTATTCATCACAAGGAAGGTCAGCATAAACATACGCTCATTCTGGCTCTGAAGTTCCTTCAGGAGTGCTTTTGCATCTCTGCCGTAAGTGGCAAGATCAGAAGGAATAATGTCGATGTCATAACCGGAGCGAACTGCTTTTTTCTGTTCCTCAATCTTAGAACGGTCAAGCTCTGTAATGGTATGCTTAATCGTCCTGATTGCCGCAGTCTGGTCTACCGACTGAATGTGCATAGTCACAATCTGGCTGGACTCCATATCCAGAAAATCAGCAAGCATACGGTCACTCAGGTCAGAAGCAGTAATTTGCAGATAGGACATGGAACCGAAAATATTACCCATCTGGAAGGTGCGGTTGGTCTTGAAAGCAAATGCTGTCGGAGCGATAAAGTCTTTCACGGACAAGCCAGATTCCACAAGGTATTTCCAATCAAAGAAGAACTTATCGTTGTCTCCCATATGAAACATGGCGTGCATCAGCCGAAGGCGCTCCTTACCATTCATTGAGGTAGCAATCACACCCAAACGACGGAAGTTATTGAGCAGATCGTTTTCAATGTGCTGCAATCTGGGCTTTGCCTGCTTCATAGAATCTGCTTCAATACCAAATGTGAGATATTTCGTCTTTGTCAGACCGTTGTTGCCCTGAGACAGCTGCTTTTTCAGCATCTGGCTGTACTCTGCACGTACTGCATTAAACGCATCTTTGCGGAAGGGAATACGAATACTTTTCTCAAAACTCTCTGCATCGGTACTCATGTTCATGAAAGACAGCTCAAAATGGATTGAACTGTCGAAGAAGTTCAGGAAACTGCACCACTCATCAAAGATAGCTGTTTTATCCTCCTGCTGTGCCAGCTGATAGTTGATATCCTGGAACTGAATGGTCTTGGTGTAAAAGCTGTCTGTAATACGGCAAATACCGTCCGGGAACATCCTCTGGAAAGGAATGGACTGCTGTGCCGTCTGGGGAATACCATTGTCTTTCTTTGCTCTTTCCAAAACAGCCTTAATCTCTCTCTGCTGTTTGCGGTTCAGATTTGCAGGCATCTTGACCTCTCTTGTCTGCGTTTTCTTCTTGAAAAACAATTTTTTCAACCTCCTTTTCAAGTTGATACTGACGCATCAACACATCATAATAGTTGTCTGTCCTAAAAGGGCGAACCTTGGGACGAATAAATTTTGCCTGAATAAAATGTCCTGCAATCACCTCAAGTGGCTGACCGTCCTTTTCGTACATTGCCAAAAAGAACAGAGGCAACATAGCAATAATCATTACCAGCGTTGCAAGACTGACATTTCCCATACTCTTGATCCAAAAGAATAATGGCACTCCAATCAGTGCCGCCGATCCGAAGCATACCAGCTGTCTTTTGGTGAGATTAAAAAATGCCTTCGTTTTTACCCTCGTCAGGTCACGAGGAACGGGAATATATGCTGCCACAAGAACCCTCCTTCCTTAGTGGGCTGAGAATATACTCTTAGCAAGTGTTCCTGTCTTAAACAGGGTAAAACACAGAAGTACGGTATATCCCATGACTCCCCAAATGGAGCCGATGATATCATCTGTGAAGGCAATTGAACGAACCAAAACCGCATAAATACCGACACAGATCATAATAAGGAAGCCCTGGAATCCAAATGCAAACAGGGAACGAAGATAATTCTGTCCCACATTGCTTTGCTCTCGATTACCAAATGTCGAGAATGGAATCGGAGCAAGGCTGACCATCAAATAAATCTCAATCATACGTCCGTAGACAATGACAAAGATAATGATTGCCAGAGCAGATATCGTCACTTGCACGATAAAGGATTGCAGGAATACACCCAGCAAAGGACCAAGATCCATAGCCATCAGTGTATCTTCCATGTTTTCAAGAGCAGAAGCATCGATTGCCGTACTTCCAGATATAATTCCGGCACTTGCTGTGATGACATTCTGCGTGACATCGAACACAGCCATCGTAATGTTAAATGTGTTAGTGATTAACATGACCGCAACGAAGGTCTTGAACACCCATTTGAAAAATGTCCATGTCTCAAAATTCGCCAGATTGTTGTGGTCAATAATCATTTGAATTAGTTCATAGCAGGCAATGAAGGTCAGTATTAAGCCTGCTATCGGGATAATCACTGACTCGGAGATGTTGCGTACCATGGCAAAGACGTCCGGCGAGAAATTCGCCGGTGTCATGCCAACGGAGGTTGCTATCTCGCCAACCTGGTTGTTGACGGACTCAAACATCCCCGACAGATTACCCATAACGGCTGAAACGAGCATTTCTTTCAGCCAGTCTGTTATCTGTTGGAGTATGCTGTCCAAAGGCGATTACCTCCTTCTTGTTAATTAACCGAATAGACCAGAAAGCAGAGGAACCAGGGTTGTACCGATAAGGGCTACACCACCGCCTGCCATCAGCTGTTTCATACCCTGAGACTTCGCACCAGGGTTATCGTTGCCGTAGCCTTCCAAAAGGTTGATTGCACCCCAGATACCAAGACCGGCTCCAAGTGCGATTACGAGTGTCTGAAGAACTGTTACTGCACTGTTGAAAAATTCCATAGAAAGCACTTTGCCAGATACGGCACATTTTCCCATTTGGGCCGAGTACAGCGAAAGCCTGTTATCGTTGTATTCGATAGAGCGGTACAGAACCGGATTCCTCATCAGATAATGAAGAACCGTCATGTCGATTCTGTCCAGATTCCTGTGGATTTCAGCTCTACCCTCCGGCGTATAGGAGCTGATTTTGCGGTTCATAGACTTTGGGGGCTTATGCCGTATGTAGCCTACCGGGACAACGGCGTGTCCGGCTACATATCGGAGTTGTTTGCTTTTCCCATATCTTTCCCTGATAACTTTTGGAACTTCACACGGAAGTTTCCTTTTCCTGACCTGTTTTGCAGTTTTAACTCGTTCTTTCAATCTTGCCCGCAGGCTCTTGTGGACAGATAAGGCGAATGGCGTAAGGTCATCGCAGACCTTTGTGGCTAATTGATAATAGTCATGGATTCCCATTACATAGACGTTATACCGGCAAATCGCCTGATATTCAGTACGTTTGCCTTGTGATGGGAACTCAATGTCATAAATCAGCCGCTTTAGGTTTGGTTTTATTTTCGCAATAGATTTCTCTCTGATATGGCTTTCCACGACATATTTCGTGCGTCCGTTGCTCCGTTTTCCGCGGGGAATGACTTTTAGCTTGAAACCGAGAAACTCTGAATATTGTTCTTTCAGGTTAATCACCTTTGACTTTTCAGGACTGATTTCAAGTGAAAGTCTTTCGTGAAGCCAGCTTTTGGTTGCGTAGAACAATTTCACCGCACTTTGATAGCTGTTTGTAAATATTTTGAAATCATCAGCATATCTGACGCAGGTAACTTCTTTCAGCTTCGTCCTCCGCAATGCGGAGAACTTATGGCTTTTGCTCACGCTTCCATTTGGGTTGACTGTTTCCTTGTAGGGAAACTCAGTCGGCATTTCTTCCCATTGACTGGCAAGCCACCAATCCAATTCATTCAGGACTACATTAGAGAGCAGGGGGGATATAATACCGCCCTGTGGTGTCCCAACCTCCGGGAATCCAATTCCGGCCACCTCCGCTTTTAGCATAGCGGATAGGATACTTAGAAGCTTTTTGTCATGGATTCCCATTGTCCAGAGCTGTTTCAGCAGTTTTCCGTGGTTTACATTGTCGAAGAATCCCTTAATGTCTATGTCTATGACATAATGGAGATTGCTTCTCTGCATATCCTTATGAACCTGAGCGATTGCGTGCTGTTGGTTCCTGTTAGGGCGGAACCCGTAGCTGTGGTCGTGGAATTTAGCCTCACATATCGGCTCCATGACCTGTAATACGCACTGTTGTATCAGCCTGTCCATAATTGTCGGTATTCCAAGCGGGCGTTTCTTTGTTGGGTCATTTCCTTTCGGAATCTCTACCCGCCGGACACTTTGCGGAACGTACCAGCCTAACCTGTGCTGTACGGAAGAAATTAGCTGTTCATCAGAGAGTGTTGCTAAATCTGTAATTGTTTTTCCATCTGTGCCGGGTGTCATGCTCCCATGGTTCTTTTTGATGTTGCGGTATGCCAACCGTATATTTTCGGGCAATGTAATGATTTCAACCAGATGTTTGAAAACTTTGCCCTTACTGCTGTCGGCGTACAGCTTATCCTGAATTTCCTGAAAGTCATAATACTCGGCGTGCCTTAACTTATCTTTCTTTCGTGCCTTTCCTGTTGCCATAGTCGGTTACTTGTCCTCACTTTCGTTTGGATTTTCGCCTTTCTTAGTCCTACTCGAACCTATGCGTGTTTATTGATTATGATTTTATTTCTGTTCCTGACTACAGCCCGTCCCTCCACCGCTTACTTTATTCACGGCTTCACAGGTAGCATGGCTGCTCTTTCCTCCCGGATTAAGAACGGTTATACCGCACCTCCCAATAAGGGCGACACGATTTTCCCGCTCATTGCTTCATTGTGCGTATCCACTCCACATCCGGGACTTTCCACGTTCCGATATTCCTATCTTTGCATAATACCCTTAGCTCTGCCCTTTAGGCCTGTATGCTTGATGATGCCTGTAACACCATAGGGAATTTCATATCGACAAATCTTACTTTACCCCACATACGCCGTTTTCATGGCTATGGCATTTCTACCATATCCCGTTATAGACCTGTACATTCGGGCTTTTGTCAACGGTAGTCAACCGTATTCTGAACATAGGTACTTTATAGACCTCCGGCCTAACACCCCCGGCCACCTCTGGCTCGGTTTTGCCTTGTCCCCAAAGGGGGACAGTTGCGGGTGCAGACAGCCGACTTCAGCGTGCTGTGTCAGTTGCGGAAAATACGTTCCGCTTCTTCCAACGCAGTATCAAGGGAAGCGTTTCAGGGCGTTACCCCGTCATTCCACTTCTCGGAATATCAGTTAGAAAGGCTATGGCCTTTCCGTCACTTTTACCTCTTTGCAGGATAATCCCACGCAGAGTTTATATGCGACAACGTGTCGCTGCACTATCAAAGGGAGCCAGTCTTGCACCGCAGGAAATAAGGATCGACTTGGCTGTTTTGCCAGAGACGAAAAGTCAAGGACTTTTTCATCAAATTCACAAAGAAGTCACATTCTGCGGACTTCTTCACGGAGCAGACGCTTGATTTTGTCCTCCATCGTTTCTTTTGCGGTCTGGCTGAAATGCACACGGACGATATAGGTTGTCTTGCCGATCTGCTTTCTGACAGTAGGGCAAGTGGCGGTGTTGGTTGCGGTATTGTTCATTCAAAATCCTCCTGTAAATGAAAAATGCCCGGT
>OHSP01000766.1_pt1 | contig 14974 bp, 13 predicted proteins | sample 1578711 | NCBI WGS metagenome assembly OHSP01 (sample SAMEA3879584, study PRJEB24766) | human gut metagenome | biome: human-associated habitat; feature: feces | place: USA | collected 1985/1987
TGGATAAGTGCTGAAAGCATCTAAGTACGAAGCCAGCCACAAGATTAGATTTCTTAGGGTCGTCAAAGACGATGACGTTGATAGGATGCAGGTGTAAAGGTGGTAACATCACAGCCGAGCATTACTAATTGCCCGTTCACTTTCTTTCAGATATGTACCGGTTGGGTATATACGTTTAGCTGTTTTCATTTTACTTTTCATCATGTCATAACCTTATTGAATTTATTCAGGTGGTTATAGCACGAGGGTTCCACCTCTTCCCATTCCGAACAGAGAAGTTAAGCCTCGTCACGCCGATGGTACTGCGTAACAGTGGGAGAGTAGGTAGCCGCCGTTTTTTAAGAAGCCCCTTGATTCAGCAACGAATCAAGGGGCTTTCTGTTTTGGGTACTTTGCAAAATTTCTGTTTTTTTGATTTATCAATGGTACTTTGGTATACTTGTATTTCCTCTTTTACTACTCTTTTTTATTTTCACCTCTCTATTATATTGTTTTTTCATAATAGCATAATCCTTTTTTTAATCAGTCACACTTACGTGGATTCCGTCATGAAACCTTTAATTCAATATCAGAGAATGCAGAGTAGAAGCCAGTTAAATTTTCTGTTGATTTCTAATATTTTATATTGCTTCTTCTCGGATAAAGTTATAAGTTAGGTATATTCCAAACATTTTGTTAATGAAAAACTTTTGATATTGTAACAATTTTTAGTTTTGAAATTGTAATGTTATTTATTATATTTGCAAATATTTTTGCAGAAGAAATTGTAACGGAGAGAGAATATATAAAAAGATATTGAATGGGGTTGTTTATATTGAATTCATTTTGTCGGGATGAATTATTGATAAAAAGTATTTATGATCTATATTTAAACCTTAAACTATGATTGTTGAAAAACATTTGCATATAGACTTGATAAAGAAGGTAAAACAAGGTTCTTATGAGGATTTTACCCGTCTGTACTTTATGTATGCGGATTTGCTTTATGGTTTTGTGCTGAACTTGACTAAATCTCCTGATGACGCTGAAGATATTCTGCAAGAAACCTTTTTGAGGATTTGGCAGACTAAAGAAAATCTTTCTTTAGAGACTTCATTTAAATCCTATCTTTATACTATTGCACATAACCTTATCATAGATTCATTTCGTAAGAAAATTGATAGTGTTGCATTTGAAGTTTATATTCAAAGTGACGCATATCAGAATTATACAGAAAATAATACAGAAAATGAAGTTTATTTTGATGAATTTCTTGATAAACTGAATGAAGCTAAAAAGAAACTTAGTAGTAGGCAATTGGTGATTTTTGAGTTGAGTCGTGAAAAAGGATGTTCGATTAAAGATATTGCCGAAAAGATGGGAGTTTCGGAAAAAACAGTGAAGAATCAATTGACTCTTGCATTGAAGACTTTGAAATCAGAATTATCTCTCTTGCATTATTTGTTATTAGTCTTGCTATTGTTAAGGAACGAATTTTAATTTATGTTTTATAACATGTAAATTGAGTCGGGACTATTTGGGGGATTTTGCGTATTTCTTATAAAACAGAAATATGAAAAATAATTTGCTCCAAGTTTTATTGCGACGGTTTTTCTCAGCAAGAATTAGTCCGGCCGAATACACAGTCCTTAAATCAGAAGTTCAAAAAGCAACAGATGAAGCTATGGACTCTGCATTGGATATTTTGTGGAAGGAGCAAAACCTGCAAATTCCGGTGATGGATGATGCTGTTAAATTCAGGGTTCTTAATAATATTCAAAATCAGATAACGGATAACAAACCTTCGCATAATTTTTCCTGGACACGAATTGCGGCTACAATTCTGATACCGCTTCTTGTTTCGGCAGCATCATTTTATTACTTTTCAGGAAAGTTCAACAGGCAAGAGGATGTTTTTACCGTATTTGCAGAAAGAGGACAAAAAACACAAATATTTCTTCCGGATGGGACTCAAGTTTGGCTTAATTCGGATTCTTATCTCAGCTATTCTTCCGTATTCAATCGTGATAATCGTGAGGTGACTCTTAAAGGCGAGGCTTTTTTTGATGTAACCAAAGATGATGAGCATAGTTTTACTGTTAAAGCAGAAGGTATTAATATTGTGGTACACGGTACAGCTTTCAACGTTTCTGCCTATCCGGATGAAGAAATGGCAACTGTTTCTTTGCTCAGAGGAGCTGTCACGGTGGAGAATGCTGTAGAGAGGGTACAATTAGAACCTGGTCAGCAGGTACAGATACCGAGAGACAGACAATCATGGAAACTATTCCCCTGTGATGTTGAAATGGAGTGTTTATGGACACAGAATATGCTCAGGTTTGAAAATACTCCGGCGGTAGAAGTGTTTGCGAAGTTGGAAAAATGGTATGGAGTAAATATCCACGTAGAAAATTCGGATTCGTCTGTTAAATATGGATTTGTTCTGAAAAGTGAATCATTAAGAGAAATATTAGATCTAATAAATAGAATAACAGCAATTGATTACCAGATAAACGGAGAGGAGGTGAACATCAGATATAAGTGAAAATATAAATAAAACATGAAAAATATTTTTCCATGTTTTCTATAAAAGCATATATAAAATTAATCATTTCTTTTTTTACTTAGTCATAATATTATGGGAAAAATAACAAAAAGGATACTTGCTAATATCTTTTTTTTCTTATTGATATTTCAGTCTTTGAGTGCCCAAAATTCTCAAAGAATAGATTTATCTTTGAAAGAACAAACGCTTAAAGTCTTTCTTGAGATAGTCGAACAGAAGACGAATTATACATTCATGTATAATAATCTTGATTTGGAACAAAAAATATCGGTTCAAGTTAAACAGGCTACTATTGATGAACTGTTGAAAAAAGCATTGACTCCATTACACATTAATTTTGAAATTGCCAATGCTAAAATCATTTTAACGAAACAAGACCAGGTAAATAATGGTTCAGTCACAGTAACAGTGAAGGGATCTATTGTAGACGAAGCGGGTGAGCCTCTAATTGGAGTTAATATAGCTGCAATGTCCACAGGTAAGGGAACGATCAGTGATATCAATGGAGAGTTCACGGTCGAAGCGGCTAAAAATGAAATTTTGAATATATCTTATATAGGTTATGTTTCACAACAAATTAAGGTAGGTACTCAATCATCTATACATGTAATCCTTAAAGAAGATACTCAGACTTTGGACGAAGTGGTTGTTACTGCATTGGGTATCAAGCGTGCAGAAAAGGCATTGAGCTATAATGTACAGCAGGTTAATACAGACGCGGTGACAGAACATAAAGATGCCAACTTTGTTAATTCCCTTAACGGTAAAGTGGCGGGTGTCACAATTAATGCTTCTTCATCAGGAGTCGGAGGCGTATCTAAAGTTGTAATGCGTGGAACAAAATCCATTATGCAATCTTCCAATGCATTGTACGTAGTAGACGGTGTCCCGATGTTTGCCGGTAGTAGCAAAGGTGGGGGAAAAGAATTTGATTCTCAGGGAGCTACCGAGCCTATTGCAGATATCAATCCGGATGATATTGAATCTATGTCGGTTCTGACTGGTGCCGCTGCCGCTGCATTGTATGGTTCGGAAGCTGCCAATGGTGCCATTATCATTACAACTAAAAAGGAAAAGTCGGTAAGGTTAGCATATCTGTAAATTCAAGTATGGAGTTCAATCAGCCTTTCGTAATGCCTCGTTTCCAAACCCGTTATGGAACCGGTGTAGGAGGAAGCTTCCTGGATGGTTCAGACCGTAGTTGGGGAGAAAAATTAACAGTAGCTAATTATCGTGGCTATGATCCTAAGGATGATTATTTCCAGACTGGTATTATCAACACGGAAAGTGTTTCTTTCTCTACCGGTACAGAAAAAAATCAAACTTATGCATCGGCTGCTGCCATCAATTCAAAAGGTATTACTCCTAACAATAAGTACAGTCGTTATAATTTCAGCGTACGCAATACCACTTCTTTCTTGAACGACAAGATGACTCTTGATATAGCTGCCAGCTATATTTTGCAAAATGACCGCAATATGGTGAATCAGGGAGAATATAATAACCCGTTAGTGGGAGCTTACCTATATCCTCGCGGTAATGACTGGGAAGATGCGAAGTTGTACGAACTGTATGATCCGGCACGTAAAGTTTATCTTCAAAACTGGTCGATCGGTGATGCTGCAATGACGATGCAGAATCCATATTGGGTGAATTACCGCAACTTGCGTGAGAATAAGAAAGACCGTTATATGTTGAGCGCAAGTTTGAATTATAAAATATTGGATTGGCTGACTGTTTCAGGACGCGTAAGTCTGGATAATGCCAATAATGATTATACAGAGAAATTTTATGCTTCTACCAATACACAGCTTACGGAAGGTTCTTCTCGTGGTTTGTACGGTATAACCAAGACTTCGGACAAACAATTGTATGCAGATTTTCTGGTAAGTATCAATAAGAACTTTGGTGAAGACTGGAATCTGAGTGCTAATATCGGTGGATCATTTACTGATGTGCGATCAGATCTAATGACAGTCCGCGGTGGAATTGCTGATGGCAGTGATGCATTTCCGGGTGAGCAGGTCGGTTTGACCAATTATTTCGCTATTCAGAATTTAAGCCAGAAAGCCCGTCGTCTGCAAGAAGGATGGAGAGAGCAGACTCAGTCTATTTATGCTTCTGCTGAATTGGGATATAAGAGTACTTATTATTTGACACTTACCGGACGTAACGACTGGCCTTCACAATTAGCCGGACCTAATTCTACATCAAAGAGCTTCTTCTATCCGTCAGTAGGTTTGTCTGTTGTTCTCTCAGAACTGATGCCTAATTTGAATAAAGATTATTTGTCTTATCTTAAACTGCGTGGTTCGTTTGCCTCTGTCGGTTCGGCTTTCCAACGTTATCTTGCCAATCCGCGCTACGAATGGAGCACTTCTGCCAATCAATGGAGCGTACTGACTCAATATCCGATGTATTCATTGAAACCGGAACGTACTAATTCTTTTGAAATCGGTTTTAATGCTCGTTTCTTGAAATATTTTGAGTTGGATGCTACTTATTATAATGCAAAAACTGAAAATCAGACTTTTAATCCGCAACTTCCGATTAATAAATATTCAAAAATGTATATTCAAACCGGTAGCGTACGCAATCAAGGTATAGAGCTTGCTCTGAATTTTGAAAATACATGGCGTAATTTCACATGGATGAGTGGTTTGACTTATTCAATGAATAAGAACAAGATTGAATCTTTGGCGGACAATGTTATCAATCCTATAACCGGGCAGCTTTTCTCCATACCTTCACTTGATATGGGCGGATATGCAGATTTACGTTTTATCCTGCGTGAAGGTGGCAGTATGGGAGATTTATATTCACGTACAGATTTACGTCGTGATGCTAACGGTGCTATTTATATGGATGAATCGAATAACGTATATACTCAGAAAATAGATAACCCCGATTCTTATATCAAGTTGGGAAGTGTATTGCCGAAGGGAAATCTTGCATGGCGTAACAACTTTATGTGGAAGAATTTCCATGTAGGATTCATGATTTCTGCTCGTCTGGGTGGTGTAGTATTTTCAAGAACACAGGCTATACTTGATAAGTTTGGCGTTTCCGAGGCTTCAGCCGATGCGCGTGATAATGGTTTTGTATTGATTAATGGAAATGACAGAGTTAATCCGGAGAATTGGTATACAACAGTAGGTAGCACCGCTGTGCCGCAGTATTATACTTATTCGGCTACCAACGTTCGTTTGCAGGAGGCTTCGATAGGTTATACTATTCCGAGAAAATGGCTGGCTAATGTCTGTGACATTAAAGTTTCATTGATAGGTCGCAACTTGTGGATGATTTACAACAAGGCTCCTTTCGATCCGGAGGCTGTGGCATCGACAGATAATTTCTATCAGGGAATCGACAACTTCATGATGCCTTCTTTGCGTAATGTAGGTTTCAGTCTGAATTTCAAATTCTAATAAAAGTGACTATGAAAAAGATATTAAATACATTTATTTTCGCTTCATTAATGGCGGCTGTGTCATCCTGTACCGCCAAGTATGAGGATATCAATTCAAACCCTTACCAACCAGGCGACTTGTCTGCCGACGACTATGCGCTGGGTTCGGCCATGAACAACCTTGCCGGTTGTGTGGTCTCTCCGGATGTCAATACGGCACAGTTTACAGATTGTTTGCTGGGCGGTCCTATGGGAGGATATTTTGCCGATTCCAAAGCATCATGGGAACGTACGATTTCGAACTTTAACCCTGAAGATGGCTGGACAAATGTTTTTCTGAAAAGTGATAAGGTGCTTCCGGTACTTTATTCCAACTTGAGTATTGTAGAGGTAGTATCACAAAATACGAACAACCCGGTTCCTTTGGCTATTGCGACAATTATAAAGGTTGCAGCCATGCATCGTATTGCGGATGCTTACGGACCGATTCCGTATTCTAAAATAGGAGCGGATGGTTCTATAACAACTCCGTATGATTCGGAACAGGAAGTTTATAATAAATTCTTTGAAGAACTGAATCATTCTATCGGTGTGTTGAATGAGCATCCGAATGACCGTTTGACTGCTTCGGCTGACTACATTTATCAGGGTGATGTGAAAAAATGGATTCGTTTTGCCAATTCGCTTAAACTTCGTCTGGCTATTCGCATAGCCAATGTTGACAAGGTGACAGCACAGAAGATGGCGGAAGAAGCTGTTGACCCCCAAAACGGTGGTGTGATCGAACAGAATACAGATAATGCGGCATGGAGTTATTTCTCCGGTTCTGTAAATAACCCTATTTATGTGGCTAAGGAATACAATCATATCGGTGTTCACAAAGAAGATAATAGCGCCTGTCTGACAGGTGGAGATACACATGCAGCAGCCGATATTATCTGCTATATGAATGGTTATGAAGACCCTCGGCGGGAAAAATATTTTGTCAAGTCGGAATGGAAAGGACATGAGTATGTCGGATTGCGTAGAGGTATTATTATCCCGGTGCTTGAAACTACCGGACACAAATATTCCGGAATTAATATGAAGCCGAATGATCCGTTATATTGGATGAATGCTGCGGAAGTCGCTTTCCTGCGTGCAGAAGCGGCGGCTATCTATAATTTCAATATGGGAGGTGAAGCCGGTGAGTTTTACAATACCGGTATTCGCTTGTCATTCGAACAGTGGGGGGCGGACGGAGCAGAGGAATATCTGAATAACGAGACTTTACGCCCTGAAACTTATGTAGATCCGGACGGAAAGAATTCTTATGACAGAGACTTGTCCAGAATCACTGTGAAATGGGATAATGCTGCTTCACCAGAAGAAAAACAGGAGCGCATTATCATTCAGAAATGGATCGCTAACTGGCAGTTGGGTAATGAGGCATGGGCGGATTACCGTCGTACCGGCTACCCGCATCTGATTCCTGCTACTGCGGCCGGTAATAAGAGTGGCGGTATCGTTGACTCGGAAAGAGGTGCGCGGCGTATTCCTTATCCAGCATCGGAATATGGAGATAATCCTGTAAATATAAATTATGCCGTGGCTACTTATCTGGGTGGCCGGGATGATATGGGACGTGATCTCTGGTGGGCTAAAAAAACAAAGTAATATAATAAAGTAGATAATGTTTATGAAAAATACATTTGGATATAGCGGACTGTGTGTTGCGATATGCATGACTATGTCACTCTCATTCTGTTCTTGTGAGGACTGGACGGATGTGGAGAGTCTGGATATACATACTCCTTCGCTTGAAGAACAAAATCCTCAACTATACGCTGATTATCTGAAAGATCTGAATATTTATAAAGCAAGTGAGCATAAATTGACTATAGTATCTGTGGAGAATGTGGCAGATCCTTCCAAACAGGCCGAAAGATTGTCCGCTTTGCCTGACAGTATCGACTATATCAGTTTGAATAATCCGGATAAATTGTCCGGAAATATGCTGGACGAAATAAGAATAGTCAGAGAGAAAGGTACGAAGGTGGTGTACAGTATTGATTTTTCTAAATTTGAGGAAGAATGGAAGGAGATGAAGAAAGCTAATCCTGACTTGACGGAAGAAGAAGGTCGGGCTTATTTGGACAAACGTACAGATGAGATGCTTGCTTTAGCGGATAATTATGATGGTATTATTGCTGATTATACCGGTCGTTCTTTGGTTAGCTTGAAAGGTGAGGAGCTTGAGGTATATACATCTCGTCAGACAAACTTCTTGAATAAACTGAAAGAGTGGAAGCAAGCATCCGATAAGTCGTTGTTCTTTTATACTAATGTACAATATCTTACAGCTGAAAATATGGGAATAATAGGGTTGGCTGATTATATTATTCTTAAAACAGCTTTGTCAACAAATGGTGATGATTTAAGTGTCAAGGCGTTATTGGCTGTTCAGGCAGGAGAAGATGCGAAAGAATTGTATGAAGGGATAAACCCTGTCCCTGCTGACCGTTTTATTGCGTGTGTTCAACTACCGCAGCCGGATGACAAGAATCAGGTGATAGGATATTGGAATACAGTTGACTCTGAAGGAAATAAAACTTTAGCTACTCAAGGAGCCGCATGGTGGAATGTGCAGGCGTCAACTGGATTTGAAAGAAAAGGAATGTTTGTTATGAATGTACAGGATGATTATTATAATAATACGTTCTCTTCAATTCGTGAGGTTATTAGTATAATGAATCCGTCAAAATAAAAGAAGATATGAAATTACATAAGTATATGTTTGCTTCCCTTTCTTTTTGCTCATTAGTATTGGGAAGTTGCCAAAATAATGATATTGATGATGAACACCATTATGATAATAAGGTATTTGTCACTTCCCAGCAAGTTAGGGATGATTTGTTGATTAAAGAGACCATTTCGGAAGCTACCCGGTCCATATCTTATCGCTTGGCTGATCCGTTGGATAGAGAGGTGAATATTTCTTTTGATGCTGCTCCGCAATTGACTGCTGCTTATAATTTGGCTTTTAATGATAACGCACAGGTTTTGGCTGCTGATTATTATGAGATTCCGGTCAAGTCGGTTACGATTAAAGCGGGAGATATCAGTAGTGATGATGTTGTTGTTAACTTTAAAAACACAAATAAGTTGGACAAGTCAAGACGCTATGTGTTACCGGTTACAATAACGGATGCGGATATCGAGGTACTTGATAGTAAAAGAACTGCTTATTTTATATTCAAGGGTGCGGCATTGATCAATGTGGTAGCTAATATTGAGAAAATGTATTTCCCTATTTATTGGGATACTGATGTACATTCTGTAAATGTTGTAACAGTGGAAGCTTTAGTGCGTAGTAATGATTGGGTTGCAGGGCGTGATAACGCACTGAGTACAGTATTTGGGGTTGAAGGTGAGTTCCTTGTTCGTATTGGCGATGCTGATCGTCCGCGTGATCAATTGCAATGTGTAGCTCCCGGTGGAAATTTCCCTGCTCCGAATGCTGTTGCCAGTTTGCCTGTAAAAGAATGGGTGCATATTGCCATCGTCTATGATGCAACTACTCGCGAACGTATCTATTATAAAGATGGAGTGAAAGTTTATTCGGATAATGCTGCCAGTCGTGCTGTAAACTTATCATCAAATGGCTGTTATATTGGTAAAGCATATGATGATACGCGTTGGCTGCCTGGTGATATTTCAGAAGTGCGTATTTGGAATATTCAACGTAGTGCTGAGGAAATAGCTAAGAATCCGTATGAAGTTGATCCTCATTCTCCAGGACTAATAGCATATTGGAAATTTAATGAAGGAACTGGAAGTGATATAAAGGATCATACAGGAAATGGTAACGACATCAGTGCTGTTGGTGGTACTCCAACATGGGTAAATGTTGAACTTCCGCAAATAAAATAATTACAAACTTAATATAGGATTGTACATATGAAACGAAAAGATATATATACGTTATTGTTTGGTGTTTTGTGTTGTGCAGGAACATCATTATGTTTTTCTTGTGCTGATGATTTAGAGATTGGAAAGCAGTTTGATGAATCGGCTTTGGAGGGAATTTATGAAAATAGAGTTTTTCTTTGCGACGCTTCATCTAATAAAGTCAATAATATTATTGAATTATATACTTCTAATCAGTATTCAACTAAAGTTCGAATGTCTTTATCGAAGAATTCTTCAGCTGAAACTTCAGCTAAGATAGTTATAGATGAATCTTATTTGGAAAACTATAATCAAGAACATAACACAGATTTTGAAATGCTTCCGGCAAGTGCGGTCATTTTTGCTAATGATGGTACTTTAAACTCTGGAAATTGTGGAAGAAGTTTAGAGGTGGAAATGACAATAAAGATTTCAGATGATTTGGAGGCAGGAAAGACATATGCTTTACCTCTCTCAATAACGGAACCTACTTCTGACCTTACAATAAAAAATGAGCAAGATCGTCACTGTGTATATTTAGTTAAGGACATGAGAAAGTTTGGTGACGCTTTCAAAGGAGAGGATAAGCCAAAAGGATTTTTGTTTTTTGAAGTAAATGATGTAAATCCATTAAATGCTCTTTCTTTCCAATTGGAAAATGGTAAATATTTTTGGGATGTAGTTGTTTTATTTGCTGCTAATATCAACTATGATTCTGAAGCAGGACGTCCATATATAAAATGTAATCCGAATGTTCAGTATTTGTTAGATAATAATGAAACTCTTTTGCAGCCATTGCGTAAACGCGGTATAAAAGTCTTGTTAGGTTTATTGGGTAATCATGATATGGCAGGATTGGCTCAACTTTCTACCGAGGGGGCTAAAGTATTCGCACGTGAGATTGCTCAATACTGCAAGGCTTATAACTTGGATGGAGTAAATTATGATGATGAATATTCGCTTTATCCAGATCTTGATAATCCTTCATTTGCTACCCCTTCTGCTCAAGCGGGAGCACGTCTCTGCTATGAAACCAAACAGGTAATGCCTGATAAGTTGGTTACAGTTTTTGCATATGGAAATATGTATGGAGTTGAATCTGTAGATGGAGTAGATGTTGATGAGTGGATTGATATAGTTGTACCTAATTATGGTTCAGCAGCTTATCCTTTAGGTAATATGGGTAAATGGAAGTGTGCAGGTTTGGCTGCAGAATTTAATTTGAATGGTGGTGGTTCTTTGGATAGTTATGGTGCTCAGAAAATATTGAGTGGTGGTTATGGGTGGCATATGGGATTTGCTGCTAATCCGAGTAATTATAGAACGATTTTTCGGCGTTTGAGTGGTGCTTATGAACTATATGGCTCTAAATTGAAAGATCCGACAATCTTTTATAAAAAAAATGAAACTACTCCATCTAAGTATCCGGAGGATTTATGATAGTTAATGCTAGAGAAAAGTATTTTTAATGTATTAACAACTATTCGAATGTTATATTAACCTGAAAATAAGAATATGAGAATAAAAAAAATTTTTTATATGCCTATTCTCTGTATGGGTATATTATCCTCTTGTCTGGATGATGAAAATTTGGATTTGAAGAATTTCCCTATTAACCAACCGGAAATATTAGTTCAAGGTAGTAATGGTGATAATAATGTTGTTGCTACTTATCTGAGCGATGGCACTTTGAAGTTGGATGCTCCTTTAACAAGAACATATGTGTTCCGTTTCAAAGCTTCTCCGGAAGATATGATTGTAAATTTTGAACCAATTTGTTCTAACATCCCAGTAGAGAAAGTTATCTTAAGCACTTCCGAGGTCTTATTGGCTGCCGGAGAAACAGATGCGGTAGTAACCGTTTCTTTGAAAGACGATGATTTTAATTTTGCAGCTTCTACTTTGGAAGAAGAGACTTATGTACTTGGTGTTAAAGCTAATGTGAATGGATTTAATATAGGTGAAGAGCCTATGGAAAGTAAGATTATGATAGAAAAAGAGGCTTATTGTGTGGCGGTATCTGTACATGGGGAAAATCAAAATAGTGCCTCTTTTGAGCGTACATTTGTTAATGGTGCTATTGAGGAGCAAGACCCCATTGCTTATAAATTCAAAGTAATGTTGGATAAGCCTGCAAATAAGGATGTTGCTATACAGATATTTACTGAAGGAATTGCAGAAAAATATTTAGAAAATGTAACCGTTGTTCCTAATAAGATTGTAATTCCAGCTGGTCAAATCTCTTCGGAAGAAGTGACGTGGACTGTGACAAACGACTTTCTGCTTGAGGATGCTATGCCTGCTACTTTTTTGATAAATCTGAAATTAGGTATAGAAACGGAAGATGCTACAGTAAAAAAAGAAGGGGAGAATTCCATATCTATAACGGTTAAGAAAAAAATGCTGAATATGGGTGTCGTTGACGTCCTTCCTCAAGAGTGGAGCATGATAAATAAAGAGGATTGTTCCGCTATTGAACTGTCAAATTTTTCAGGGGATGGGAACGTTTTGTTTGATTCTCTTACAACAGGAGGAAAAACACTTTGGGGGGCTAGTTGGAGTTTGCCGGCAAGCTTTATTGTAGATATGAAGAATTTACATATGTTGGAAGGTATAAAAATAGATTATTATTCTTATTCTACTCCAGCAGGTCCTAAAAATATCAGAGTGTGCACTTCAAAGGATAAAATTCAATGGGTAGAACAAGCAGATTTAGCAGAATTGCCTAATAGAAACGAAAACTTGTTGGAGTTTTATACAGGAATGGAAGCTAGGTATGTCAAGCTAGAATTTTTTGCCTTGTATTCGTCTGTTATTTATGTTGCTGAAGTGTCTTTGTATGAATAGTGACTTTTTATTGTTTAAATTTTAGAAGGATATTTAGAACAATATTAGGGTAAAATGAAACGCAAAATTTGAATATTATTGTTCGGATTTTGCGTTTCTATTTTTTAGAGAAGAGTTTTGGAAATAAGCTTCTTTGTTTCTTTATTTTGATGGAATTTATGAGAGACAATAATAGAAAGAAAGTTATTGATGTATTTTCTCGCATGTTTGAGGTCAATTATTCTAAAGTAAAGAATTTGGCTTATAGTTTATTAAAATCAGAATTGGATGCAGAAGATGTAGCTCAGGAAGTTTTTACTAAACTTTGGGAGCAGCAAAGTATATGGATTGATAATAAAAGGGAACTTGATGCCTATATTCTGATTATGACTAAAAATATAGCTCTGAATATATCTAAACATCAGAAAATCAGGTTGGAATATAAGGAGCGTTTTTTGGAAGAGTCATCAGATTTGACAGATCGTGATTTGTTGGAGAGTATTTATTTTCGTGAAATATTGCAAGGTATTTATTTAAAATTAGAAAGCATTCCTGAACGCAGAAGAACTGTATTTGAACTTAGTCGTTTTTATGGGAAAAGTCATAAAGAAATTGCAGACAAGATGAATATATCAGTCCGTACAGTAGAACAACAAATATATTTGACGTTAATCGAATTAAGAAAGGTTTTGGGAGCATTTGCCGGATGAAGCATGAGGAAGAAAATTGAGGATGCTGTGCCACATGTTATAATTCATGTTAATATTAACTTGTTTTTATGCTTTTGATGTTGTTTTGTAATGATTTGATTAATACATTTACCATCAATTATTGCTAATGCGAACCAATAATATTACCAGTTATGAAGCAGATCTTTACCTTGACTTTTGTCCTGTTTACTTTGTTTTTTCAGAGTTGCCGGGATAATTTGAATGTTCCTACTCCTGCAAGTCGTAATTATGAACAGGATGTTGCCGTTTTGAATGACTTTGTGGATATTAATAAAACTACTCACGAATATTATGTCAACTCAAACAAGCATACTTCAGTTTTGTCGTATATAAAGAATTCAGCTGTGGAAGAATTAAATTCGGTCAATTTGCTGAACCTTGAAATTTTCAACAAGAGTCTTTCGCGTATAAATCAGATATCGGAGCAGCTGATTTCTTCTTGTGCAGTTGACTATATCGTAATGATAACTGAAGATGAAATTTATGTAAACCGTATAAATGAGGATTCTCCGGTGGAACTGCGCCAGAAGCTGGGCGGCAACTATTCTTCGACAGTCTCTTCTTTAAATGTGACTAGTTACAAGGAACAGTATTATGTTAGTGATTGTAATTATATCGAGACATCTGTAGAGTTGAATCCACAGGCTTATAAGAATGCAGGATGGGCATTCTTGGTAACATGTGAATTGAATGGCAAGGGTGAAAAGGAAAATGTCGGGGTATTGTTCTGTGGTGTTGGCTATCACATCAATCCTTGCTTTGAATGGTTTGCAAACGATAATGTGGACTGGGATTTTGAAGTGGTCAGTCTGAATGAAGAGATTCCATATATAGCAGACCTTAGATTTTTACGTAGATGAAAAGGTTATGCATCCCTCTTGTTTGCTCTGTTTTTTTCTTCCTGACCGGTTGTGTTGAAAAGAGCGGATACTATGAGGAAGGAGAAGATAATATTATCTCTTTGATTTGTGATGTGGTATGGGCCGGTGAAAAGGTCGTTTATGATACGGAAGAAACGGCTCAGGATATTTATCGGTTCAGAAGAGATGGTACTTGTACACGTACTATTGTTGTAACAGGTAAGGATGGTGAGGAATCCCAGAGTGAAATCTATTATCGGTGGGCTTTTTATAACCAAAGTTCCAATACGATTTATTTCGGTGAAGATCATTATTGGGATATTGAAGAACTCACAACCGCGAAGTTTGCAGTTTATGATCGATGGGGAGAATATGGAAGTTTGGATATGTCTCGGGAATATAGGGAATTTACTCCTTTGAAATAATATATATAGCTAAAATTATGGCGGAAAGATATGCACGGTGTTTCCTTGTATATTTTTCCGCTTGTTTTTTTATAAAGCTTTCATCAGCTCCATTGTGTGAGTATGGTCTGCATATCTTTTGATTTCTTTAGTGATATATTTTAGATAATACCCGATTAAAACTTATGAAATGAAATTTTATATGATAAAAAAGTAACGTTTTGTTTGGATGTAACGAAATAATCCATACCTTTGCACCGTCAAACTAT
>OHSP01000771.1_pt1 | contig 14910 bp, 29 predicted proteins | sample 1578711 | NCBI WGS metagenome assembly OHSP01 (sample SAMEA3879584, study PRJEB24766) | human gut metagenome | biome: human-associated habitat; feature: feces | place: USA | collected 1985/1987
GCCTGAAAGGTCAGAGTTAACAGCGCATGTTCATGCGATAGGAAGATGGAAGTAGCGTAATTGCTAACAGCCAATAGTTTTATTTAAAGAAAGAAAGGAAGAAGAATATGAACGAGAAATATTTAAATAGTACAGCAGAGGATTATGTAATTGAAACGCATGTGAATAGCGGATGGGCATATAAAAAATGGTTTGCCGGAGAATCTGAGGCATGGGGAAGTTTTACTATAAAACCGACATATACCAGTATAGAGGGGCCTGTACGATATTACAATGTGAGTGTGGCTTTACCCAAAGGCGTATTTATTTCAACGCCGGTTGTTATAGCAACACCGAAATTTAATTGGATAGGTGGATTTGTGCCATCTAAAAGTGTGTCTGAAGATTATATAACCGGATACATATGGGCATTTGAAGAGAGAGCTTTGCTGAATGAAAATATTGAGATATATTTCTTAGTTAAGGGAACATGGAAATAATATGCCAAAGAGAAAAGGTAAGAAATGATTTGGCGTTAAAAGCCTATGCACATAGATAGTTTAACAAACGCCGGAAGTATCCCTCCTTGTAGGCGGTAGTTCGCAATCCCCTTTTGCTAAACCTTGAGAAAAGAAAAGCTTTCGGCGTTTGCTGCAACGCTGTGCTCTTGGGCCTATGGCCTAAGCTGTCCATTCTGCCTTGCTGCTTGCTTCACTTCATCAAAGATGGGGAGAGATTGCAGGGAGCTATGCTCAGATTTTATTTTTTCATCCGAGTTTGCGGTGTAAAATAAAGACGATGCCGCTGCGCTATGATTTTGCCATGGAAGTCCCGGCTTTCTCAAAATTGGAGCACTTACGGGAATTTTTGACGGCGCGTTCCCGGTAAAACGAATTTCAAGGCGGTTTGCGGGAATTATCAGAGAGAAAAACCACAAAAAAAGGCTAAAAGATGACCTCAGACTCTGCAATACAGTCAAAAATTCCCGCAAAGCCTATGTAATCCAAGAAACCCGAGACTTGACAAGAAAAAGTCTCGGAAAGAAGCAAAAAAGATTAGGTACCGGGAATGACAGCGTACCTGAACATTCTCTATTAATCTTATCAAGACTCTGCAGTCTCTGCCTTAGCTTTGAAATTTCACTATTGCAATTATATTTATAACTGTTATAATGAGGTTGATAACCGCTGTTATAAGATTTAACTTGTTGTCTGCTCGTTTGTCTTTTCGGCGGTTTTTCTTTCGCTTGCTCATCGTTACCGACTTTCCTTTTTTGCGATTATGTAATATCACAGATTCCGTGGTTTATCAAAACTTTTTTAAAAATGCCAGACAACAAAAAGTTGCCTGATTTTTTGCCTGGTTATAGAGGAAAACCGAGGAAAAAAGAAGAGTTTTAAAACAGAAAATAAACGCAGAACGCCAAAAGAAAAACCCTTGAGAATGCTGAAATTTCAAGGGTTTGAAGGCAGTGCATCTTCAGGGGTTCGACCGTCTGCCTTGCTTGTGCCGGCAGACTGCGTCCTCGCCCGGCGAAGCCGGCCTCGGACCACTCGCTGCTCAAAGCCTCACAGGGGCTTTTCGCTTACGCTCGTGCCCTCGCGGGTTCGAACCCTCGCATACACAAAAAACAAAACGAGACGGAAAGATCCGTCTCGTTTTCTTTGGTGCATCTTCAGGGGTTCGAACCCTGGACACCCTGATTAAGAGTCATAATAAAAATGGCTATTTTTCAATAATTTTCGGCATTGTTTCCCATAGTGTTTCCCATGCTGTTTATTAAGCCCCTGGCTATGTCCATTGATTCGGTTGAAGCATGGGTATAAATTTTTGAAGTAATCGAAATATCAGAGTGGCCCATGAGCTGACGAGCGATATTTATCGGCACGCCCGCCTTTTCCAAATCGGTGCAATATGTATGCCGTAAATTATACATGGTGAAATCATCTGCCAAAGGCAGCGGTGGAATCAGCTTATTCCTAAAGACTTTTGCACCCATTTCTATGTTCATGAGCCTTCTTATATTATTCCACATCTTTTTTCTACTTGATTCCGTATGTGGGGAGCCGTTTATCTGAGGACAAACCAAACTAAATGGCAACCCCTTTTTTGTTTTTAGTTCTTCAATAAGATGAGAGGGAATAGGGACTTTCCTTATTCCGTCTTTACTTTTGGGCTCGCCAATGGTTCCGTCTTTTTTCTGCGCCTTGTTGACGTCAATTATGCCACTCTCCAGGTCTATGTCTTTCCATAACAGGGCACATACTTCGCCCGGTCTAAGTCCACAGTATAACATTATCTTGCAGAATAGCTCTCCACGGTGGCCGTTTAAGACCCTTAAAAGGACTTTTCGCTCATTTTTTGTTATGCTTCGACCTGTTTTACCTTTTATGCCTTTTGGTCGCTCTAAATCGAGCGTAAAGTCGTAAGAAGTCAATCCATTCTTGTACGCATATCTGAATAGTTGACATGTAAGATCATAGATTTTTTTTATATGACTGTCCGCATATCCCGTCAACGAGTTTAAGAACATCTGTATATCGATAGGCTTTATTCGTCCAACGGGCTTATCTCCTATGCCGGGAACGATTTTGTTGTACGTTATCCTTTGTATATCGTCATACCACGAAGAGGAGACGATGTTTGCTTTATATGTTTCCAGATACCTTTCAGCGAAGCCTTTTAATTTGGTAGTTGGATCCAAGAATTGCTTGTCTATTTGAATTTTGCGCTTCTGGAGTTTATCGGTGAGAGAAGACAACGTGTCTGCTTTGATGTCAATCGGTACGTCTTTGTATATTTCCCTGTGCCTATATTTATATGTTTTCATATTGTACCTCCATTTTTGGGCATAAAAATGCTCTAAAACTTGCAATTTTAGAGCTTGCATGGTACAATATGAGTGCGAATCAGGGTTTGTGCCATGCAAGCTCTTTATACATTACCCCTGCGAGAGCAGGGGTTTTGTTTATTTAGATATTATAATTTCATAAAATTCATTTTCGGGTAGTATTAAAATGTCATATCCATTTAATATCAACTGCTCTGCTTTCTTTTGTTTGTTGCTTTTACCGTCCTTTATGCTTTTACAATAATCATTAGCCCAGCGGCGAGCCTTTAACTCCTGTTTTTGATTCTCTAATGATGTTTGGTCTAAAATATCTCCGTGGCTTGTTTGATAGTGTCCTACTTCTTCAGCTAAAATACAGTATTATGAATCGTATGCTATGAAAAGTGGCAACTCATAGTTATCAATAATTAATCTAAATGTACGAGCAAATGGAGGGCTTTTTTATAGACTATTAAGTTAGATTTACTCTACAAGATAGCCTACGTCTTCAACCAATCTAAATTGATCAACGCTTCCATCATCGTTAGTGATTATCGGCTCAACAATATATAAGAATATTCCAGTGCTCCCGTCAACCATATCACGATTCACATATACATAATATTGATTGTCTTGTATTTCAACTTTTTTCAGATTAAATTCTGTTGCTGACCATTCTTTCGTTTCGCGGCAATAATAGTCTACAGCATCCCATGCAGCATGCTTATTATCTTCCTCAATGGATGTCTGAGATTCTTGTTCGCTAATTACGGGTTCATTTTTAGGAGAATCAGATATTACGGCGCCTCCACTGGTAATTATCACAATAACAGCAGTTAAAACAAAAGTTAAGAAAACGATTAACCAAAACTGCCACTTTTTAAAGATAGATTTTTTCATTTTACGTTCTCCTTTAATATCATTGAGATTGAAAGGATTTATTTTCTTTTAAACAAATTGAAAATCCTTCTGCGATTTTTACCCTCTTTTGAGTGTTTCTCTTTGTACTCCTCTGTCCACTTGTCCCAATCTTCCACATATGGAAGCCATGTACAGCGGCAGTGGTCACATAACGGTGGGAAATTAACACCTGCTTGTCGTTCTGAGATTTTAAAAATTTTGCCATTCATTTTATGACATACAGGACAAGTTTTTTCATCAATAATGGCAGATAATTCATAATATATATAGTCTTCCGCTAATGGCCGAATTGAATTTTCTGCCATTAAATAGGTGTTATAATTGAACAAATCAGTCTTCAATTGCTTTAAAGGGATTGTTTCATACTGTGGTAATGATTTCAATTTTACAGCCACGTGTGATATTGGAATACCGCTTACTAAGTCTTTTTGAGCTTCTGGAAACATTGACAATTTAAATGCCATTTTAAACCGTCCTTCTAATCTCTACAACAACGCCAGCTATAATGACAGGATTATCTTCATCATTATAATCATAAATCTTAGGGTCATATACAGGATTGAGTGGCTGCAAAATTATACAGTCTTGTTTTTTTATTACTTTTTTAAGCGTAGCGTCATATCCGTTTACATATACCACGCAATCCTGACCACTTTCGCAGTCATTTTCTTTTCTCACAATTATAGTGTCGCCTTCCATGTATTTAGGATACATGGAGTCACCTTTGACTTTGAGGCCGAAATATTCTCTGCCGCCATTTAACCATTCTGTGGGTATATCTTCCCAATCTACAATATCCTCTATGGCGTCTATTGAGACTCCAGCCGGCACAGAACCGAGGACGGGAATACGGTTAGGTTGGGAGTGTTGGGTTACCGGAACTGATAAATCAGAATGAACAAGGTCATTTACATCAACATTAAAAATACTTGCCATTTCTGAAATTATTTTAAGGGGCGGCTCAGATGTTCCCATTTCCCACTTTTGTATTGTTGTGTATGACTTATATCCAAGTTTTTCAGCGAGACTTTCTTGGGACATATTGGCTCTTTTCCTCAAATATCTAATATTTTTTGCAAAAATCATAACAAACCTCTCTTTGAAAAAAGTATAACATCAACATTATGGATTTTCAAGTATAATTTAATTTTTTTTGAAAAAATACGAAAAATTTTCAAATAAACGCTTGACACATGAAATATTTTCATGTAATATGATGTTAACATAAAAAGAAAGGAGATTAAGAATGCAGTTTACACTAAGAGAACTTAGGGCACGAAAAGGCTGGACACAGGCAGAGACAGCTCAGAAATTGGGCATTTCGTTGACTACATATAATGCGTGGGAAAGGGACATCTCAAATGTTGCGCTGAGCAAGGTTTGTGCCGTAGCGGAGCTATTTGGTGTGGCGATAGGGGATATTTTTTTTACTTATCAACATGAATAATTTTCAATCCAACACAAAGGAGAACATCTATGAATATAACAGAATTAAAAAAGGAGAAATAGATAAAGAAAGGAAGACAAAATGAATAAATCATCAATAAAAAAAGAATTGATGGGAGTAACTAACGGCTCCATCGTCATTACTCAGAATCAAGTCAAAAAGGTCATGAGATGGGGAAACGATAGGACGATAAAAACATTGAAAGGCCTGCCCTTTGTCAGAGATCAAAAAACCAAACAGTATCTGGTAGACGATGTAGCAGCAGCCATAGCGGGATACATAGAGCAGCCAGCAAGATAGAGACGTGGCGAATGCCATATATTAGGAGGGTAGGTGCGATGACTAATGAAAAAATATAGGATAAAAAAAGGAGGTGTGCTGTGGTGCATAAAAGAGGTATTTGCGAGCCTCTGGACACTGATATTTATAGGGGTGATTCTGTTAGTAGCAATCGCATTTTCACATCCGCCTGTAGACACAGCGGAAGGAATAACAAATATACAGGTTACCAAAATCAAAGTAGCACCGACGGACAAACTGTACGACATACCGCTGGAGGCTGATTCGCAGTTACATATAAAAGAATTGTGCGAGGCATACGGAGTGGACATGCCTCTGGTGCTGGCCATAATAGGCCAGGAATCAAACTACGACCCTGCGGCCATCGGCGACAGCGGCAACAGCATAGGGCTGATGCAGATTCAACCTATGCACCACCAGCAGCGCATGGACAGGCTGGGAATAACAGACCTGACAGACCCATACCAGAATATAACTGTAGGGATAGATCTACTGGCGGAACTGATCAATGAAAGCAATGATATAGAGTGGGCAGTAACAGCATATAATGCCGGAACTAAAACGGCGGATTTCAATAAGGCTGTTGGAACTCGAACCGAATATGCAGAAAGCGTACTGATATTAAAAGAGGAGATAGAAAATGGAAGATAAAAAAATGCCTGCCGAGGCGGCAACCTACATGGCAGACACAAGTATTCAACCACAGTATAGTACAATTCCCCACGATTGTCAACTGGATAGTTTCATCAGGTTGGAACGTCAGACAAGGCAAAGGGTGATTTTAAAGGCAATGTCAAATCATGAAATGACCGCAAGACAGATTGCATATAAGCTGGGATTCTCTGATTTGAACGCAGTCAAGCCGAGGCTCACGGAACTGCGAAAAGCAGGAAAAATAAAGGCTATCGGCAAGGCATATGATGAGACTACACAGAGAAATGTGACAGTATATAGGGCGGTGATATGGTGATGTATTGGTGTGATAACTGTAAGACTTTTCATGAAAATGAAATGATTAAATACATAGAAGAGTCCCATGGTGAGGTTTTTAGAGTTTGTGGCCATTGCGGCAGTGAAGAGATTGAACCGGCAGATACGTGTTCATGCGGCGAGTCTAAGAAGGAGACAGAGGACTACTGCGAGTATTGCAGACCTCAACTCACGGCCATAGCCGAGACTGCGATAATAATGTTCGCAGAAGTAACGGATAAACCCTTGTGGGAAGCTAAAGAAGAACTAATGAGGTGGTTGGAATATGAAATTCGATGATATTAAAAATGCTAACGAGACGATAAAGACAACAAATATAAAAGGTAAAGAATATGCTGAGGTTAATCAGCGGATAAGAGCCTTTAGAATGATTCACCCTGACGGCAAAATTATAACAGAAATTTTGAGCAATACTGAAGGAATATGTTTAATAAAGGCCACTATATGCGACAAAGAAGGGAGCATATTAGGAACGGGGCACGCCTACGAGAAAGAAAATTCCTCTTTCATAAATAAAACGTCGTACATAGAGAATTGCGAGACCTCGGCGGTTGGCAGAGCCCTTGGTATGTGCGGAATAGGTATTGACAGTTCTGTGGCCTCCTATGAGGAGGTAGTTAATGCCATAGTGCAACAGTCGGAGCCAAAGCTTGCGACCGAAAGCGAAAAAAAGACGTTCTTAGACCGCTGCAAGCAGCTGGGAGTGGACTATAAGAAAATTTTAGCACAAGTAGGCGCTACTGGTCAGATGACCAAAGAACAGCATGGAAAAGCCCTCATAATCCTAAAAGAAATCGAGGAAAGTAAAAATGAAGTCAATAATGAATAGCGAAAAAGGCATAGATTTTCTGACCGGATTAAGCGGATATACCGAGGAACACCATATATTTTTCGGCAATCCGGGCAGAAAAAACAGCGAGAAGTACGGTCTAAAGGTGTATCTTTTCCCGGAGAATCATAGGGGAGCAATGGGGCCACATCACAATAGGGCTATAGACCTTCATTTAAAGAGGCTCGGTCAAATAGCTTTTGAACGAAAACTTGGGAGCCGGGAAGAGTTTATTCAGATATTCGGCAGAAGCTACTTGCCTGTAGGCGATATTGTTATAGATGATATTGCGGAGGCGATAGGATGAAGATCGCAGCTAAACCAAAAGTAAACCTGCTTTACCTCTATGATGAAATCGTCATACCTATTAAACACGGCCAAATAAGGCAAATAAACGAGTGTTTAGACCGCATAGGGGAAATAGACGCAGAGGCAGAATATACGGTTGAAATCAAGAAAAAACGGCTTAAACGGTCCATTGACGCGAACGCTTACTGCTGGGTATTGGTTGGAAAATTAGCCGAGGCTTTAAGGGCGACATCCGAGGAGATTTATCAGGAGTGCGTAAAAAAATACGGAGTAAGCGACGTTCGGCCAGTAAGAAAAGACATATATAAAGAGTTATGCCGTATGTGGGACAGCCAAGGTATGGGCAATTCCCACATAGTCATGGGTGAATCCAAGATAGAGGGATACGTAAATATACGGTTTTTCTGGGGCAGCAGTAAATATGATACCGCCAACATGTCACGGCTGATTGACGGTATCATATCGGAATGCAAAGAGCAGGGTATTGAAACATTGCCGCCGGAAGAACTTGAAAGATTAAAACAACAGTGGGGGCGGTGATTAGATGGCGCAAGGGTTCATAAAAACACATAGACAAATAACCTCTCATTGGCTGTGGGCAGATAAACCGTTCTCATGTGGACAGGCATGGATAGACTTGTTGATCATGGCCAGTCACAGCGACAATAAAAAATACCGATACGGGAAAGTAGTAGAAAGTAAAAGAGGACAAGTATTTGCGAGCTACCGTTTCTTAGCGGAGAGATGGGGTTGGGATAAGAATAGAGTAAGTAGATTCCTTAAAACGTTGAGAGACGATGAAATGATTAAGGTTGTAAAAAGTGGGACACAAGGCGGGACAGTAAACGGGACAGTAATAACTATTGAAAATTACAGCAAATACCAAGATAGACAGGACAATGAGAGGGACAAAAACGAGGACAACATCGGGACAGAAGAGGGACAAGAGCGGGACAAATACAAGAATGTAAAGAAAGATATAAATAATAATAATATACCGCCGAAAATCGAAGAAGTGAGGGCGTACTGCAAGCTGCGGGAGAACAGAGTTAATCCCGAGCAATTCATGGACTACTACGAAAGCAAAGGCTGGATGATAGGAAAAAACAGAATGAAAGATTGGAAAGCGGCAGTAAGAACATGGGAAAGGAGAAGCCATGATAAACAGGAGAACAGAGTCGATCCTGAAAAATTTGCCGGACAGAAATTCGGCGACTACTTGTAGCATCGAAGCTATGGCAGTTGAAAGTTTTAATGAGACAGAGGGCAATCTAAAAGGCTATGACTGCCCTATATGTAAAAATAAAGGCATGATTGCGGAACTTGTAGAAGGGCAAGATTTATACAGGCCTTGCAACTGCATGAGCATACGGCGAGTAAGTAATTTGCGTCGTGACAGTGGTATAGAAAATCTGCTTGAACGTTACACCTTTGAAACTTTTAAGGAAGAGACGCAATGGCAAAAGGGACTTGCATGGCGAGCTAAAAAGTACATAAAGACAGGTAGCTGGTTCTTTATTGGGGGACAAGTCGGGTCAGGAAAAACGCACATATGCACAGCCATAGTTAAAGAACTCCTGAGTAATGGTATTGCATGCAGATATATGTTGTGGCGAAATGAGGCTTCAAGACTCAAAGCGAACGTGAATGAATCCGTATATGGTGACATGATTAAGAATCTAACGGAAATACCAGTATTATACATTGATGACTTTTTTAAAGGTGGTGTAACACAGGGAGATATAAACTTGGCGTTTGAACTTATAAACGACAGGTATAACAGCAGGAAGGCAACGATTATATCGAGCGAAAAGACAATAAACGACTTACTGAATATAGACGAGGCCATTGGAAGCAGAATTGTTGAACGCTCAGGAGAATTTATAACCAACATAACACGTAAAGAGAACTATAGATTGGGAGGAACAGAATGAACAGCGTAGTTTTAATCGGCAGGCTCACAAGAGACCCGGAATTAAGATATACAGCAGGTACACAAATGGCGGTCGCCACTTTTACGATAGCTATCGACAGACCTGTCAGAGCCGGCGGCGAAAAGCAGACTGATTTTCCAAGGGTAACGGTTTTTGGCAAGCAGGCGGAAAACTGTGAGAAATACCTTGCAAAAGGCAGATTGGTCGGCGTTCAGGGAAGACTGCAAACAGGCAGTTACACAAACAAAGGCGGCAACAAAGTTTATACAACTGACGTAGTAGTAGACAGAGTAGAGTTCCTTGAATGGGGAGACAAGAAGCAGGAGATTGGAAGTGAAGAGCCATATCCACAAGGCTATGCAGCCATTGACGAAGATATACCGTTTTAGGAGAGGGAGTGAAGATGATGTATGTAAGAGTGATTCTGGAAAAACACAAAGCATGGCTGAGAGGAAAGGCGGGAGGAAAAAGAGCCGATCTGCGTGGAGTCGATCTGCGTGGAGTCGACCTGCGTGGAGCTAATCTACATGAAGCCGACCTGCGTGGAGCTAATCTATATAGAGCCGACCTGCGTGGAACTAATCTGTGTGAAGCCGACCTGCATAGAGCTAATCTGCGTGGAGCCGACCTGCATAGAGCTAATCTATATGGAGCCGACCTGCGCGGAGCTAATCTATATGGAGCTAATCTGCGTGAAGCCAATCTGTATAAAACTAATCTGTATGGAGCCGACCTGCGCATAACCGACCTGAGCGGAGCTAATCTGAATAGAACTAATCTGTATGGAGCCGACCTGTGTGGGGCTAAACATATACCGCAATATATATGTCCATTGGTATGCCCTTCAGAAGGGAGCTTTATAGGATTTAAAAAAGCTAACATATATCCGCTTAATATGGAAGTAATAGTAAAGTTAAGAATAACAGAAACCGCAAAGCGAAGTTCTGCGACCACTCGAAAATGCCGCTGTTCTGAAGCCGAAGTTATAAGTATTGAGGGCGTAAGTGGAAAAGGGACGTTTCAATGCGCTCGAAGCAAATACAACTATAATTTCATTTACAAAGTGGGGGAAGTCGTGAAAGTAGAAGATTTTGATGAGGACAGATGGAACGAGTGTAGCGCAGGAATACACTTCTTCATCACAAGAGAAGAGGCTGTTAACTACTAAGAGGTAAGTTTATGAGTAAATATAAAGCAAAAAAGACAAAGGTTGACGGAATAACTTTTGATAGCAAAAAAGAAGCCGAAAGATATAGACAGCTTAAAATGCTTGAAAACGCCGGGCATATATCGGATCTCGAATTACAAAAAAAGTTTGTGCTGATACCATCACAAAAAGTTGATGGAAAGATCAAAGAAAGAGAATGTTCCTACAGGGCGGATTTTACCTACATAGAAGACGGCAGACAGATAGTTGAAGATACTAAGGGGTTTAAGACCGATTCATATATCATTAAAAGAAAGTTAATGCTCGAACGACACGGCATAGAGGTTAAGGAAATATGATAAGCAAGATTGAGTTTGAGCGGCCTGTATGTGTGGACTTGCTTCTTGGGAAACATCCTGATATATATGCAGTTGAAAGCATTGTTAAGGGAATACACTATGGTGCAGACAAAGAAAAGTTCGCAATTTTCAGGAGCACAGGAGCAGTGTTTTGCCCAATAAAAGAAATGCCTGTGCTCGCTTCCAGAATGGCAGACAATAGAATAAAAAAAGAGATTTTAGAGATATATGAGGATCTCAAAGACTTAAAGAGAATGGGGGTCGCGTATGCAAAAATTTAAACGGAAAAAATCACCTGAACAAGAAATAAAGCAATATGCTGCACAAATAATCCGCGAATCCAAAGACTGGGAATATATCAAGCGGATGGGGCATTAAAAATGGCCATGTTGTTTTTGGAATTAAGATGGAGTAGGGAGGAGAGGGAAATAAAATGGCAATTAAAAACTATACAACAACAAAACATCCATGTGAAAGCATAGGCGAAATACAAGCGGCATTGGCCAAAGGCGGCGCCAAGAAAGTGATGATTGATTATGACGAAAGCGGGGAGCCAAAAAGTCTTGCGTTCGCATTAGAAACTGAGAGAGGCTTTATAGGCTTTCAGCTCCCCGCAAACATAGAGGGAGTTTATGAGGTTTTCAAAAAACAAAAAGTCAGAGCTGATATAGAGCAGGCAAAAAAGACTGCATGGAGGAATGTGCGTGATTGGGTTTTAGCTCAAATGGCCTTCATAGAGGCAGGAAACGCAACGTTGCAAGAGGCCTTTTTACCATATTTGACGAATAAAGAAGGACAAACACTCTATCAGGTCTATGTTAGCGGGCGGCTATTACTTGCAGATTGAATCATAATATGCTGATGATGTGGAGCTGATATGAGAGGAGAGAAGGCTGTGAATAACGATTCAATGAGCAGTGAAAGGGAGAAAAAAGATGTACCATAAAGAATGTAAAAAAGATGAAGTTTTCGTAGGAAATATGAACGTTTTTATTGAATTTCCCGAAGAAAAAGAAAAGTTTGAAAAAAATGGTATTGGATATCGGTTGGGAAACACCGCCTATGATATTCGCGAAAAGGCGTTAAAGGGCAATGGGATAAAGCCCCTATTTATATCTAAAAAAGATCATGAAAAGTATGAAGAGCTACAAATGAGTGAGTTGAATAAAATAGGGAGGTAGAAAATGAGTGACTTAATAAGCAAATCAGAAGCGATTAAGCAATATTGCAGGGCAATGTGCGGAGAAGAACCATGTGACGGCTGTGACGGGATACATATTCTTGAAAATCTGCCGACCGCCTACGACAAGGAAGAAACCATACAAAAAAAGCAGAACTGGATACCAGCAAGTGAAAAATTACCTGAGGCCACAACTACAGAGACCGACATCTTCACCAAAAAACCAATTGAATATCTTTCAGATCTGGTCATGGTAACTGTTGAAGTGGAAGTCAGCGACGGAATAAGAAGGTATGTAGATACAGATTTCAGAAGGGGAAGAACGAAGGATACTATGGAATGGCTTAAAACCTCCAGGATAGACGGGACTGCAATACTTAGTCAGGAAGTAGTGGCATGGCAGCCACTACCTGAACCATGGAAAGGAGAAAAAAATGACTAATTTTGAAAAATATAAAGACACAATATTAGAAATAGTAAACATGGGAGCAGATATAGCCAAAAAGAACGGTCGAATAATTACTTGCGATAGAATATTATGCAGTGAATGTGATTTTAGTGCCTTGCACAGTGATGGACATTGCATAGCAAATATGTTCGAATGGCTATACTCCGATGGCTCTATAACACTGACAAAACGAGAGCGAGCTTTCTGTGAATATATGGATGGTGGATACATCGCAAGAGATATGAGTGGAGATCTATACTGGCATAATTATAAGCCAGAAAAATTTGAAAATTTTTGGAGCACACCTGAAGACTTCGACCAGATTGAACATGCAGACTTCGACTTTATCAAATGGGAAGATGAAGAGCCGTGGTCAGTAAAACACCTCCTAAAGTTAGAGGTAGTAGAAGAATGAAACAATACTGCAGATATTGTGGCAGCCTGCTGAGACAGGATGATAGTATCTATTATTGCACAGCTAAAAAGCAGTTCAAAAGGCAAAAGACGGTATGCATGGCCAACAAATGCACACGGTTTAAGGATTGTGGAATAGACGCTATTACCGGAAAAGAACATGTGGCAGAGATAGACGATGGCAAGCAGATAAATCTATTCTAACCACTATAAATAAGAAGGGAGATGACGAAATGGACGAAAAAAATAATCTATGTGGAACTGCAACTAAGCTGCGTTATGTCTACCTATGTGGAACTGGTGATGTCGACCTGCGTGATGTCGACCTGTGCGACCTGTGCGACGCCGACGCATGTCCATTGACATGCGATTCAGAAATTAAAGAGGTAGATGGGAGGTAGGGATTATGAATAAACCAGTAGATCGAATAAAGCCATGTGAAGGTTGTAGGTATGAGATATTAGGACATGAACTGTTTAAAAATGAGATACATGAGATAGCAGATTACTATGGATATGAGACACAAGGCGGAATGATGGTGGAGGAATGTGCTGAGCTGATACAAGCCGTTAATAAGTATAGTCGTGATCATTCGGCAGATAATATCCGTCAAATTAGCGAAGAGATAGCCGATGTGGAGATCATGCTAAGCCAGATAAAATACCTATTAGCTATAGATAAAGATGCAATAGAAGACGTCAAAAGAGGGAAGTTAAATCGTCAAATTGAAAGGATAACATATGAGAGATTATCAACGGATTAAAAATAATAAATGGATACTGCCGACAAACCTATACCGCCAAACCCTATATGCCATTAGGGATTATGACAGGCTGAAAGAGGAATGCGAATATATGATTCAGGGAAGAGCCATTGAACTGGACGGACTTCCACATGGTAGTCAGATAGGAGACCCAACAGGAGAAACAGCGGCGAAGATAGAAAAGTTACACGACCGCATAAAAGCCATTGAAGCAGCCAAGAAAGCGATACCAGAGGAATATATAAAAGGCGTATGGCAAAATATATTATACGACACGCCTTTTCCGAATGACGCTGGAAGAGCTACATACAGCAGATATAAATCCCAATTTGTGTTTGAGGTAGCAAAGCAATTAACTTTAATTTGAAATGTGAAAAATCTGTAATTACCATCTTAAACAAAATGCTAAGCCGGAGCTAATCACTCCGGCTTTTTCAGCTTATAGCCTCTATTTCCATTTCTTCAATCTCATCATATTCAAATCCTATTCTGTGCATATCCTCTGCCACATCCGCTAAAACCGCGCTTGATTCCATTGTTAAATTATCATAACAATGTCTTGCGAATCTTTTAAAGACTTGGATAGCCTTTTCATAGGTGAAAACTTGCATGCTTCCTATCTTTGCTCCGTATTTTCCGTTTATTTTAATCAATTTTTCGTTTGTCATTTTATTGTCCTCTCTTTCCTTAACTTGTAATTATATTATACACTATTTTTTATAAAACGTCAATAGTTTTTTATAAATAAATTTATAAAAATTTCAAAATAAAATTGACAATATATAAAAAATAATGTATTGTTAGAGCAGGAGGTGAAAATATGCATACAAACGTTAGAGAATATATCAATTTGTGCAGAGTAAAAAAGAATAATATGACAGAATCAGAACTTGCAAGGAGGACGGGACAAACTCCACAGAACATGAATAATAAATATAAACGAAATACTTTTAAAATTTCGGAATTAGAAAAAGTTGCAGACGCTTTTAACGCAGATTTAAAGATTCAGTTTGTGGACAAAGATACAGGGGAGCCTATAATATAAAAATGTTTATAAAAA
>OHSP01000772.1_pt1 | contig 14902 bp, 9 predicted proteins | sample 1578711 | NCBI WGS metagenome assembly OHSP01 (sample SAMEA3879584, study PRJEB24766) | human gut metagenome | biome: human-associated habitat; feature: feces | place: USA | collected 1985/1987
TGGTATGATAGTCATCTTCTCACTTACTTTTTTCAACAGATCATGCGTTTTTTCAGAAATAAATGAGATTTCTCTTCCATTATATAACTCAACATTTAATTTATTTTCACCGATATTGCGCTTATACGAATATATGATGGTATTGTCCATATCCGCACATAAAATGCCATTCATTCTCTTCCTCCAAAAATGGGGCTGCCGCACTGTTATTACCTACGACAGCCCCATAATTATTATTTCATACGTATTGTTTACCTGCTCATGATTGCTTTTCTGATAAGATCCACCGGTATAATAAGTACTGCAAGTACCATGGATACCAGTAATGCCTTTGGCTCAAGCAGAGTTGTGTTAAATACTTTTCCGCCGATTTCAATGATAATGGTCTGAAGAACAAAGATTGCTCCCATTACCAGTACGAAGTTCTTATTCTCCCCGATATGCTCAAACAGATTAAACTTCTCAGATCTGGTATTCATACTGTTAAAGATGATCGCATAAATGAAGAACGCAAACATAAATGTTTTCTCATAAAGCTCCGGATCTGCACAGCCCGCAGGGATTACCCAGCTGGTAATGCCGCCGATATTCTCAAGTATCAGGATGGAACCAAGGGTGATAAATATTGCACTTACTCCGATTGCTGACTTGATGTACGGAGTCAGAATGTTATCTGTTCTCTTTGCCGGCTGATCTTTCATATATCTGTCAAGAATAGGTTCTCCACCAAACGCCATGGCAGCCAGTGTATCCATGATCAGGTTGATCCAGAGGATCTGCGTAATGGTGAGCGGTTTATCGATGCCGATAAACGGTGCTATGAAGTTTATCGCTACGGCTGAGAAGTTGATCGTCAGCTGGAAGACGATGAATTTACAGATAGAATTATAAATCGTACGTCCGTATAAGATCGCCTGTTTGATACTGAGGAAATTATCGTCAAGAATTACGATGTCACCGGCTTCTTTGGCAACTTCGGTACCGCTGCCCATCGCAAAGCCTACATCGGCTTTTTTGAGTGCGGGCGAGTCGTTGACGCCGTCACCTGTCATACCTACTACCAGGTTCATCTCCTGTGCCAGGCGCACCAGCCGTGATTTATCCATCGGCAGGGCGCGGGCTACTACGCGCAGCTTATGCAGCTCCAGTTTCACCTGTTCGTCGCTCATTTCCGCAAGCTCAGCCGAGGTCCAGACCAACTCATTCGGACGCTGCAGCAGGCCTGCGTCTTTAGCGATCGCTACCGCGGTTTCGCGGCGGTCACCGGTGATCATAACGATCTGTACCCCTGCATCCTGAACTTCAGCAATCGCTTCGATCGCTTCGGGACGGACTTCGTCGCGAATACCCAGAATACCTACCAGCGTCAGTCCGTCTGCCGGCAGCTCATCGCCTTCGATATCGCTTTCATAGGTGCAGAGTGCCAGCATCCTGATCGCATCTGCTGCCAGTTCCAGCATTCTGTCATCCAGTGTTTTTTTCATTTCTTCGGTCAGCGGCTGGCGGTTGCCTTCCGCATCCCAGTAGTGGCTGGTTTGCAAAATCAGCTTTTCCGGAGCGCCTTTAGCCAGGCAGTAACGCTCGCCGTTACCGCTGACTGCCGCCCAAGAATATTTATTGGCGCTGTTGAAAGGAATAAATTTATCACGGTGCAGCATTTCTTCCATACGGTAGCTGCCTACATAGTTGCTGAGCGCCCGCTCAGTCATATTGCCGCCGACCATAGCGCCGTCAGAAACGGCTGCCGAGGTATTGAGCACAACGTTTTGGTAAGTAAAGGCCTTCAGCTTTGCAGGCAGTACGTCAAACGCAGGGTATTCCTGACGGTCGCCGGTAATGAACCGTACGACTTCCAGCTTGCCCTTTGTGATCGTGCCTGTCTTATCGGTAAAAAGCAGGTTCAGACTGCCCGCAGTTTCGATACCGACCAGCTTCCGCACAAGTACGTTATCACGCAGCATTTTTTTCATATTCAGCGACGAAACGATCGCGATCATCAGCGGCAGCCCTTCCGGCACCGCCATAACGATAATGATGATACCCAGGATAACAGCCTGCACCAGATCAGACAGCAAAAGCGGCGTATTAGCAAAATAAGCGCCGAAATCGCCGTACAGATAGGCTTTATGCAGCATGACTGCCAAAGCGATCAGCACACCGCCAGCATAACCAAACTGGCTGATATGATGCGCCAGTCCCTTAAGTTTTAATTTCAGCGGGCTGTCACGTTCATCATCCTTCAGCTCCTGGGTCAGCTGACCGTAGATAGAGCTGTCGCCGATCTTAACGGCCTGCATGTTGCCCTGCCCCTCGACAACGACGCTGCCGCGGAACAGCTTATGCTCGTCCAGAAAATCGATAGTACCATCGCCCCAGGTAAAATCGGGCGGAGCGATCAGCTTATGGGCTTCCTTGCTTTCGCCGTTTAGGGCCGCCTGGTCAAGCTTCACATCGCCGTCCAGTAAGATACCGTCGACCGGAACTTTATCACCGGCCTCCAGAATTACCGCATCACCGACGACGATATCATCGATATGCAGCTCAACCGGCTCGCCGTCACGCCAAACCTTGCAGCGGATACGGCTGGCTTCTTCCTGCAGTTTCTGGAAAGCGTTTTCATTGCTGTACTCAGAATAAGTAGAAACAAAAGTCGCCAGAATGATGGCCAGAAAAATACCCATCGTTTCGATCCAGTCGCCGTGCCCCATATAAACAAAAACTACGTTGACCAACAGCGCCAGGATCAGGATCCGGATGATAGGGTCTTTAAAATTCTCCCACAGCTTATCCCAAAAGGTTTCGCGCGGGGGCTGAGTCAGGGCATTATTGCCCTGCTCGGATAATGCTTTGCTCGCTTCTTCAGTAGTCAAGCCGAACTTGTTCACTGTGTTTGCTCCTCCTTACAAAAAAGCTGCGGGACCCAAGGCCTCACAGCTTCATTGCTATTTATGATTATAAATTAATTGCCCCAGACTTTACGCATCAAGACAGGGTATTCTTCTACCAGATGTTTTAAAATAACATCGATCACTGTGTGGATAACAGGCGCTTCAAAGCCTTCGTCAGTCGTAGTGATGCAGCTGTCAAGGCAGATATCCCCGTTGTCGCCTTCATAGTATTTAAAAACCTTGTATTTTTTATTAAGCTCGTTGATATGCATCAAAACGCCTTCGCGGTTGCCGGCATTGACAACGCCAGCGGCAACGCGCACCTGGATCATCGTATAGATACTGTCGTCCAGCACGATCATCGTCGGCAGATTCTGACTGCTGACTTCCATATGGGCACGATAAACGATGCTGTGCATTTCGTTATCGATTTCTTCCTTTGAAAAACAATTGATATTATTGGAACTTAAAAATTCATCAAATTTTTCGGCCTTACTCATCTTCATCTCCCCTATCTGCAATATTCATTGCCTTACAGTATTTAATATTACACTATTAAATAAACTTTGTATAGTGCAAAAGCCGCTCTTACTGATTTTTCACAAACATTTCAATATTCTGTCTTTTTACAGTTGCTGACTTGCTGCAAGCTGTTTTTGTTTAATTTTTACAGTATTTTATTCCGCTTGTCAAAGACTTTAAAATATAATGTATACAATTTGCATTTCTTTTTTGCGTATTTTATAATTAAACTTGCAGTTTTGTATATAGATATAATTTGCTTTGAGAGGGGAAAATCACATGTATACTTCATTACCGCCCAAGCAGGGGCTTTATGATCCCTGGTTCGAGCACGACGCCTGCGGTCTTGGTGTCGTCGCCAACATCAAAGGCCGTAAATCCAATAAGATTCTGCGGCAGGCTTTAGTGGTGCTGCGCAATATGGACCACCGCGGCGGACAAGGCGCCGATATGAATTCCGGCGACGGCGCGGGTATCCTCCTTCAGCTGCCGCACACCTTTCTGGTCAAAGAATGTGCCAAGCTCGATATCGAACTGCCGCAGCCCGGCCATTATGCCGTTGGCTTTATGTTCCTGCCGCCTGACGTTGTAGAGAGAGAAAACACCCAGCGTCATTTTGAAAAGCTTGTTACTGCAAACGGACAGGAACTTTTAGGCTGGCGTAACGTACCAGTCGACCCGGAGGTACTGGGTGAAAAATCACGCCAGAGCCAGCCGTTCATGGCGCAGGTCTTTATCAAGGCCAGCCCGCAGGTCATCGACCGGCTGAGCATCGACGATAATGCCTTTGAACGGCAGCTGTACAGCATCCGCCGTCAGGCCGAAAATCATATTCGCTATGGCAGGCTGCGCGGCGGCAGGTATTTTTATATCGCCAGCCTGTCTTCACGGACTATCGTTTATAAAGGGATGCTGACTACGGAGCAGCTGGGTTCTTTTTATTCTGACCTGCAGGACAGTTCTATGGAAACAGCAATGGCTTTAGTCCATTCCCGTTTCAGCACCAACACCTTTCCCAGCTGGGAACGCGCCCATCCTTACCGTTATCTGATGCATAACGGCGAGATCAATACCCTGCGCGGCAACATCAACTGGATGCGCGCCCGCCAAACGATGTGCGGCAACAGCCTCTGGGGCAGCAAGATCAAAGATATCATGCCTATCATCGACGAAACCGGCTCTGATTCGGGAATGTTCGATAACTGTCTGGAATTTCTTGTCATGTCGGGACGCAGCCTGCCGCATGCTGTAATGATGATGATTCCCGAACCGTGGGGCAAAAATCCCCATATCGATCCGGATCTGAAAGCTTTTTTTGAATACCATAATTCTCTGATCGAAGCCTGGGACGGACCTGCCGCCATGGCCTTTACCGACGGACGCACTATCTGCGCCGCTCTGGACCGCAACGGCCTGCGGCCTTCCCGCTATTACATTACTCAGGATGATACGATCGTTCTGGCCTCCGAGGTCGGCGTCGTCGATCTGGATCCGGCGACCATTGTCAAAAAAGACCGTCTGCGGCCGGGCAGGATGCTGGTCATCGATACTGTAGCAGGCCGCATCATCGGCAACGACGAGATCAAACATAAAATAGCTACCGAACAGCCCTATCGCAAATGGCTGGACGAAAATCTTATTAAATTGAATGCGATCAAGCTCACTACCGAGCTGCCGAAGCCCGATCCCAAAACCCTGCTGCGACGGCAACTGGCTTTTGGCTATACGCTGGAAGACCTGACCAAGTTTCTAAAACCAATGGCTACTAAGGGGATAGATCCGCTGGGGGCGATGGGCAACGACGCTCCACTGGCCGTTTTATCCGAAGAACCGCAGCTTTTATACAACTATTTCAAGCAGCTTTTCGCCCAGGTCACCAATCCTCCTATAGACGCTATTCGCGAGGAAGTGTTTACTGATACGACCAGCGGCATCGGCCCGGAGAAAAACCTGATCGACCCGCAGCCTGACAGCTGCCGGCAGATCTCGGCCGAATCGCCTGTTTTGAGCAATATCGAGCTGGCCAAGCTCAAAAATATCCAGCAGCCTAAATTCCAGGCGGCGACACTGCCGATGCTTTACCCGGTAGCCGCCGGCGGACCAGGGCTCAAACACGCACTTGACAGCCTGTGCGCACAGGCTGACGCTATGATCGCACAGGATAAATGTATTCTGATTTTATCTGACCGTGAAATGAACGAAGAAATGGCGGCTATTCCTGCCCTTTTGGCCGGCGCCTGCCTGCATCATCATCTGATCAAAAGCGGCAGCCGGCTCAAAGCTTCCATTATTATCGAATCGGCCGAACCGCGCGAAGTGCATCATTTTGCACTGCTGCTTGGCTATGGCGTCAGCGGCATCAATCCCTACCTGGCGTTTGAAACGATCGAAGAAATGTGCTCTAACGGTATGATCACCGGCGTTACAGTAGAGCAGGCCACCGCAAATTATATCGACGCCTGCACCCACGGTATCGCCAAGATCCTTTCCAAAATGGGTATTTCTACAGTGCAGTCTTATCGCGGCGCCCAGATTTTTGAAGCCGTCGGCATCAGCCGCGACCTCATCGACAAGTATTTCTGCAACACCCCGTCGCCCATCGAAGGCCTGGGAATTTCCGAAATCGCAGCCGAAAACGCCCTGCGCCATAAAGAAGCCTACCACTCGGGGGATGCCTTAGACCGCGGTGATTTCTACCAATACCACAAAGGCGGCCAGCCCCATATCATCGACCCGGAAACGGTACAGCTTTTGCAGAAAGCCGTCCAGACCAATGACTATGCCACGTATAAAAAGTATGCCGCTCATGTCAACAGAGAGACGATTTTCCGCCTGCGCGACCTCCTCGAATTTGAATATCCTGCCGGCTGCAGCATCCCTATCGAAGAAGTCGAATCGGCTGATTCCATCGTCAAGCGATTCCGCACCGGCGCCATGAGTTACGGTGCCCTCAGCAAAGAAGCCCACGGATGCATCGCCACGGCTATGAACCGCCTCGGCAGCATGAGCAATACCGGCGAAGGCGGCGAAGATGCCGCCCGCTTCCATACCGAAAAGAACGACGGCATCAAGCAGGTCGCTTCGGCCCGATTCGGCGTCACCAGCGACTACCTCATCCATGCCGACGAGCTCCAGATCAAATGCTCCCAAGGGGCAAAACCGGGGGAAGGCGGCCATCTGCCGGAAAATAAAGTCTACCCGGACATCGCCAAAACTCGTCACGCCACGACGGGCGTCGCCCTCATTTCACCACCGCCTCATCACGACATCTACTCCATTGAAGACTTGGCCGAACTCATCTTCGATTTGAAGAATGCCAATCGCCATGCGTCCATCGGCGTAAAACTGACGTCCGGCGCCGGCATCGGCACCATTTCTGCCGGCGTCGTCAAGGCCAAGGCCGATTCCATCGTCGTCAGCGGCTACGATGGCGGTACCGGAGCCTCACCGCGGACGAGCCTGCGCCATGCCGGCCTGCCCTGGGAAATCGGTTTGGCCGAAGTCCAGCAGACCCTCCTCCTCAACAGTCTGCGAGATCGTGTCACCTTAGAAGTAGACGGAAAGCTCCTCACCGGCCGCGACGTCGCCATTGCCGCCTTATTCGGCGCCGAACGTTTCGGCTTCGGCACGGCACCTTTACTTGCCATCGGCTGCCACATGCTTCGCGTCTGCCACCTCAACACCTGCCCCTACGGCGTCTGCACACAAGACGAAAAACTGCGCAAACGCTTTAAGGGCAAACCGGAATACATCATCAACTTCATGCATTTCGTCGCCGAAGACCTGCGGGAAATCATGGCCCGCCTGGGCTTCCATACGGTAGAAGAAATGATTGGCCGCTACGACTGCTTAAAACAGCGGGATCATATAAGCCACTGGAAGGCCCGGACCGTCAATTTAAAGAACCTCCTGTACCGGCCGTATACGGATGCTTCCGTCGGCCATCACTTCACGACGCCTCAAGACCATAAAATCAATACGACCCTCGATATGTCCAAACTGGTCCGCATGTGCCGACCGGCCCTGGAACAGCAGAAACATATCCGGGCCCGCCTGCGCATCAAGAATACAGACCGCGTCACGGGGACCATCCTGGGCAGTGAAATCACCAAAGCCTACGGCGAAAAAGGCCTTCCGGAAGATACGATTGGTCTTTCCTTCGTCGGTTCAGCCGGCCAGAGTTTCGGCGCCTTCATTCCCCATGGCCTAACGCTGACCCTTGAAGGTGATGCCAACGACTACCTGGGTAAGGGACTCTCCGGCGGGAAAATCATCGTATCGCCGCCGCGGGAATCGGTATTCCCGGCAGAAGACAACATCATCATCGGCAACGTCGCCTTTTATGGAGCGACTGCTGGTGAAGCCTATATCAACGGCACAGCCGGCGAACGGTTCTGCGTCCGCAATAGCGGCATCGACGCCGTCGTCGAAGGCGTCGGCAACCACGGCTGTGAATATATGACCGGAGGCCGGGTCCTCATCCTCGGTCAGACGGGACACAACTTTGCAGCCGGCATGTCCGGCGGCATCGCCTATATCTACGACTTAGACCCGCAAAAATGCAACACCGACTTAGTAAAACTGGAACCACTGGCCGATGAATCCGAAAAAGAAGCCGTCAAGATGATGCTTGAAAAACACGTCCGCTACACGGACAGTAACTTAGGCCATATTCTCCTGGAAAATTGGGACGACACGGTAAATCACTTGACCAAAGTCATTCCCGAAGCCTATGAAGAAATGGTTTCCCTCATCGAAAAGGCCAAGGCCGACGGCCATTCCGACGAAGAAGCTCATATGATCGCCTTTGAAAAGAAACACGGCAAGAACGGTAAGAAATAAAAAAATAAACGACCTCGCAGTGCACGCGTCAGTCCCTTCACCTATGGTGAAAACCGGCCGTCTGCCTTGCGGGGCCATTTTTTTATCCGCCCATCTTTGGCGTGAATCATCATTTTATTGGCACAAAAAGATATATCTTTGGCGTCTATTTCCCTGTACAATAAGAGCTGTAAAAAAGAAAAACAATTGATTTCACGCAGACCTTACTTACAGTCAGGAGGTACAGATATGACAAACGATACGAAAAGACAAGATCAAAAAGGGATAATGGCACTCGTCACCGGCGCTTCGAGCGGACTCGGCAAAGAATTGGCCCGCATCCATGCACAGCGCGGCGGCAGCCTTATCCTCGTCGCCCGCCGCCGGGACCTTCTCGAAGATTTAGCCCGGGAACTTAATGACTTATACGACACGACAGTCTTTATCATCCCCAAAGATTTATCGAAAGAAAAAGCACCGGAAGAAATCTACGACGAAGTAAAGGCTAAGGGCCTTCAAGTAGACTATCTCATAAACAATGCCGGTCTCGGCGGCCAAGGTGCCTTTGCAGAGCGCTCGATGGAAGCCGACATAAATCTCATTGCCGTCAACATCATTGCCTTGACCAAGATGACCAAACTCTACTTGCCGGACTTTTTAAAACGTAAATCGGGTCGTATCCTCAATGTCTCCTCGACGGCAGCCCTGATGCCCGGCCCCCTGCAGGCCGTTTACTATGCATCGAAAGCCTACGTCACCTCCTTGAGCAATGCCATTTGGCAAGAAATCCGGGGCAGCGGCGTAACTTTGCCCCTCCTCATGCCGGGTGGAATGGATACGGGCTTTGCCGCCGCTTCAGACCTGCAAAACACCAACCTTGCCAAAGAAATGGTCTTCTCTCCCCGTGAAATTGCAGAACCGACCTATGAAGCTATGCTCCGGGGCCAGATGGAACTCATCGAAAAGCTGAGTTTTATCCAGAAACTGACCTTTAAACTCCTTCCGTTCCTTCCCAAAAAAATGATCATGAAACAGATTTATTCGATGCAGAAAGAAAAATAATAGTCGTCATTCGTCAATGACAGAAAGAAGGTATTGCCATGTATTACTATGATGAAGTCCTCGCTAACAGCCCCGTACAAGTAGCCCATACGACGTTTCTCCACGACACGCTTCCCATTGCAGCCAACGTCTATATCAATCCGGACGCTGCCAAACCCCAAAAAGGCTATACCGCCATTATCATCGGCCATCCGACAGGCGGCGTAAAGGAACAGACGGCCGGCGTCTATGCCGTAAAACTGGCCGAACGCGGATTTCTGACCCTGACCTTCGACGCCGCCTACCAAGGCGAAAGCGGCGGCACGCCCCGTTACTTAGAAGACCCGGCAGCCCGCGTCGAAGATTTTCGCTGCGCCTTAGACTACCTCCTGTCCCGGCCTGATGTCAATCCCGATAACATCGGCGTCTTAGGAATTTGCGCCTCCGGCGGCTACGCCATTCACGCGGCACAGACCGACGTCCGCTTCAAAGCCATCGCTACCGTGAGCATGGCCGATTTAGGGGACCTCTTCCGCAACGGCCTCCAGCGCACGCAGACGAAAGACATGAAAGAAGCATTCCTGCAGCAAATCGCCGAACAGCGGACGAAGGAAGCCCGGGGCGAAGCCGTCGCCTACAGTCCCTTTGTGCCCAGAACGGCCGAAGAAGCGGCGTCCATGCCCAAAGATTATCGCGAAGGTTATGAATACTACCGCAATTCCCCGGCCTCTCATCCCAATGCACCGAGCCAATTCGTCCTGTCTCGGGCTTCACGCATCGTAGATTTTACCGCTCTTAGCCACGTCGACGCCCTGTCTCCGCGGCCGCTGCTGCTGATTGCCGGCACGGAAGCCCAGACCCGCTATTTTTCAGAAGAAGCCTTTGAAAAGGCAGGAAATGAAAAGGAACTCTATTGGGTCGCCGGCACCACCCATATCGAAATGTACTACAAGACGGAGTATGTCGATGCTGCCGTCAATAAACTGGATGAATTTTACACCACCAAGTTAGGAAAATAATCATGAGTGATAAATTCTTATTGAGCGGTCAATATCAAGAACTCCTAAGCAAGCATGGCATCGACGTCGGCGCCGCCCTGCGCAGTGCGCACCAGCCGGAAGATTTGTTTGCTCATCCGTCTCCGTCCATGACCACAGCAGGCTATCATGATTTTATGGAAGCCATTGCCCGCCAGATAGAAGATGATGAACTGCCCATTGCAATCGGTTCAGCGGATAAGATTGAGATGTTTTCGCCTCCCATTTTTGCAGCGTATTCCAGTCCCGACGGCAGGGAATTTCTTCATCGCCTGGTAAAATATAAACGGCTGATCTGCCCCCTGCTCTTTGAAATGATCGAGACAGACACTAGGTTTCAGCTTACGATTTCCATGCCGACCGATCCGCGGACGATGCCGCCGTTCCTGGCGGAGACAGAGTTCGTCTTCATCCTGAGTCTCCTGAGAAGGGCCACCAAAACTGACATCCGGCCCGTATCCCTGATGCTGGAAGTCCCGCCTCCCGGCAAGGCTTTAGGAAAATTTGCCGGCATCGCCGTCGAAAAAGGTCCGGCCAACCGCATCACCTTCCGCCACGATGATTTAGAAATTCTCTTCATCAGCCGCAACGACGCCATGTGGGAATACTTTGAACCGGAACTGAAGCGCCGCCTTTCAGAAATGACGCTGGATGACAGCTTCCAAGTCCGCGTTCGCAGCGCCCTCATCGACCTCTTGCCAGGCGGAACGGCCTCCATCGACTTAGTCGCCCAAAAACTGGGCCTGAGTCGGCGGTCTCTCCAGCGCTTTCTCGCCAATGAAGGCACGTCCTTCCAAAAAGAATTGGCTCACACCCGCTTTCTCCTGGCAAAACAGTATCTTCGCGACCCGTCCCTGACCCTTGCAGACATGACCTACCTCCTTGGTTATCAGGATGTCAGCACCTTCCAGCGCGCCTTTCATAAATGGACAAAAATGAGCCTTACCCAATATAAAGAGACCCACCTATAACCGACCTCCTCTTGCTAGCGGCCAGTCACTCGTGTATACTAAAATGACAATGTGCACCGCAGGAAGAGGAGGTTTTAGCATGACCAAAACGCAGCATGGTATCATAGCTTGTGTCATCGGAGCAGTGACGTGGGGCGTTAACGGCGTCGCCAGTCAGTTTTTGCTCTCCAATTATCCCGTAGAACCCTCATGGGTAGCATCGATTCGCATGGCCCTGGCCGGCCTTCTCCTAACGTTCATGGTCATACCGAAAAAAAGCCATTTAATTCGACAGATGCTGCATGACCCGATCAGTCTGCGGCATTTGGTCATTTTTGCGATTTTCGGTCTCACCCTAAGCCAATTTTCCTATTTATCAGCCATAAAAAATTCCAACGCCGGCACGGCGACGGTCCTGCAGACCCTCTGCGTCGTCTTTATGTCCTTCTACTTAGCCGTTCGCTTCCATAAGCGGCCGACGACGAGGGAAATCATCTCGGTCTTCCTGGCCTTTGGCGGCGTATACTTGTCAGCAACCCAGGGCAACCCGTCGACGATGGTCCTCTCGCCCCTTGGCCTGACCTGGGGCCTCATGGGCGCCGTCGCCGGTGTCGCCTATCCCGTTTTATCTCAAGGCCTGGCCGCCCACTGGGGTGCCCTCATCACCAACGGTCTGGGCATGATTACCGGCAGTATCGTCTTAGGCCTGTCGACACAGGTTTGGACCCACTGGCCGGCCCTCGACGCTATGGGCTGGTTTGCCGTAGCCTTCATTGTCATCGTCGGGACGGCCATTTCCTTTACGGCCTTTGTCACCGGCATCAGTGAAATCGGCCCCATGAAGGCTACCTTAATAGGAACCTTGGAACCGGTCATCGCTTCGGTGACCTCAGCCCTCGTCCTGGGAACGACCTTCCATCCCGTCGAACTCGTCGGCTACGCCTGCATCATCGCAACGGTATTCATCATCATCCTGCAGAAAAAAACGCCGGCTGAGTCTATTTCGTAATACGTATTTTTCGTGTATAATAGACCATGTATTGATAATCTATCTGCTTTCTTTTGAAAGGTGTGATTTATATGATCATTGACGACGCCGGCGGCCTCGTTTTTCGTCCGCCCAGTGAAGCCCGCAGCTTTATCCTGCGCGTAACCATCGGCTGTTCCCATAATACCTGTCGTTTCTGCAATATGTATAAAGCCTCGAAATTCCGCATCCGTCCCCTCGAAGAAATCGAAGGGATCATCGAACGCGGTGCCGAAGCCCTGCCTTTTATTCGGCGCATCTTCCTGGCTGACGGCGATGCCATGGTACTGCCGACCGATACCTTAATCACGATCATGAACAAATGCTACGAAAAGTTCCCCAAGCTCACCCGTATCGGCGCCTATGCGACGCCGGCCGATTTAATCCGCAAGACGCCGGAAGAATTGAAGCGCCTCCGCGAAGCAGGCCTTGCCATCGTATACATGGGTATCGAAAGCGGTGACGACGACGTCCTGACCTATGTCGACAAGGGAACGACAGCAGACCTTACCATCGAAGCCGGCAAAAAAGCCTTAGCCGCCGGCATGAAGCTGTCGACGATGATTCTCCTCGGCCTCGGCGGTCAGGAACGGACAAAAGAGCATGCCCTCCATACGGCCAAAGTCGTCTCGGCCATCAACCCGACCATGCTCAGCGCCTTGTCCCTCATCATTCCCCATGAAGTCCCCCTCTACGACGATGTCGTCAGCGGTAAATTCACGCCCCTCACGGCCCGGGGCTTCCTCAAAGAATTAGACATGATCCTGCGTCATACGGAAATGACCAATCCCTGTATCTTCCGCAGCAATCACGTATCGAACCTCTTCCCCGTCGGCGGCACCCTGCCCATGGACAAAGACAAGATGTTGGCCGCCTTAGAACAATACATTCCGAGGGCCGACGATACGCGTCCCCTCTTAAACGATAACGGCAATTTCTAATCTGACGGGAGGTGCCTCCATGAAAAAAATATTTCTCCTTCTCCTGTTCTTCCTGCTGACCCTTACGGTCGTCAATGCCGACAACGTTCGCTTCGACAATATGCGTACCGTCGTCATCGCCGATACGACGCAGGACAATTACGCAGCCCGATATATGAAACGGGCCTTGATACAGCCTTTCCGCATCCCCTATTGGGACCGCATCGAATCGTCAGCCATCCTGTCTCCTTCGGACGTAACCGAAGAAAATCTGCGGGCAATTTCCAGTCAGTATAACGCCGATGTCGTCCTGGTCCCGGTCGTACAGACCTGGTACTGGCGTCAGTTCATGGGAAGCTATCGCTTCCGCGACGGCGGCGAAACGTATACCGAATACCGCTACCGTCTGACAGTCTATGCCTACGACAAGCGCACCGACCGCATGAGCAGCTATTCCGACAGCGGCTACGACATCGAATCGACGTCGATTCTAAACAATCCCGACGACGTCCTCTATCCGGCCATGACCCGGATCTTACGAAAGCTCCCGTATAAACGCATTCCGACGGACATCGAAACGACGGGAAATACCATTCCGGGCCTACAGACCAAGACGACCGAAGGCGGGGCAACCATCCTGACCAACGCCTTCCCCCAAGCCATTTGAGATCGGTTCCATCGTACTCGATTCATTTCAATCACCACTCCTTATCATCGGAGTGGTGATTTTTTCATGCCCAAAAAGATACTCGCCTTTAACTAAGAAAAAGAGGCCATCGCCAAAATACGACAGCCTCCTTGTAACTAATGATTTCCCGGTACGGCATCCATGACGGCCTGCGCCTTGATGGCCTCACGTTGCTTCTGTTCCCGAGCTTCCATATGACGAGCAAAGATTCCCGCCAAGATAGATCCCGTTACCTGATGGATGGCGGCTCCGACAGCAGCCGGAATGGCGACAGCCGGGGCAAAGAATACCGATACTAAGGAAATGGCCAGGGCATCGTTTTGCATTCCGACTTCCAACGTAACGGAATGCTGCTGCTTTTTCCCGAGGCCCAATTTACCCGTAACGACATAACCTAAGAGGAAACCGCCGAGGTTATGGAGGAGAACCATGAGGATGATGAAGATGCCCATATCTAAAATCTTAGCCCCATTGATAGCGATGACGCCGCCGACGATGACCAAAACGCCAAAGGCTGAAACAAGGACCAATACCTTCGATAAAGAAGCGATATGCTTTTCCCCCATGAGACGATGAGCCAAAAGACCTAAAACCAGGGGAACTAAGATAACTTTCATGACCGTCATGGCCATGGCGGCAAAGGAGACTTCAACCCACTGACCGGCGAGGCCCCAAACGATAAAAGGCATCATGATCGGCGCCAACAAGGTCGAGCAAGTCGTAATGGAAACGGACAAGGGAACGTCAGCTTTCGCTAAGAACCCCATGACGTTCGACGCCGTACCACTCGGGCAGGACCCGAGGAGAATCATGCCGACGGCGATTTCAGGCGGCATTTCAAAGGCCAAGACCAGGCCATACGCCAAGAGGGGCATGATCGTATAATGAGCGGTACAACCGACGAGAACTTCCTTCGGCCGCTGGAGGATCAATTTAAAGTCGCTGGCATGAAGGGTCATGCCCATGCCGAACATGACGATGCCCAAGAGCCAGCCGACATAAGGGGCG
>OHSP01000774.1_pt1 | contig 14887 bp, 8 predicted proteins | sample 1578711 | NCBI WGS metagenome assembly OHSP01 (sample SAMEA3879584, study PRJEB24766) | human gut metagenome | biome: human-associated habitat; feature: feces | place: USA | collected 1985/1987
TTCTTTGCCTCTTCCTGAAACGCCTCCGGCGCCCATCGTTTTTGCAAATGTTCTGCTGCAACAGCCTTTTCAGCCAAATCAAATAAATGATTATAACGACGCATCAAAGCAGGCTTTAACATGCCATATTTATGTGATACAGGTGAATCATATATCCACAACCTCTGTCCACTACCAATTAATGCGCCTTCCATTATCTTTATGTACTGATAAAGATATGGCGCTGCTTCCCCATAATATCCATGCAGAAAATGTTGCATCAATGAGTCTACATTAACTTCTGGATTCCACATTAACTTTGACACTAAATAAGCGCGAAGTTCTGCAAAATCTCCTCCCCTGCTCCCTGCTATTTGAGAGAAATGCATGGTGGCATGATTCTTTTTGAAAAGACGGATATTGTCCTGTAAAATATGGAAATTAGGAAATGGAGCCAGATAATTATCAAAGTTAATACCGTAATCCCACACGAAAATATTATTGGTAATCTTAGACCATCCTTCCATGGCTTTCACAAACTTTTTTCCCGAAGCATTCTCCGTCAAAGTTACTTCACGGTCACAGTCAATATCACATAACATAATATTCACATTCGGCAAAGGTTTCACATGTTTCGGAGGATTCATCGTATATAGATAAGCCAATGTGGAAAATTCTTTATCCGGAAAACGGGCAGCCAACTTATTCAGAAAAGTGATGATACTTCCTGATAATGCTCCTTCATAATCATCAATTGCCTTACAAGCATCACACGTACAATTTGTATAATTACCATCATTCTGACTTACAGACATGATATGTTTATCTGGATTTGCTTTGAAAATAGAATCAACACGTTGAGCAACAATCTCAAAAACCTCCGGATTACTCAAACACCACTGACTGGCCTTTCCCGGGTGGCGTTTTCCTTTGAAGTAAGAATAATATTCCGGATGTTCTTTCCCATAAATGGATGAAGGCAGAAGCTTATCAAAAGTATGCACCCAATGACCGGCAGCAAACACTTCATTCGGTTCCTCTAAACGATTCCACCACTTATAAATAGAGTCTGTATGGATAGCATAACATTGTGTCTGACGATAACGAAAGCCCGGGTTTTCGACTTTATTAATGAAGGGTAAGTTCACCGTTTTTGAAGGGGTAAGAGAATATTCATTCTCTCCCCAATAATCGATACCCAAATATTGCTCCAATAAAGTAACAACCCCATATACAACACCGTTTTCTTTACCAGATATTTTTAGAATACCATCTTGAGTAGAAATAGAGAATCCATCCTCTGTTACTTCCGCTGGAGATTGACCACCAATGAGAATATCTCCTTTTCGAGGAGTTTGACTTATAACAACAGGCAGCTTACAACTGGTTACTTTTTGAATAAATGTTTGTAACAAATTTGCAGCTGTCCACGATATTTGATTATTCTCTTTCAAAATGATCCTAGAACTTGTATTCCCATTAGTTACTAACATAGTTTGAGAGAGAGACGGAAACGCCATACTAATTCCCATAAACCATAAACAGAACCGTAGAATAATAGATAATTTCATGTTTTTCTTGCTATTAAAAGTTATTATATAATAGTAATACAATCAATATGATACTATTAAACAATCAATCTTTTTCTTTTTTTATTTATAAACTTATATAATAAGTCCCACTTTATCCGAAAATACGAAAAAGTGGGACTTAAAAATTTTCAATAACCTATTAATTATTTCGCATATAGGTCAAATTCCGTAAGGCTGACCGTATTGGGACCTTGTTTCACATAATACTTTAAATAACGCGTTTCAATAGCTTTCGAAAACTTAATATATTGTGTGCCACTTCTTGAAATAGTTACAGTTCCGATAGATTTCCATTTTATTCCATCACCTGAAGTAAATACTTCTACTGCAGTCGGTGAATAACTACTAGCATAACACTTATTTCTTATTCCTGTTAATGTCTGCACCTTACCTATATCCACAGTTAGCCAATATTCTGCTCCTCCATCACGAGCTACATCAGAATTTGTTCCATCAATTAGATTTTTAGCATCTCCACGAGTCGTCGGGGCAACTTTTACAGTCCAGCCAGAACGATCGGCAATCAAAGTACCTTCAGCCGGTTGCCCGGACTCTACATTGACATGAATATTTTGAATTTTCACATAAACTACTCCTCTGTTAGAGCTAAGTGCATCTAAGTTATTACCTTCTATAGAAGATATGGTAACTGGCAACAAATATCCCCCTTCTGTAGTCAACGATCCTACATTTAATAGCTCTATTTTTATAGAATCTCCAGATACACTTTCTCCATTTTCAATAGTAACAGTTTTATTGGTGAAAGAATAATTTTCAGCAGGTAATATGTTATATTCCGTATCATTAGCTTTATTGTAAGCACTTACTAGATTATCATCACTATCGGCTGTTATTTTCACATCTTTCGATAATCTCTCCGTGGCACATGAACAAACCGATAATTAGGTTGTAACTCATTTACGACCACTGAATTATCTTTCAAAATCACTGACAACGATGCTTCATAAGAATCTACCGGAAAAACTTTCGTAGAAAGATAAAACTTAGAATTTACAGTAACTTCGTCATCATCGTCACAAGAGATGCACAGTGGTGATGCCATTAATGACATCACTACTGTTTTCCATATTATATTTTTCAATCTCATAATTACATCATTTGAATATTATATTATTTACCATCTGATCTAATGCCATCTACCCATCTGACAACTCCATTAGGCGCCGTGGCTTTATTTCCATGACCAGTTGCGTCTTTAAACTCGGTTCCTGCCCCTTCATTCAATTTCCAATAAGCCTCCAAGCCATCCGTACCCGGATTTATCGCAAACATATTATTCTGAATCTGCGACTGTGAAATAGCAGTAGTCCAAAAACGTACTTCGCTAACTATAGCATCTGTAACCATCCAATCACCATTGCATATACCAAAACTATTCTTAACAAGACGCAAAGGTTTTCTTGGAAGATCTAATGTTGCATCAATATTTCCATTTACATAAATAGTCAATTTCACTCCATCACAAACAAATGCTAAATGATACCATTGATTATTTTTAAACTTAGTAGCAGCATTTACTTGAGTACCTTGTGTTTTTATCTGCAAAATATTACCAGGAATCGGGCCATCACCAAAACGGATATAAATTTCACCATCTTCTGCGATACCATTACCTGGACCTGCAGAAAATATTGCTTGATTCTGATAGCTAGGAGGACCAGGATAACCAACTCCAGGAGTCACCCCATCCCCAAGTTCGCTCATATTAATACGCATTTCAAGTGACCATTGAGTTACTGTATAATCTTGACGCATTTCCATAGTAATTGGTTTTGTACCCGTCAACACTGGTGCAGAGGTTATAATAACCTGATCCATGATATAAATCATCACATCTGCACCTTCCAAAGTTTGTTGCCCACCTGATACAGCAGTAATAGCAACCGGTAGTGCAAATTTATCACCAGAATCAAGCATTTCCTTTGTCAACGGATCAATTGTTACTTTAACAGTAGGAGCCACTAATTCTCCTTTTTTTATAACCACTGTCTTTTGATCAAAAGAATATGAACCTTCCGGCATAGATTTATAGTTCGTACCACTTTTTGTATTATATACTTCCAACGATTTCGGACTTAGTCCCAAAGTAACTTCTATATCTTCTGTTGCAATTTGTCCCGACCGCGGAGTCACAGTGACAACACTACCCTCTTCGGCTACTGTTACCTTTTTGGACTCATAAGACAAACTACTGGATTCAGCTAAATAAATTCTACTGCCGATAGTATCATACTTTGCATCTTCACAACTTGCTATAATTGCACAAAGCAATATGGCAAAGGCGAACATTATTGTATTTTTATTTTTTACCAGATATCTCATAATTATTATATCTTTAAATTTATTATTTTACCGGTGGATTCATAATGCGGATAGCATTACGCAAATAAGGATAAGATTCTTCTGTACCATCAATTGTATATTCATACTCCATATGATAAGTTCCAACCCCTCCTTTTACACATTTTTTCCCGTTAATAATAGGTGTCCAACGTGCCATACCTTCCAATGACTTCATTTTATTTCCATATCGATCAGTGAAATCAGCCCCACCAGACAAAGCCCATTTTTCAAAGTTTTCAGTTACAATATATTTCTTAGCAACTTCTTCTGCAGTCAAATGCCCATCGAAGTTTCTTATTGTAGAGTTTAAACGGCTATCCAAATTGTCACGTCCAGTATTATCTCCTGGAGAATCATAAGCCTGCACTATAAAATAATTAAAATAAGGACCTGACTCCGATACAATACTTTGTGGCTCACCGTCAATTACTAATAGCCTGTCTGTACCCGATTTTGGTCCGATTCTTTCTCCCAAGGTCTGAATGAACAACAACATATTCTCATCACTTCCACTCATGTTACCTCGATGACCAAAATTAGGCTCATAGTCAATATCAAAGCCATCATATCCATATTTATCAATACTATCACATATTGCATGGGCATATTTCTTTATAGCTTCTTCCTTATTCTCATTCCATCCCCAGAATTCCAGATAATTATCTTTATATTCCTCGGGAGTCAATTGGTCACCGATATTTTGAACAATAAAACACATCAAAGCTTTAGTCCCTTTTACATTTTGTACATAACGCAAATCTTTTGTTTGCGCTTCTGTCAAATTTCTCCAGTTACCCCAAATAGAAACAAAATCCACACTATCAGGAAGTCCGGCTAAACATTTTTCTAAAGTAGCTCCATTTCCGGTCCAATTACCAAACCATCCGAAAGCAACCGGATGATCTGTTTTCTTATAAGCGCGAAGCTGGGCATAGTATTCTTCCGGAAGTGACGACTGAGTCATATCTTCCTGGAATTTTGGTTCCATGTCTGTCCAATCATCACACGCTGTATTCGCAACCGTTATGCCAAATAACAACATTATAAAATAGAATATCTTTCTCATACTATTTATATTAATATAGATTATACTATTATTCACTTATCCCTACGCTGCCACCAAACCTTAGTCTGATAATTATCAGCGCCACCCAATTTACTTACAGCAGCATTTACATTAGCAGCATTACGAATATATTCCGATGGTGGGAACGGAATACGATTAGCGGAAGGAAGATTGGTTACATTTCCATTCAATAACGGGAAAAAACGCGGGTACGACGATACTCGCTCCATGCTTCTTGTCCCAAAGGCCACATTGCAATCCATTTTTGGGTTATTAATCTTTCCAGTTTTTCTTCCTCACCAGCATCATCTTTCCATTTGATAGTTATAGAACTAATAGCACTTTCATTCCCCTTATTCTCATTAGGATCTACATAATCAGCCTGAGTACTTGATTCATCATTCAGGTATTGGTCAATACCATCCGATACTCCCCATTGTGCAAAGGAAAGTCTGATAGCTGATTCATACAAATCTTTCACCGTTTCTCCTTTTACATCCCATCCTAACATTGCCGCTTCAGCTTTATTAAAAGCTGTTTCAGCTGCACTCATCCATAAAGTACGATCCATCTCTCCAACATTTATTCTAGAGAAAGTCGGTCCGGTAATATCATTACCATAAGACAAACCTGCGCGCATACCCACATAATCATCATCTCCTTTATCGCTCGTTTTCTTTTTAAAATATTTCGACATACGTGGATCGTTGTATCCTTTCATATAAGATGTAATATCGGCAGAGACACATTGGTCAGGCCATTGCACTAATACCGTATACAATTGATTTTTAGTGCCTAAAGAAGTTGCGTTATCTTCATTGGAAGTAATTACCCCTATAGAATGGTTAATAGCTTCCTCCGCCATCTGTCTGGCATATTCACGATCTGCAAAACGAATACGAATGGCCATACGTAGTTTCAGTGAATTTGCAAATTTCACCCATTTCTCAAAATCACCGTCATAAACTTTATCATACTTAGCCATCGTTCTGTTGTTTGGATTTTCGGTCACATAAACAGTCATTACATTAATTGCATCAGTCAGATCAGTAAACATTGCATGATATGCTTCCTCCATTGTATCGTAAGGAGTCGAAAGTTTATCACTTGAAATTTGGGAATAAGGAAGTGCCCCATACATATCAAGCATACGATGCATTGTCGCAATTCTTAGGATCTGTGCCCATGCAAAGTTAACCCCTGTCCCTTGGGTTACATTCTTTATTTTATTCCATGCACCATACGTCAATACCATTACATTATCATCTGCAAACTGCCAGTTTAACCAGTTCTCGGGTGCATTATATGTAGCAAAATTTGCCCCTTTAAACTTATCTGTTGCCATTACCTGATAACGTCCATAGCAGTCACCAATCAAGGATTCATTGGTATTATAAATGTTTTCAGTAGCTATGGGATATGCATAATCACATAAAGTCAAGAAGAAAGCATTGGCAGCAAATCCATCTCGTCCAAGTTCTTCTTCCGAAACTTTTCCCAACGGATCATTCAAGCTATTATCCATGCATCCTTGTAACATTGGAGTTCCAACAAGCATACAGCCTGCAATAGAAATCTGCGTTATGAATTTATATATTTTCATTTGGTTATTCTTTTATCGTTAAAACTGTATTTTTACATTAAATCCCCAACTTCTCAAACTTGGTTGCATAAAGTAATCAACACCTTGATAATAAGTACCAGTAGAAGCGGTAGCTTCCGGATCAAATGGTGCTTTATTATAAATCATCCACAAGTTGTGACCTGTTATTGACAAACTAAGATTACATTTGTTATTAAACCATTTGGCTGGAAGTGAATAGCCCACCGATAACTCTTGTAAACGAACATTAGTAGCACTATATACATAGTTAGACATCAATCCACTTATTCCACCCACTTCTGTATAATAAGTCTGGGGATCCACTTTTCCATTATTTACAGGAACACCTTCATTATCACGTGCTAAAGCTGTGACCTTAGATACTCCGAACTGATCCATCACAGCTTGTGTCGGTGAAATAACAATACCTCCAAAGCGGGCAGCAAGCATAAATCCCAGGCTAATACCTTTATAAGAGAAGTCATTTCTAAAGCCTAAATTGCTTTTAGGCAATACAGAGCCAATATGAATAAACTCATCCGAATTCTTTATATCTTCTTTCTTTACATTCTGGCTCGCTTTATCAATATATACATTTCCTTCGTTATCACGTTTCAAACGATTAGTGACATACATGTCTCCCATGCTTCCTCCTTTACGAAGAATAACTTTAGCCGATCCAATACCACCTTTATCTATCTCATTCAAACTATAGTGATTACCTTCATCATCCACTGCATCATCCAAGAGTTCTACAATCTTATTTTTATTAAAACTAAAAGTCAAATTGGAATTCCATGAGAAATCTCCCCATGATTTATTATACCCTAAAGAAAATTCCATACCTTTATTCTCAATATTACCAGACTGTGCATACATAGTCGCATATACAGCGGTTCCTGACAAAGGAACCTGGAATGTTTGTTTGCGAGTATTAGCCTTATACCAGGTAACTTCCAAACTTAAACTATTATTAAAGAATTTGGCATTCAAACCAGCCTCCCAAGAATTTGTACGTTCAGGATAAAGTTTAGGCAAAGGACGGTAAGTTTGTAATTTCCATTGACTAGTCGCAGGGTCCCACTCATACGTTTTGTTAGAAGAAAGATTCTTAGGAATAGGAGCACCTACTGAAGCAAATGAACCGCGTACTTTCAAATAAGTAATAGCTTTGGGTAATTTCACCATTTCGGAAATAACTCCTGAAAGTCCTATTGATGGATAAAAGAAAGATGATTGTTCTGTATTAATCAATGCTGAATCCCAATCATTACGCCCGGTTAAAGTCATATATAACATACTCTTCCAGCCAATTTCCACACTAGCAAAAATAGAGTTGGTACGTTGTTTATATCCACTTTCTATAGGATAAGTATCTTTATCCAAGGTAGTAGTCATATTATATAGACTAAAAACATTAGACATATCTTTCAAACCACCTTGGAATCCTCTTTCGTCATAATAAGTTTGAGTAAAACTACCGCCAATATTAGCACTTAAACTTAAGTCACCAAAGCGTTTATTAATATTAGCCATCACGTCTGCATAAGCCTGTCTATCGTCAGCTTTATAGTACTTATAGAATCCATAAATAGAACTATTAGTAAAGTAAAGATCAGTAGAAGCATTTCTTTTATCTGAATAATCATTGGTTGCATTATCAATGCGAACGCGCCCTGTCACATCAAGCCAATCCAAAATTTCATATTTTAAACTAGCATTAGCCATGTAACGTTGTTTTTTCATGCCATGGTTCATCTCATTAGCCACCCAATATGGATTATTTTTCATACTGTATCCAGGATCACCCCATCCCCAGTTCTGTACATCTATCTTACGAGTTGTGTCATACGTTTTATACATCCTCACAGCTTCAAAGTTTTCGCCACGCGGGAACAGATATACGGCTGGTAGTGGATTGAAATATTCACCTTGTGCCATTAGATTAAGATCTTCTTGAATAATATAGCTAAAACCCACATCTAATGTCATTTTATCCTTCAGGAATTTTGTTGTATTTCTGAAGGTAAAATTGTAACGGTCATATTTGCTATTTTGAATGATACCAGTTGCATTAGTAGTACCTACAGACAGATAAGTTTGATTCTTTTCATTACCAACAGATAAAGAAACGTTATTCTGGATATTAGTACCAGTATTGAAAAAATCTTTTGGCTCATAAGTTCCGAAAAGAGAAGACGCTTTATCTCCCCATGAAGCAAAGGAACCTGCGCGGTTTATATAAGAATTTTGGAATTCAGGCATTATAAAAGGATTGGAAAAAGTAGAATTATTAGAAATAATAATTCGTGCCTTACCTTCTTTTCCCTTCTTTGTAGTAATTAAAATTACACCAGACGCTGCATTAGAGCCATACAAGGCCGCAGCAGCAGGTCCACTTAATACAGACATGCTTTCAATATCTTCCGGATTGATATCAGATATGCCCTCTCCTCTCGGTTGGGCTGAATATTGTCCGTTAGTGTCACCTTTATTTGTATTAAAAATAGGAACACCATCAATTACATATAAAGCATTATTGTCTGAAGATATAGATTTGGTACCACGCATAACTACACGTGTAGCCCCTCCAACACCGGATGAAGATGCATTGATATTAACACCAGCCACCTTTCCAGCCAGTGAGTTCATAAAATTGGCACTTTTTACAGTTGTCAATTCATCACCTTTTACTTCTTGCACATTATAGCTTAATGCTTTAGTTGCGCGCTTAATACCTAATGCAGTAACGACTACTTCGTCCAACACCTGCGTATCTTCTCCTAAAGTAACCTTCAAGGGTTGTGCACTAGTAAGCGTGATTGCTTGGGAGAAAATCAGTTTCATATACTTTCTCTAGATCCAATGCTTGTTAGATAAATAGATTAAATGTTCTATTTTTAAGATATCAGGCTAAATACAATTGAGCAAAATCAATGAATGAAAGAAAAAGTTAGTATGATTGCACATGAATATGCAGTAATTAAATTGTTTTTATTCATATATGCGGTATGAATATTCGATAAAAGACGTTTTTTCAGGAATGTTCCACACCGAGAATCACTTCGTTTCTCGGTGTGGAACATTTTGATTCTTTAAATGGAACCTAACAAATCATTTAAAGAATAATAATAACTTGCTTTATAGTAGTTGTTTTCTTCTAGTTAGTGCAGATAATACAAAGAACGGAATCTTTTCATTTGATTAATATTATCAATATTAGATATTATTCTATCACTACGCGGGCGATAAAAAGAATAAATTGCAATAATATCATCCTTTTTTTATTTGAATTACGTTTGGCTAAAGTGGAAATCCCTGCGGTTTTCGAAACACTCCTGATAACAAGATGCATATTCTAAATTATAGGTAATCTGAATATGCGTTTTTTAATATTATACTCACTTTTATCCTATATCAATTATTGGTCCATTTTTCATTGTACATACAATTTGCATGCAAATGTATTAATCTAGAGATTAAAGTTAGTCAATAATTGAGCATTCCTTATTCTTTCCTCTTTTTCAAAGTATGCTAAATAGTGCTCGGTTACAGATAAGTTAGAGTGTCCCAAGCTTTCAGAAATATATGAGGTTTTCGCACCTCCACGTTTTAATACTGTAGCAAAAGAATGCCTTGCCGTGTAAGTCGTCAACTGAAAAATTCCAATGTCTTGGGCTATTTTTTTAAGTCTTCTGTTACATTTGGTTATAATACGCCGTACCAATCTAATCTTTTCAAAGGCATCTTCAGTTCCTCTAGCATATTTAAAAATATACGTTTGCGGGCTTAATCTTGGATTACCCCATTTTTGAATAATATTCCACATTTCAGGAGTAATGATTGCATGTATCTCTTTGTTATGTTTGGTAGTTCGAGATGTCTTAGAGCGTACAAAGCATATTTCTCCATCCATAATATTTGAATACTGAAGAAATAATAAATCCATAAAATTAATGCCATTACATAAATAAGAAAACACCCAGAGATCCCTAAATTCTTCTATATCTTTTGTTTCACATTGATAGGACATTACTTTTTTTATTTCAGAAAGAGTAAGTGCTAATTTACGTCCACACCCTTCAGGAATTTCATATTTATTCTTTCCAAAAGGAAAAGATGATTCTTTTATAATACCATCATGTACAGCACGATTTAAGACACACTTTAAAGCTCGGAAATAAATACTTATGCTTGAATAGCTTTTACCTTCTGATATCCAAAATTTTTCACAACGTTTAAGCCAATCAATTGTAATGTTTTCCAAAGGTATAGTGGAACCTCCGAAATCTTCTAAACTTTTTAAAGCACTTTGATAATTTAGGTAAGTGTTTGCTTGTTCATAGGCTTCCAGTTCTTTCATTTTTAAGCGAAAAGCACTGCGTAAAGTCATATCATTCATCTGCCTTCCTAACCTGACGCTTAATGTTTCAATACTAAATTCCCCTTTTGTTATCAGTTCATTAACTTGTTGCTTAATAGTTGAAAAACTACTCTCTATATCTGATCGAATTTCTGCCAATAACCGGCTTTTTACTTTTAATAACCTTGCCCAATCTTCTTTTGACACTTCCTTCCCAGTTGAGTAATATTTTTGCTTTCTTCTATATACCACTTGAACTTTAACAGGAAACTGTCCACTCTTTTTTGCTCTTCTGGTATCTAATATGGTTAAAACCGAAATTCCATCTTTTGAATATTTGAACATAAAATGAATATTTATATCTATACAATAGGTAAAGCATACATATATTGTATGCAAAATGTATGCAAATGTAATAAATCAGCCTGATTTTAATAAGTACATAAGATTCTATTTATCAAATATTTGAGTATTTATTTTTCAATTAGGAATCTTTCTATTCTATTTTTTTCGAAAAAAATCTTATCTTCGTTTAGTAAGGTTACAACATAAAATGTATTACTATTGAATAAGCGCTTATGGAATTTATTTTAAGTATAACCTTTAAATTTATTAATTATGAGAAACAGAGATACATGAAACCTTTGTGTGAAAACGGTAATCTCATTTACCGCCTCTAATTACAAATTCTCTAAAAACTATTTCTAATTAAAAAGAATAAGATGAAAGAAATTATAAAACACAAGTTCTCACACTTGTTATTCTTCCTTTTGTTGGTTTCGTGTTTTGCTTCAGCTTATGGGCAAGAACGAACGATCACTCTTAATCTATCGAAAGTACCCTTGAACACTGCTTTGAAAGAAATTGAGAAACAAACTTCAATGTCAGTAGTCTATAACACAAATGATGTCGATATAAATCGTGTCATATCTATCAAGGTAACAAAAGAATCTTTGAATAATGTAATGAATCAGTTATTCAGAGGAGTAAATGTCAGTTTTTCAATAGTAGATAATCATATTGTACTTTCTGCGAAGAGTAATAAAGAAGAGCAGCAGAAAAAAACACCAATTACTGCAAGTGGTACTGTTACTGATTCAAAAGGAGAACCATTGATTGGAGTTAGTATTTTGGTAAAAGGAACTTCAAATGGTACTATCACTGATATGGATGGAAATTTCAAAATACAAGCAGCTAAAGGTGATGTACTTGAAGTATCCTATATCGGTTATGCCTCCCAAACAATCACGCTTGCCAATGCCCAACCTCTTAAAATAACCTTAGGAGAAGATACACAAGTATTGGATGAAGTTGTTGTTACTGCATTAGGTATCAAGCGTGCAACCAAGGCGTTAAGTTATAATGTACAAGAGGTAAAAGGTGATGAATTGACAGCTGTTAAGGACGCCAATTTTATGAATTCATTATCAGGAAAGGTTGCCGGTGTTCAAATTAATAGTGGTGCAACCGGTGCTGGTGGTGCCACACGTGTTGTTATGCGTGGTATGAAATCTCTGACTAAAGATAACAATGCATTGTATGTAATTGATGGTGTACCTATTTTTAATACAGGAAAAAGCGGTGGCGAAGGATTATTTGGAGAAATGGGAGGATCAGATGCTGTTGCTGACTTAAATCCTGATGATATTGCTAGTATTAGTATGATGACCGGTCCTTCTGCGGCAGCATTATATGGTTCTGCTGCGGCAAACGGTGTTGTTTTAATTACTACTAAAAAAGGCCAAACAGAGAAAACGACCATAACAGTATCCAACAGTACTACTTTCTCTAAAGCATATATTATGCCGGATATGCAGAACCGTTATGGTACAAGTTCCGGATTATTCAGCTGGGGAGAATTGGCAAACCGTCGATATAACCCATCTGACTTCTTTGAAACAGGATCCAATGTTATCAATTCGGTAGCATTATCTACAGGAAATACCAAAAACCAGACCTATCTTTCTGCTTCTACAACTAACTCCGGTGGAATTCTTCCGAATAACTCCTATAACCGTTATAATTTTACGGCACGTAATACCACCCATTTCCTGAATGATAAACTTACTCTGGATATCGGTGCACAATATATCGTTCAGAACAACAAAAACATGGTTTCTCAAGGACAGTATTATAACCCTCTCCCATCACTGTATCTATTCCCTCGTGGAGACAACTTTGACGAAATTCGTTTGTATGAACGTTATAATACTAACTACGGCTATATGGAACAATATTGGCCTTATGGTGATGCAAGTTTGTCATTACAAAATCCATATTGGATACAAAATCGCATCAACCGTACCTCCAACAAGAAACGTTATATGATGAACGCTTCTTTGAAATGGCAGGCTACAGATTGGCTCAATGTTGTCGGTCGTGTCAATCTGGACAACTCCGACTACCGGAATAAAAACGAAAAATCTGCTTCTACATTAACAACATTCTGTGGTGTAAGCGGTGGTTTTGAAGATGCCATGCGTCAGGAACGTTCTTTATATGCCGATTTCCTGGCTAATATAGATAAAACATTTGGTGATTTTCATTTAACAGCCAATGTTGGTGCTTCCATATATCATACTTCAATGGATCAGTTATATATTGCAGGTGACCTGGTTATTCCCAACTTCTTCCAGATCAACAATATTAATTTCTCCGCCAACTATAAACCGGACCCTACCGGATATGAAGATGAAATTCAAAGTATTTTTGCCAGTGCTGAATTAAGTTGGAAAAATCAACTGTATCTAACCGTAACCGGACGTAATGACTGGGATTCAAAACTCGCATTCTCCAAACAAAAATCGTTCTTTTATCCGTCAGTCGGTTTATCGGCTTTATTATCAGAAATGGTTAAACTACCAGAGGTGATTTCTTATGCTAAAATACGCGGTTCGTATACAGTGGTAGCCTCTTCTTTCGATCGTTTCCTTACTAATCCGGGGTACGAATACAACAGCCAGACACATAACTGGGCAAATCCGACCGTATATCCGATGGACAATATGAAACCTGAAAAGACTAAATCCTGGGAAATCGGTTTGAACTTGAAATTCTGGGGAAATCGTTTTAATTTAGACGCTACTTACTATCGTTCTAATACACTGAACCAAACATTTAAGGTAGATATCCCCTCTTCTTCCGGATATAAACAAGCGATTGTACAAGCTGGTAACGTGCAAAATCAGGGTATTGAATTAGCTTTAGGATTCAGTGATAAATGGGCAGGATTCGGATGGTCTTCTAATGCAACCTTCACTCTAAACCGTAACAAGGTGAAACGACTGGCAAGCGGTAGCGTGAATCCTGTGACAGGAGAAGCTATCCAAATGGATGAAATGAATGTGGGTTGGTTAGGTAAAGAGAATGTAGCTCCTCGCGTCATCCTGACAGAAGGAGGCTCCATGACTGATATCTATGTATACAACCAGCTGACAAAAGACAATAACGGTAATATAAAAGTCGATCAGAATGGTAATCTGGGTATCACTTCATCAAACACTCCGGTAAAAGTAGGTAATCTGGATGCTGATTTCAACCTCGGATGGACCAATCATTTCACTTATAAAGGAATTGATTTAGGAATTGTATTATCAGCCCGTGTAGGCGGATTAGCTTATTCGGCTACTCAAGGTATTTTAGATTATTATGGAGTATCCGAAACATCTGCAACAGCTCGTGATAATGGTGGTATACCTATTAATAACGGCAAAGTTAACGCCCAAAAGTATTACCAGACTATTGGTACGGGTGAAGGTGGCTATGGTCGTTATTATCTATATAGTGCAACCAATGTACGTTTGCAGGAATTGAGTCTAAACTATACACTTCCTAAAAGATGGTTTAAAAATGTGGCGAATGTTACTTTGGGTATTGTAGGACGTAATTTATGGATGATTTATTGAAAAGATTAGGCAGAT
>OHSP01000792.1_pt1 | contig 14715 bp, 10 predicted proteins | sample 1578711 | NCBI WGS metagenome assembly OHSP01 (sample SAMEA3879584, study PRJEB24766) | human gut metagenome | biome: human-associated habitat; feature: feces | place: USA | collected 1985/1987
CTCCTTTGGCCCCGGCGCCCAGGGCGCTTCCGGCCTCGTCCACGCAGTCCTCCAGAAGCTCTACGCCTTCTCCTACTGTATCCAGGATCCCCTCAGCGCTGCTGGTGATCTCGTTTAACCGGTCCACTGTATCGCCGACCCGGTCCATGAGATCATTGATGACCTCCAGATTCCCGTCGGCCCAGTCCACAGTCATATCTGCCAGGTCGGAGGTGTGGTCCGAGGCAGATTCTGCATAATCAGAAATGGCGTCCAGACGTCTGGAGATTACATCCCGGTTTCCGTCCGTGTGGTCCATGGCGGTGTCGGCCAGGCTGGAAAGCACAGATAATTCGTGATCCAGCTTATCCAGGGTGTCCGTGGAAAAGATCAGCTGGATATCGGGGGCAAGCTGTCCGGCAATGCCGCCCACATCCTTCCTGCCGTTGATCTTTCCCTTGTTGGTACAGCCGGACAGGTAGCCGCTGGTACGCCCCACGATGCCGCCCACGTTGTAGCCCACATGGGGATAGCCCACTGCGCCCTCATTGGTGCAGTTTAGGATATTTCCATTGGAAAAGCCTGCGATCCCTCCCGTATCCTGGGATACCTCAGCCGTATCTCTGGCATTTTCCAGAGTGCTTTCTGTCCGGTCCAGCGCCGTATCCTTCACATCAGCCGGTGCCTCTTCCTCCAGACTGGCGCTGAGTCCTCCGGCCAGGGGATTGATCCGTGCATGGTTTACAGAGGCGGAAATGGAGCCGTCGTTCCGTCCGGTGATGCCCCCGATGTATTTTTCTCCCTGGACCATGCCGATGACCCGGCAGTTTTCGATCCGGCCCGTTTTTTCTGTGATGCCTGCAATTCCGCCCACATACATGGTCCCGTCGATGACGCCCTCAAAGCTGCAGTCCCGTACAATGCCGCGGACGCTGCCTGCGATCCCGCCCACATACTCCTGGGCGCCGTCCGCCGAAACAGTGCCGGAGACGGTCAGTCCGTTTATAACGCCATCCTCTGCCACAAACCGGAACAGTCCCTGGTAGGAGTTGCCTCCGTCCAGATCCAGGCCGGAAATGGTATGGCCGTTTCCGTTGAAGGTACCGCAGAAGATCGGCACAGGAGAAATGTCTGTATCGGCCAGACTGATATCAGCCGTCAGATTTATGGTCTTTCCTCTGGACCAGGAATCCAGGGTGCAGTTTTTTGAAAAGGCGGCAAAATCCTCGGCGCTGGAGATCTGGACCGTTTCGCCGTCCGCATAGGCGGGAATGGATGAAAAGGAGGAAGCTGCCAGGACGGCGGACAGGATCACTGCCGATATTTTTTTTGCTTTATGCTTCATGGTCATTTTCTCCTTTCTCCGTATTTTTCTCGTTTTCATCTGGCTTTTCTTCCAGGCTGCCGGGATCTTCTCCATCCGGCAGCTCCCCGATGGCCTTCACCGCATCCGGATTTCCGGCAGAGATCACAGCGGAAACGTCTCCCATTAGGACTCCGTGGACCTCGGCGTCGATCTTACCGGAAACTGTGCCGCGGATCCGCCCGTCCAGCCGTACCATGCCCACGGCCTCTGTGGTCTGGACGATGGCCGGATATTTGATATTGAAGGTGGTCCGGTCGATGATGGTGTCTCCTAAAAGCAGAATGCCCGGAAGGATCCCCATGACTAAGAGCATGGAGATGATGGTGCCGCGGCCGATGCACAGGCCTACGGCGTAAATGGCCGGATCCGTGGTCATCTTGCTGATGAAGATACCTGCGGAGGCCATGATGGTCCCGGAGGTGAATACCGTGGGGAACGACAGGTTCAGCGTTTCGATCATGGCCTCTCTCCGCGGCATCTTATTTTTCAGCTCCTGGTAGCGGCTGGAGATTACGATGGCATAATCAATGTTGGCGCCCATCTGGATGGAGCTGACGATCAGATAGCTTAAAAAGTATACGGGGCTGTTCTGGAGCGTGGGGAAGGAAAAGTTTAACCACACGCTTCCCTGGATCACCAGGATCAGCAGAACCGGAAGGCCCACGGACATGAAGGTGAATAAAAGCACCAGGATCACAAATACGATGGTCAGGACGCTGATGAGCGTATTGTCGTGGGAGAAGGAGGACGCAAGGTCATAATCGCTGGTGGAATTGCCCACCAGATAAAAGCTTCCGGCCGGATAATAGCCTCCGATCACCTCATGGAGGGTATCCAGGAACGCGAAGGTCTCCTGGCCCTCCTCCGGCAGAGCCAGATTTAAGAGCATCCGGGAGTATTTTTCGCTCTGGAGCTGCTCCTTGGCGTCATTGATCTGTTTGTTCAGGTCATCCAGATCACTTCTGGTATCGTCGTCCAGGGTGATATATCCCTGGTCCAGATACCCGTCGCCCACATACTGGTATAAAAACTGGAACATATCGATGATGGGGACCTTGAAAACATCAATATTATTGATGATCCGCACATATTCCTCCCGGTCGGCGGCGTAGGCCTTATAGAACAGGCGGCAGACCTCCATATCCATATCCGTCAGCTCGGAAAACTGTCTGGGCGTCAGGGCGTCCGTCAGAACATACCCGTCCTTTACCTCCACGTTGGCCAGGCCCAGGGCTGTGTCCACCTGGGGAAAGGCGCTGAGACGTTTTAAAAGCCGCTCCTCTGTTTCATAGTCCCCGGCCGGGACCACCACTGCCAGGGTATTCTGGCTTCCAAAAACGTTGTCTATATTCTCCCTGGCGATCTCCGTTTCATTTTTCTTTTCAGTTTTCACTGTATTAGTGCCGTAGGAATACGGGCACTTTCCAGCCAGATAGGCGGCGGCGGCAAAGGCGATTACAAACAGTGGCGGAGTGATGTATTTCAGACTGGTCACAAACCGCCCCCAGACGGTGATCTTCGGGATAAAGCTCTTATGGGGGGTCCGCTCGATGAGCTTTGAAAACAGCATAAGAAGACCCGGCATTAAGGTAAATACCGAGAGGATACTGAAAAGTACGGCCTTGATAAGGACGACGCCCAGGTCCATGCCGATGCCAAACTGCATGAACATCATGGCGGCCAGGCCGGCCAGGGTAGTCAGGCAGCTGGAGGAGATCTCCGGGATCGCCTTGCTTAAGGCCAGGATACAGGCTGTACGGGTATCTGCCGTCTCCTTCTCCTCGCTGAACCGGTGGCACAGGATAATGGCATAGTCAATGGCCAGGGCCAGCTGTAAGACCACGGCGATGGAATCGGAAATAAAGGAGATCTCTCCCAGAAGATAGTTGGTTCCTTTATTTAAGAGAGCCGCAGCCACAAAGGTCAGAAGCAGCACCGGGATCTCGCCATAAGTCCTGGAGGTCAGGAAGAGCACCACAAGGATCGTGATGGCGGCCACCACAAGAATACTCTGCATTTCCTTTTCAAGCCTTGCAGACCCGTCCTCTCCTACCTCGGAGGAAATGGAAAGGTCGTAATCCTTTAAGGTCTCCCTTAACTGCACCATGGCCTCTTCACTGACGGGATCGTCGGTCTCTCCCTCAAAGGTCACGGAATACAGGGCGGCCGAATCCTTATAGTAGTCGTCCCGGTCATCGGCGTCGATGGTATTTTCATCCTCGTCCACCTGATCGCCAAAGGTCACAGAGGAAACGCCTGGGATGGCCTCGATCACATCCTTCAGCTCCTCCGCATTTTCATATGTAATATTAGAGACCATGACCCGGGCTGTGCCAAAGGTGGTAAACTCGTCTTCCATCAGCTGGAGACCCTGCCGTGTCTCTGTCTCCTCCGGCAGATAATCGGTAATGTCATTATTCACCTGGACCCAGCCCTGTGAAATAAGGCTGAAGATGATCCCTGCTGTATACAGCAGGAAAAAAAGGTTTCTTTTATCCACGATCAGAGTTGCCAGCCGGACAAAGAAGCCCGGTTTCTGTCTGTTGTCTTCCATAATTTCTATCTGCTCCTTCCTCTGTCTGGTCTGTTGTTTCAATGTACAAAACTATATATCAAACGCTGAAAACTTCCCATACACAATATTCGTCACTTGTGTAAATCTACACATTTTGATATAATTGTGGTGCGTTTACGGAAAAAAGATCACGATAATGGAGAGTATATGAAACGAAACGAATTGTCCCTGCACAGAAAAGAACAGATGGCGGCCTCTTTGAAAAAGCTGATGACGAGAAAAAATCTGGGCCGCATTACCATACAGGAGCTGGCCGACGACTGCGGTATTAACCGGTACACATTTTATTACCACTTCCAGGATATTTACGATCTGCTGTCCTGGACCTTCCGGCAGGATTTTGAGAAGCTGTTTGCCGACCGGTACCGGTGCCCTACCCTGGAGGCGTGGATCCAGAATCTGATCCGGTATTTAAAGGAAAATGCTGCGGTGTGTAAGTCTGCCCTGAGCAGCATGGGGGGCGATTCCTTCCGGCGGATCTGCGTGGAGGACATTTCCGGAATGATGCATGACCGGCTGCGGGAGCTGTGCCGTGGGCGGGCGGTACCCGATGATTACCTGGATTTTCTGGCTGCGTTTTACCTGGAGGCTGTTTCCGGGATCATGATCGGCTGGATCCAGAGCGATATGGAATCCTCCGAGGAGCAGCTGACCCGGTATCTGCTCATTGCCCTGGAGGGTTCTCTGGAAACCTCCCTGGACCGGTATGTGCGGAGCAGCCGCATGACGGAAGAAACAGGCTGATCCTCTTCCTCCCAGGGCAGATGGCATCTGGGAGTTCGGTCCTCCCGGATGGTTCATGGAAAGAATACGAAAAGGGCGCTGTACATAGGAAATTTTCCTTGCGTACAGCGCCCTTTCTGGCAGTGCCGGCAGCCGGACTTGAACCGGCACGAGGTTGCCCCCGTCAGATTTTGAGTCTGATGCGTCTGCCATTCCGCCATGCCGGCATCGGTTCAAAACCGAATATAAGTCTATCATAGGTTTTGAAGATTTGCAAGGGAAATTTTGCTGAACAGACTTCATTTTAGAAAAACCAGGACCCAGGGAGCGGACTGAACCGCTCCCCGGAATGACCTGTGTGGTTGTCTTGAAAGATTACTGGATCCACACACCGTTTGAGTCCACCTGATATCCATCGGGTGTAACTCCACCGGTTACCAGAGAACCAGCAGGACCGCCTGCTGCCTCGTGGAAATAATACCACTTGCCAGAGATCTCATGCCACCCGGTGTACATATGTCCCTGGTTTCCATCCGATACGTTATGAAGGAAATACCACCTTCCATCTGTATCCAGATACCAGCCGGTATCCATATAGCCCTGGGCGTTGAAATGATACCACTGGGTCTTATTGTTCCAGATAAGACAGCTCCAGCCATTGGACGGATAGGTGCCGTCGGCATTTTTATACCACCAGCCATTGGAATCCTGTACCCACTTTCCAGTTTTCAGCCATCTGGAAGGATCCACATAATCCCGGCCGCCACCGCTGCTACTGCTGCCGCTTCCTCCGGCGGATACCGGATCCTCTGTGAAGGTCAGTTCAAATGTACTGAAATGGTTTACTGTCAGTTCAATATATGCGCTGGCAGTGCCCGGATTCTGGATCCGGCAGTTGGAAATCGTGCTGGTTCCCATATCCTCACTGATATGTTTTACCTGGGCATACCGTCCGTTAACACTGGAGGGGACAGACAGGCGGAATGTAATTGCTGCATGTCTGTTGAAATCCGAATTGGAAAGCTCCACATGAGATTTTTCCAGGGACCCGTCTTCGCCGTACACGTCCATGAAAACAGAAGCCTCAAAGACTACCTTGGAAGGACGTACCACAATGGAACCGTCGGCAGCTTTTTCTACTGTCATTTCCATATCCTTTAATGTAGTGCCTACGCTGAGCACGGCATTCTTTCCGTCTTCCACCAATCTCTCTGTATTCACAGAATCCACCAGTCCCCTGGCTTCCTTTGCAGCCTCCGGATTCGCCAGTATTTCAGCTTCTGCAGCTTCGACCTTTGTATTCTTTTCTTCTGCGGCCTTCCGGCTTTCTTCTTCAGAAAGTTCCAGGCTGGCCGGAATGTTCAGGGTAATCTGGTCAGCATCCTTTAACTGGCTCTCCACAGTGGTCCCTGCACCCTCGGCATCACCTTTCTCTTCGGATACCAGAACCTCACAGCCTGCAGATTTTACGCTTCCGTCCTCATATCTGGCAGATACGGTGACCACTGCGCTTCCGGCTTTTTCACCGGCGGTAACCAGACCGTTTTTATCCACTGCCACCACATCGCTGTCTGCCTTCCAGGTAAGTTCTGCTGCCGGGGAGGCCTCAGCCTTTAACTGGAATGAGCCCTTGGTCTCCATACGGATGGAAGACGCGTTTAAGGTCAGAGTCTTTTCCAACGGTTTCGGTTCGTCAGCCTTCTCAACAGTTACTTTGCATACGTCCGTTCCATACTCCGTAATTCCGGCAATGGAAACGGTAATGCTGGCGGTTCCGGCAGCCATTGCCTTCACCATACCGTTTTCCACGGTCACAATATTTTCGTTGCTGGAGGCCCATACGGCCTTTTCTGCGTCTTCATCCTCCGGGTATACAAGAGTCAGGGTCTCTTCCTCTGTCTCCCCCATTTTAAGAGTCAGCTCAGAATCAGATAATTCAACATTTCCAACCACCTTTACCTCACAGGAGGCGTCCTCGTAGTTTTCCACGCTGGCTGTGATCACAGCTTTACCCATTCCTTTGCCAGTAACAGTTCCATTCTGGTCAACCGTGGCTACCTCAGCGTTGCTGGAGGTGAATACTGCGGGCTTTCCTGTGGGATATGCCACAGAAAGCTTCTTGCTGGAATCCACACCCAGGGTCATGGGAATCTCGCCGGATAACCCGACTTTTCCTTTTTCTACTGTCACAGAGCATTCTGCCGACACATCCGTACCAGCAACCACAGCTGCTACCACAGCCTCTCCGGGTTGGGCCTTGGAGGAGACTTTGCCGTTTTCATCCACGGTGACAGATGCGTTGCTGGGCGTAACCTCCCACCGGATCCTGGCGTTGGATGGAACTACCTCTGCCACAGACAGGCTCTTTGTGTCATTGTAGCCCAGAACAATGCTATCCTCGGCAAGGGAAATCATAACCTTGTCCGTTTCTAAAACTGTATATTTGTAGATGGAGTCTGTGGTCTCCACCAGACTGAATCCGCTGGGAATCCAGGATGGGGCATTGGAGAAGCTGCCTCCTGTAATGGTGACCTTACTGTTCTCCTTCACCTGCCAGCCTCCGGAAAACTTTCCGCCGGTTATTTCCAGCTCCGGGATCCTTTCTCCATTATAGCTGCTGTCCTGAAGCACAAGGATATTTCCGTTTACCACAGCAGTTCCGCCAATTACGGTTTTACTGTTTTCATATTCAGAACTCCATGTGGACGTTCTGATGGCACCGTCCAGAGTGCCTCCTGTAATGGATGCCTGGCTCCAGTTCTGGACTGCCTGGTCATTTTTAGAGGTGATCGTTCCGCCTGTAATATTAAGAACTCCTAAATCATCATTTTTAATGACAATGAAATTATCCTGCTGAAACTCTCCGCCATTAATCGTTAACTGGGAAGCAGTATCCCCTCCGCCATTTCGTATCAGGGAAGATCCTCCTGTCCCCCAGCCTTCACTGCTATGGACGTATCCATTGTTGATCTCCATGGTCCCCTGATTATCAATCACGTAGTACCGGTTGTCGGTGGCTACTTTTGAGCGCAGAAATTCGCCGCCGTTGATCGTCACAGTGCCTCCGCTTCTGTTGATAAGCGCAGCTTTCTGATGGGTCACATTATCAATTTTTCCGTTTCCTTTGCTGTCCATGATCGTCAGGGTACCTTCATTGATAACTGTGGCCTTTTCCTGGCCGCTGCTGTTATTTGTGATCGTAAATCCATTGAGGTCAATGGTTACTTCTTTTTCAGACGGGATCGTGATGTTTTCCGTTATATCCTTATCCAGCACGATCCTGCCGATCCCAGCGTTAATGGCAGCCTGGACCGTATCATACGATGTCCCCTGGATTGTACTGGCATAAGCTGTATTACCGTTTCCTGCTGCGGGTGCAGCTGCCAGGCCAATGCTGAGTGCCACTGCCGCCAGACGCCTTACCAGGCTATTTCTCTTTCTCATTTTTTCCTTTCCTGCCTTTCTTCCTTCACTTTTTCCCCGGTCATCTGAGCGTTCATACTTTCCCCCTTTCAGCAGATATCCTGACCAGTTATGATTCTGGATTTTTTACAGGCATAAAAGACCAGGATTCTCATAAACTAGATTATGTCCACTATCCTGTCTCTATCCCCGTAACAATTTTAATTATATCATTCAAAAATGACCATATCAATACAAAACACGGTCTTTTATTGGCAGAACATGTGTGATACGGTCCTTTTTCTTCTTATAATCTAGTTTATACCATGTTTATCCGAGCGCATAGAGATGCAGGCCGGATATGTCAAACCTTTTACATTAATACAGGGGGCAGACGCATTTTACTTGAAATGCATCTGCCCCCTGCCTGTCTTTAGTGGTGGAACAGCCGGATCCCCGTAAACGCCATGGTCATGCCATACTTATTGCAGACCTCGATGACATTATCGTCACGGACAGAGCCGCCTGGCTGGGCAATGTATTTAACACCGCTCTTATGGGCTCTTTCGATGTTATCAAAGAAGGGGAAGAAGGCATCGGAGCCCAGGGCCACATCCTGCATCTGATCCAGCCATGCCCGCTTCTCTTCTCTTGTGAATACCGGCGGCTTCTCTGTGAAGATCTTCTCCCACTGACCGTCCGCCAGCACGTCCATGTATTCATCCCCGATATAAACGTCGATGGCATTATCCCGGTCGGCTCGTTTGATCTTATCGATAAACGGAAGGTTCAAAACCTGAGGGCTCTGACGGAGGAACCAGTTATCCGCCTTCTGTCCTGCCAGTCTGGTACAGTGTACACGGGACTGCTGTCCTGCTCCTACACCGATAGCCTGTCCGTCCTTTACAAAGCATACAGAGTTGGACTGAGTGTATTTCAGAATGATCAAAGAAATTTTCAGATCTACCTTTGCAGCTTCCGGCATCTCCTTATTATCTGTAACGATGTTGGACAGGAGATCTTTATTGATATCCAACTCATTGCGTCCCTGCTCAAAGGTAATGCCAAAGACCTGCTTGCGCTCGATGGGATCGGGAACGTAATTTTCGTCGATCTGGATCACATTGTAATTTCCATTTTTCTTTGCCTTTAAGATCTCCAGGGCCTCCGGCTCATAGCCCGGAGCAATGACGCCGTCGGAAACCTCTCTTTTGATCAGCTTTGCGGTATCCGCATCACACACATCGGACAGGGCGATAAAATCGCCGAAGGAGGACATTCTGTCCGCCCCTCTCGCCCTCGCATACGCGCATGCCAGCGGGGAAAGCTCTCCCAGATCGTCTACCCAGTAGATCTTCTTTAATACGTCGTCCATGGGAAGGCCCACAGCGGCTCCGGCCGGGGATACGTGCTTAAAGGATGTGGCTGCGGGAAGTCCGGTGGCCTTCTTTAATTCTCTTACCAGCTGCCAGCCGTTAAAAGCATCTAAAAGGTTGATATAGCCCGGTCTTCCATTTAAGACGGTGATGGGCAGTTCGCTTCCATTCTCCATGAAAACCCTGGACGGCTTCTGGTTGGGGTTACAGCCGTATTTTAATTCCATCTCTTTCATTGAAACGTCTCCTTTTGTATATGATCTGTTACTTATTTTTATTTACGATCCTGGTCTCATACGTTCCTGTGGCAATATCAATGAACCGTACGAACAGGGAAACCTTGTTATCCTGGTTTAAGCTGTTCCATACCATCTCTGTAAATTCGTCGATGGTCCCGTCGATCTCCACCCGCTTCGGCTCACCTTCAAAGCTGGGAAGGGGATTTCCGTCGCCCATGTACGTATGGATGAACCGGCCTTCGCCGTTTAAAGGCTTTTCATAGGCATAGGTAAACCGGCAGCAGCTTTCCGGATCTCCATTGCTGCTCTTTAAGATGGACATGGCGTAATTATAGCCTCCATTTTCAATGTGCATGATCCCGGAGATACGGGGCGTGTAGTTGGGGCCGTCCGGCTCAAATTCCCGGCAGCGTAAGGACTGCTCAAAGGTGAGCTGCTTATCCATTCCCTCGTAGATGGTATCGGTCTGGTCTCCATTGGTCACAATGGTCTTATTGCCCAGGACACGGACCGGCGCATAGATGATAAGGCTGGGATCGGAAAGCTTTGCCGGATCGAAGGCCTGGGTGCGGATCCCCTCTCCCTCTTCTACAAATACGCGGTTCCTGCTGTTTTCGCTTCTGCCCATGATGAAATACGCGGTGACAGCCTTTGCTCCGTCTTTGGATCTGCCGATGACGATTCCTCTGCCCGGATAGGAATTACTCCTTAATTCCTCTGCAAGTGATAATAATTTCATAGGATACTCCTCCAGATTATTAGTTTTCGCTGTTTTTATAAGAAAAGGGAGATGGCAGCCCGGCGGGTATAGCCCTCTTCCAGTTCATGCTGATGGTAAAGATAGCCTTCATCCTCATAATATCTGGCCTGCTTTGGACATTTTTTAATGCAGGCCCCGCATTTGATACAGATACCTGTATATTCCCGCACGTTCTCATGGCTGATGGAGCCCATGGGACAGACATCGGCACAGATCTTGCAATCGTCGCAGGCATCAGAAACCAGGGATTTTACCTTCCGGATATCAATGGAAACGCCCTTCCGGTCTCTGGGCTGGTAGTAGCCCCGGTAGGGATGGGGTACGCCCTCCACTTCCACAGGGGCAGGCGCTTCTCCATCTGGAAGCCCCTTCACCTTCTCCGCAATCTTTCCGGCAAAGGCCAGGGCCTCTTTCATATCGTCTGCGTCGGGACGGCCGGCAGCCAGAGTCTTTGAGAAGGAATGCTCGCCTACAAAGGCAGCGGCAGCCACTGTATGGAAACCGGTATTTTCCAGGATGTCCCGCAGCTCAATGAGGCCGTCGTCGAAATTTCTATTTCCAAAAAGCACCACCGGAACCGCAAGAGCGCCGTTTCCCTGAATGGTGGCCAGGTATTTTAACAGTACATTGGGAACGCGCCCGGCATAGACCGGCGTTCCGAAGATCACCAGATCATCTTTCCCCGCAGCAAAACCGTTTTCTCTCATTCCGGGAAGGGTAAAATCATAATCCTCCCGCTCTGCACCAAGAAGCCGCGCCGCTTCATCGGCAATGGTCAGAACTGTTTTTTTGGTGGTATCTGTGGCGCTGAAATAGACCGCCCATACTTTTTTTCTTTCCATGGTGTTTGACCTCCCTAACAGGACATAGTCCTTCATTATGTACAGCATACCATATTTTCCTGTGGTTGGAAATACACAATTCAAAATCCATTACAGAAAATTAAGAATTTCTACATATTTCTTCTCCTGTACTTTAAACGGCCTATGGTTTATAATGATATCCATACGGCAGCTTTATGCTGCGTGAAGGAGGTTCGTTACAGATGAGAAAACAGCACGTTCTGTTTGCGGCGCTGGCAGCCGCTGTGGCCCTTTCGGCTTCCGGATGCAAGTCCAGGGAAAAGATCGACCTGGATACCCTCCATACCTCGGAGGCTGAGACCATGGCTTCCACAGAGGCTTCCGGCGGGGATAAAGAGAAAGAAACGGAAAAAGAGACCCAGAAGGAAACGGAAAAAGAAACAGAGGAGACCCAGAAGGGAGCGGATTCCTCTTCTGCCCTGAGCGTCCGGTCCAAGATCGCCACGGAGAAGCAGGGAAAGACGTCCATTGAATACGCAGTCTTATCCAATCTGCGGGATCCGAAGATGGAAGACGCGGTCAATGCTCTTATTAAAGAAAAAGCGCTCCAGGTTTTAACGGATTATCAGATCGATCCGGCGGCCGATACCCTGTCGGTCAAATGCACCGTCGTGTCTCTGGATAAAAACAAAGCGGTCCTTACCTATGAAGGCTCTCTGATGGTAAACGGAGCCGCCCACCCCTCTGATCTTTTTTATACCACCACAGTGGATCTAAACAAGGGGACGCTCCAGGGGCTTTCCGATTACGCCGACGCCTATACCATGGCCGGATATATCCTGTCCGACGACTGTGTGCTGAAAAAGCCCGCAGACTCAAAAGAGGCGCTGGAGTATTTAAAGACCCAGGACCTCAACGCCATGTGGGAGATCCTGAAGCAGTGCGATTTCACGGCGGAAAATCTGGAGGGCTTCCCCCAGTCCTTTTCCTACGAGAACCAGGGCGTTATCTACATGGCTGTGCCTGTGCCCCATGCCCTGGGCGATTACGTGATCGTAAGCTATACACCGGATACGAAATAGTTGATTTCCCGTTGGATTTCTGATAGGATTATGGGAAGATCGATGCCCGGGGACCGTTCTGTGCCCGGGATACAAATAAAGAGGAAAGGCTGGATAATACTATGGAAAATGTAACGATCATCGAACATCCGCTGGTGCAGCATAAAATCTCCATGCTGAGAGATAAGAGAACGGGTACAAATGAATTCAGGACCCTGATTGAGGAAATCGCAACTCTCATGGGCTATGAGGCCCTGCGGGATCTTCCTCTGGAGGAGGTCGAGGTGGAAACTCCCATCGAAACCTGTATGACTCCTGTTATTGCCGGAAAGAAGCTGGCCGTGGTACCGATCCTGCGTGCAGGACTTGGCATGGTCAACGGGATCCTGGCCCTGGTGCCCACTGCCAAGGTCGGCCACATCGGCCTGTACCGGGATGAAAAGACCCATCAGCCCCACGAATATTTCTGTAAGCTGCCGGATCCCATCGAGCAGCGTACCATTGTAGTAACAGACCCCATGCTGGCCACCGGCGGCTCTGCTGTGGCAGCCATCGACTTCATCAAGCAGCATGGCGGAAAGCATATTAAATTCATGTGCGTCATCGCGGCTCCGGAAGGCCTGGAGCGTCTCAGAAAGGCCCATCCGGATGTCCAGATCTATGTGGGCCATCTGGACCGCCAGTTAAATGAAAAAGCCTACATCTGTCCGGGTCTGGGCGACGCTGGAGACAGGATCTTCGGAACCAAATAAAACAGACAGCAAAGGAGCTGCTGCAAAAGAAAGTTTTCCGTGCTTTCCTTTTGCAGCAGCTCCTTTTTATGACGGATATCCAAAGGCAGGCCGCATTCGCACCGCCTATTCGATCCTGAGGATGACCGCCCCCATGGTAAGCTCTCCTGCGCCAGTCACCGTATACCACCTTCCTCTTCGCAGACGGATCTTCTCCCGTATGCCCGGGGTAAGATAGCCGATCTCATACGTCTCTCCTGTTTCGGTATCTGTAAAGACCACGGCTGTATCGCAGCTGCTGGAAACCTGGACAGTCCCAAATACCGGCTGTATCTGCTCTCCCTTCAGCGAAGAGCCTTCCCTGTCTGCCAGGGTAAACGTATGGGTCTTCTGGATCCCCAGATAAAAAAGAAACGCTGCGCCAACAAGTATCAGTAAGCAGATAAGGATCCGTTTTTTCATAACTGCACCTTCCTTTCTGACCAATGAATGATCCAGACCATCTCCAGATCCAGTACAAAGAAATGGGAATGGAGGTCTACTGGATCTGGATCCACTCCGGCGCTTCTGAAAGGGGGATCTCATACGCCTGGATCCTGGCATGATATTCTTCTTCAGAGATCTCCGTTCCATTCTGCATATAAGTAAATACCGGAGTTTCTCCTTCCAGACGGGCCGTGGACGTAAAAGAGTCGATCCGCATGGCGTTTACCCCGTCATCCGAAATTTTATAGAGATCCGTTCCGGATTCCGCAGCGCTGCTGCTGTAAAACACCTCGATGACCCCGTTTTCATAAAGCGAAAAATTGGTCCTGTATCCAAACTCCATTTCCGGGAAAATACGGACCGCATGGGTTCCATTCCATCCATACAGATCATAATTCCATGGAGTGAAGACCGGGGACACAGTCCCATGCTCTCCGCCAGCGATCAAAAGCTCCTGGGTCCCATTCCCGTCTATATCATAAAGGGCGTAATATATATCCTGCTCATGGGTGCGGATCTCCATACTGATATGCTCTCCAAAGCTGCTTTCATAAAGCTCTGAATCCCTGAGATCCACATAAAAATCATTCTGCACCATCTGGCTGTATTCCTCTAAAATGGGATCATAAGCCGCTGACTGCCCGCGCGGCGGAGCCTCATGCTCTGCCATATCCGCTTCCTTCGTATCCGGTTCCTCCCGATCATCATATACAGGGATCCCCAGTATCCGGATCCTCCATCCATCGTCATATCCGGTCTGGGAGTCCAGATCCAGCTGGTGGAATCGGGTCACATCATATAAGACCGCCTTGAAGCATACACTGCCCCCGTCCTTATATCTTAAAGGAACCGGGATCAGGAGCATGGCGGCAATGACTGTCATTGGGATCCAGACTTTTCTTTTCATCTGGCTGCCTCCTTTCCAGGGCCTTATAGCGCCCCGGTTTTATAGTATTTTCTTGTCAGAAATTTTTATGACGGCTGGCGGATGCCAGACGTCTGTATCCTCCACCGGGATCTGGCACAAAGACAGCAGCGGCAGACCGGCCGTTACCCCTCTCCCATCATCCAATGTCCATGATGCTCCCGGGTCAGTACAGTCCGGTAATAGGCATTGACTGCTGACACAGAGTAATCATTGGACGGATCCATAGGATCATACCTGCTGACGGCGATACACTGAAAAAGACTTCTGTATTCTTCCGGCAGATGCT
>OHSP01000794.1_pt1 | contig 14690 bp, 15 predicted proteins | sample 1578711 | NCBI WGS metagenome assembly OHSP01 (sample SAMEA3879584, study PRJEB24766) | human gut metagenome | biome: human-associated habitat; feature: feces | place: USA | collected 1985/1987
CTATGGGGCAAATCTCTCAGCCAGAACCAATGTTTTCTTGTCCGGAGGCAGCCTTCAGCTGTCCGCTTTTTGTATAAGAAAACCACTCGCTAGGCGAGAGATTCAAAAGAAGGTTTCAGCCGGTCGTACCGCTCCATCGTGCGCGGCAGCACACCACCGGAATACTCGTAAACTATCTGCGCCAGATTGGAATCGTAGAACGCACCATCAATTTCTATGTCCTCGACATAGTGTAGTTCTATTATCCTACACGGGGAGGTTCTTTGTCTATTGTCTACTTTTTACGGGCCTGTTCAATTCTTTTGTCATTCTGCTGCAAAAAGCCTGCACTTTCTCAGCAGAACGCAGAAAATGCGGAAACCGATTGATTTAGTTCGGTTTCCGCACTAGAATGGAAACCAGAAAGATGATTGCAGTTTCCGCAAGGAGGACGCTCATGCAGGAAAAGCTCGATGCGCTGGTGCGCACGCAGGCGATGCAGTTGTTCCGTCAACAGGGGCTGCATTTCACCATGCAGCAGGTGGCGGAGCCGCTGCATATCAGCAAAAAAACCATCTACACCGTTTACCCCTCCAAGGAGGCACTTCTGCTGGACATGGTAGACCACGCCTTTGCGGACATCCACCGCTGTAAGCAGGAAATTCTGGCAGGCAGCGGTACTTTGCAGGAAAAGCTGCGGGCGGTCATCATTGCCATGCCGGCAGAATATGCCGCGCTGGACCTGCGGCAGATGAAGGAACTGGACGAAAAATACCCGGTGGTGGCGGCGCGGGTGCGCAGCCAGTTGGAAAACGGGTGGGAGCCCACCATGGCGCTGCTGGAGCAGGCCGTGGCTGAGGGGGTCATGCGTCCGGTGTCCCTGCCGGTGCTGCGGCAGATGATTACCGCATCCATCGAGAGTTTTCTGGCAGACCGCAGTCTGGCAGAAAGCGGAGTGCAGTATGTTGCTGTACTGGAGGAAATGATCTCAATTTTACTGGAAGGAGTGCTGCCCCGATGAAACACAGCTTTTGCGAGGACTGGGAGTTTACACGACACTGGACAGAGGCCTTTGGCAAGGGGTTGCCGGTGCCAAAACAGCAAGCCGTCCGCTTGCCCCATACCTGCCGGGAGGTGCCGCTGCACTATGCCTCTCCTGCCGATTACGAGATGGTCTGCGGCTACCGCAAGCGGTTCCGGGTGCCGCCGGTGCAGGCTGCGCCCCGGCTGTTTGTCCGGTTCGATGGAGCCGCCCATCAGGCGGTGGTGTGGGTCAATGGCAAGGTTGCCGGGCAGCACCGGGGCGGCTACACCGGCTTTACGGTGGAGATCACCGACCTTGTGGACCGGGAGGGTGAAAACCTGCTGACCGTGCAGTTGGACACCCGGGAAGACCCGACCATTCCGCCCTTTGGCTTTGTCATTGATTACCTGACCTACGGCGGGCTGTACCGGGAAGTCTGGCTGGAAGCTACGGCAGAGAGCCGCCTGACCGATTTGTTCGTCTACACGCCCACCCTACATGATGCCGTGGTGCAGTGGACGGCAGAGCTCACACCCGCAGCCGTGGCGGTCCGCATCCGGTTGGAGACCGCAGAAGGCACCCTGCTGGCAGATCAGACCGCACAGGCGGCAGAAACCGGGAAGATGCAGTTTTCCGTCCCGGACGCACAGCCATGGAATACCGAGCACCCGGTTTTGCATCATGCCGTGGCAGAGCTTTTGAATGCGGCAGGACAGGCCATCGACCGCAAACAGGTGGTCTTTGGTTTCCGCACGGCAGAGTTCCGGGCGGATGGCTTTTACCTCAACGGCAAAAAGACCTTTCTGCGGGGTCTGAACCGACACCAGAGCTACCCTTACATCGGTTACGCCGCACCGGAAAGCCTGCAGCGGGAGGATGTACGCATTTTGCAGGAGGAGCTGCACTGCACCGCCGTGCGCACCAGTCACTATCCCCAAAGTCCATATTTTCTGGACGAGTGCGACCGACGGGGTCTGCTGGTGTTCACGGAATTGCCGGGCTGGCAGCACATCGGGGACGACAACTGGAAGGACGCTGCCTGCGAGATGCTGCGGGAGATGCTCCTGCAAAACCGCAGCCACCCCAGCATCATCCTGTGGGGCGTGCGCATCAACGAGAGCGTGGACGACGATGCCTTCTACACCCGCACCAACAAAATCGCCCATCAGCTGGACCCCAGCCGCGCCACCTCCGGCGTGCGGTATCTGGAAAAGAGCCATCTGCTGGAGGATGTCTACGCCTACAACGATTTTTCCCACAACGGCGTAACGCCCGGTGCAAAGCCCAAAAAGGACGTGACCCCGGATATGGGCAAGGCGCTGCTCATCTCGGAGTGCAACGGTCACATGTACCCCACCAAAGCCTTTGACGATGGCCCGCACCGGCAGGAACACGCCCTGCGGCACGTTCGGGTACAGAACGCCGCCTACGCCAGCGGTGAGCACGCCGGGTGCTTTGGCTGGTGTATGTTCGACTACCAGACCCATAAGGACTTTGGCTCCGGGGACCGCATCTGCTACCACGGCGTGCTGGATAGTTTCCGCAACCCCAAATTGGCGGCAGCAGTCTATGCCAGTCAGGGTGACACCGACCCAGTGCTGGCGGTCAGTTCCTCCATGGACATCGGTGATAACCCCGCCGGGCAGCTGGGCACAGCCTACGTTTTCAGCAATGCCCAGCAGGTAAAGCTTTACAAAAACGATGTGTTTGTCACCGCCCTGCGCCGCAGCGAGTGGACAGCGCTGCCGCATCCGCCCTTTGTGATGGACGATACCATCGGCGAGCTGCTGGAAACGCAGGAACACTTTTCTCCCTCCAAGGCAGCCGCTGTGCGGGATTGCCTGCTGGCTGCCGGGAAATACGGCTTGGCAGGACTGCCGCTGGCCTACAAGGTCAAATTCGGCTGGTGTATGCTGCGCTACAAAATGAGCTTTGCAGATGGCGTGGCGCTTTACGGCAAATATGTAGGCAACTGGGGCGGCGAAGCCACTCGCTGGCGGTTCGATGCCGTACAGGACGGCAACGTGGTGCGCAGCGTGACCCTCTGCCCCAGTGCAAAGCTGCACTTGGAAGTCAAGGTCAGCCGGACGACTCTTCAGGAAAAAGACACTTACGATATGGCGGCTGTGCGGGTGCGCATTCTGGACGAGAATGGCACCCCAGCCCCCTACGCACAGTTCCCGGTGCAGTTTACAGTGGAGGGCAGCGCCGCCCTTGTGGGGCCGCAGACCGCCGTGGCAGAAGGCGGCATGACCGGCACCTATCTGCGCACCGTGGGCACTGCCGGAGAAGCCCTGCTGACCGTTTCTGCACCACAGACCCAGCCCGTTGTGCTGCGGTTCACCATTGAAAAGGAGGATGCTGTATGGAACTGACCCTGAAACAGAAAACTGCGTTCGGCATTGGTGCCGTAGGCAAGGATATGGTATACGCCCTGTCGGCTTCTTATGTCATGTATTATTATCAGGATGTGCTGGGGCTTTCGGCCAGCTTTGTGGGACTGCTGCTCATGGCTGCCCGGTTCTTCGATGCCTTCAACGACCCCTTTATGGGGGTTCTGGTGGCAAAGACCCGCACCCGCTGGGGGCGTTTCCGTCCGTGGATCTTTTCCGGTACGCTGCTCAATGCGCTGGTGCTCTACGCCCTGTTTGCCGCCCCTGTGCTGGACGAAGCAGCGATGATGGTCTATTTCAGCGTGGTGTACATCCTGTGGGGCGTCACCTATACCATGATGGATATTCCGTACTGGTCCATGATCCCTGCCGTGACCCGCACGCCCAAAGACCGGGAGAATCTTTCCATGGTGGGCCGTACCTGTGCGGGCGTTGGTTCGGCTCTTATCGCCATGTTCACCATGCTGCTGGTGGGAGCCCTTGGCGGCGACAGCGAGCGCACTGGCTTCCGCTGGGTGGCATTGATCGTAGCGGCAATTTTTGCAGTGACAGAGCTGGTGTGCTGCATTTCCATGAAAGAAACCACCTCCAGTGAGATGAAGACCGCCACCGTAAAGGAGATGTTCTCCGCCCTGTTCCGCAACGATCAGGCTATGGTAGTGGTAGGCAGCATCGTGCTGATCAACTCGGCGCTGTACCTTACCTCCAACTTCATCATCTATTTCTTCAAATACGACCTTGGCGGTGCAGGCTGGAAAGCCACCTACACCCTGTTTTCCACCGTAGGCGGTGCGGCGCAGATCCTTGGCATGATGGTGCTTTACCCCTTGCTGCGCAAAAAGTTCAGCAGCACGCAGGTATTTCACCTGAGCCTTGTACTGGCGCTGTGCGGCTACGGCACACTGCTGGTGTTCTGCCTGACCGGGCTTTCCCATAGCCTTGCCCTGCTGTGCATCCCGGGCGTGGTGGTGTTCGCCTGCAACGGGATGCTGACCGTCCTGACCACCCTGTTCCTTTCCAACAGTGTGGATTACGGCCAGCTCAAGACCGGACGCCGGGAGGAGAGCGTCATCTTTTCCATGCAGACCTTTGTGGTCAAGGCTGCCTCCGGCGTGGCGGTGTTCCTGACCGGCATCGGGCTGGATTTCATCGGTCTTGTGGGCAACACGGAGGAGACCGGCCCCGTAGCAGTACAGAGCGCCGAAACGCTGCTGGGTCTGCGCCTGATGATGACGGTCCTGCCCATGCTGGTGCTGGCAGGTGCGCTGGTGCTGTTCCGCCGCAAGTTTGTTTTGACGGATGAGCGTGCTGCCGAGATCAGCGCACAGCTCCACGGGGAGGAAGCGAACCATGACTGAAATGCTGTACTGGTACGCGGAGACCACCGGCGGTGTGCGGCAGGGCGATGCCCCTGTGCACTCGGGCTGCGGTGCGGTGCATCTTTCCGCCGACTTGCCCGCCGGGACGCTGAAGGCGGTGCGTGCCGAGCTGCCGTGGACGATGGAAGCAGACGAGCGTCTGTTTATGAACGGCTACCAGACATGGACCTACAGCCCGGAGCTGGACCGGAATGGCAAGCTGCGCGGCACCGACCATATCCCCGGCTTTCTGCGCAAAAAATATGCCTTTGACCGCTACGGCGATTATCACTTTGTACCTTACGGGCATCAAAAGGGGCAGAGCCACGGCTTTTCCTACTGCTATTTCCGCAAGGGCGGGCAGTTCCAGCTGGTGGCATCGCTGGACGAGACCCCAGGCTACACCATCCTCCGGTACGACAGCCGCAAAGCCCTGCTGACGCTGGAGCGGGACTGCGCCGGGGTGGAACATCCCGGCGGCAGCTTTGCTCTGTTCGACCTGTTTTTTGCCGCAGGCGGCGAGACCGAGGTGTTTGACGGTTGGTTTCGGGCTATGGGCATCAAGCCCCGGACGGAGAAGAAGCTGGCGGGCTATTCCAGTTGGTACAACCGCTATCAGGACATTACCGAGGATACCATCCGGGAGGACCTGACCGGATGCCGCAGCCTCCTTTGCCCGGGAGACCTGTTCCAGATCGACGACGGCTGGGAGCCGAAGGTGGGCGACTGGCTGGAAACGGATGCGCAGAAATTCCCCCATGGGCTGCGGAGCATGGTAGACGAGATCCACGCCTCTGGCTTTCAGGCCGGGCTCTGGCTTGCACCCTTTGTGTGCGAAAAGGACTCTGCCCTTTTCCGGCAGCACCCGGACTGGCTGCTGAAGGCGGATGGTGCGCCATGGTGCTGCGGCGGAAACTGGAGCGGCTTTTATGCGCTGGATATCGACAACCCGGCGGTGCTGGACTATCTGCGCCGGGTGTTTGACCGGGTGCTGAACGATTGGGACTTCGACCTTGTTAAGCTGGATTTTCTGTACGGCGCTGCCCCCTTTGGCACCCCCCACGAGAGCCGTGCCGCCCGGATGCGCCGTGCCATGGAGCTGCTGCGCAGTTGGTGCGGACAAAAAGCCATCCTTGGCTGCGGCGTGCCGGTGATGCCTGCCTTCGGGCTGGTGGACTACTGCCGTGTCAGTTGCGACGTGAGCTTGGACTGGGACGATGTGTGGTATATGCGCCTGTTCCACCGGGAGCGGGTGTCCACAAAGCAGGCCATCAATAATACGCTATTCCGGCGGCAGCTCAATGGCCATGCCTACGGCAGCGACCCGGATGTGTTCTTCCTCCGGGAGGAAAACTGCAAGTTGACCGCAGAACAAAAACGCACCCTTGCCACGGTCAATGCCCTGCTGGGCAATGTGTTCCTCACCTCGGATATGCCGTCCCGCTACACACAGGCGCAGCGGGACGAGTACCGCCGCCTGCGCGCCCTCTTTGAGCGTGCCGCGCAGGTGCAGGCAGAAGTGGAAAACGACCGCCTCTATATCCAGTATCTGCTGGACGGAACACCGCAAAAAATCTGTTTCACCCCCTTCTGACAGCTTGAATAAACCATGAGAAAGCAGCACCCGCCCGTGTACTGAACCGCCCCAGAACTAGTAGACATGAATAAAAAGACCCTCGTGTAGGGAAATCTCAGCAGGACTGGCAAAGCGTAAGCAGAGCCAGTCCTGTTTTCAGTTGAATACGATGGCGCTGGATAACAGTATATTTAAAGCTTGGTTTCACCTCCTTTCCATGAATTGCATAAAATCCCGCAGCAGCTCATTCTCCATTCTCAGCCGCTGGATGGTATACGCTTGCTCTGCCACAAGGTCTCTTGGCTCTGCATCTTTGCCTGGTCTGCCTTTTTTCCGCGGTGGAATTCCTGCTTTGAGCTTGCGCTGCCGTTCATTATATCGTGATATCCAATTATGGATCTGTGCGTATTCCGGGCCTAGTCTCTGGGCGTTTTCACGCTTGGTCATACCCTCGCTTTTCCATTGAAGGATTTCTTTCTCATACTGATTTATTTTTGTGTATTTTCTAGACATGGCAAAACATCTGCATCATATATCCCACTTTCAGAAACGGAGGTGATTTCCGAGTGTCAAAAGGTGTCTCAGCCACTTTACAGAAAGAACCCACTGCACCACCCCCGTTTAAACAGAATCCAGAGCAGATCCAGCAGCTCACCCTTACCGAGCTGCATCCGTTCCCGAACCATCCTTTCAAGGTACTGGACGATGAAGCCATGCAGCGCACAGTGGAGAGCATCGCACAGTATGGGGTGCTGGCCCCGTTGATCGTCCGCCCTCGCCCAGAAGGTGGCTACGAGATCCTCTCCGGGCACCGCCGCCAGTATGCCGCCAAACTTGCCGGGCTGGAGACCTTGCCGGTGATCGTCCGCAATATGGACGACAACGCCGCCGTTGTGCTGATGGTGGATTCCAATTTACAGCGGGAGCACATCCTGCCCAGCGAGCGGGCTTTCGCCTATAAAATGAAGCTGGAAGCGCTGAAAAATCAAGGTGCCAGGTCAGATTTAACTTCGTCCCAAGTTGGGACGAAGTTGCGGTCCGATGAAAAAGTGGCCCACGATTCTGGTGAGAGCCGCAACCAAGTCCAGCGCTTTATCCGTCTCACCCACCTCATCCCAGAGCTTTTGGAGCTGGTAGACCAGAAGAAAATATCCTTCAATCCCGCTGTGGAGCTGTCCTATTTGACAGAGCCGGAACAGCGGGATTTTTTAGAAGCCATGCAGGACACCCAGAACGCCCCTTCCCTCTCTCAGGCACAGCGGATCAAGAAGCTGAGCCAGGAGAGCCAGTGCAGCTATGAAGCCATCTTTGACATCATGGGGGAGGAAAAGAAGGCAGAGATGGACCGTGTCACCCTTAAAAATGAGGTACTGCGCAAATACTTCCCCCGCAGCTACACCCCCAAGCAGATGGAGGATACCATCCTCCGTCTGCTGGAACAGTGGCAGAAAAAGCGCCAGCGCAGTGCAGAGCGCTGACCCAGCACACGCCGAAAGACCTATAATCGGGTCTTTTCTTTTTTGTCGATACGGAGGAAAAAGATGAAAAACAACACCGCCCGCACATCCCTGTCCCCTGGCGTTCCGTGGACGCTTCCCGACTCTCATCAGCTGGGCGGCCCGGCCGAGGTCTATCTTGCTACCGTCGCCCCGGATTTAGAGCTGACCGTCCTCCCCCTTTGCCGGGCCACAGAATTCCTGCCCTGCTTTGATGAGTCCGATATCTGCCACAGCATCCGGGGCACGCCGTTGCTGTTCAGCCATCACCCGGCTCAGAAGCTGACCCTCGGCGGCAGGTGCTATCTGGTGGGGACGGTCCTCTTTTTCCGGGCCGGGCCAATGGGAGAGATCGTCACCCTGACCGCCGAGGACCTTTACACGATCCAACAGTTTCTGGAGACCCACAGCGTCACCCTGATGTACGGCAGAGAAAAGCTGTGCTGTCTGTGCATGGAGTGAGACAAGCTGCCCTGCTTGGAGGAGGTGGTAAACGATGCAGGAAGAGATTGAGCAAAAAACCATCAACCTATGCATCAGCACGACCCAGCTCACCGCCCGCACCCTGCTGAATGTCGGGCGAGCCTATCTGCGGCATCAGCAGGGCACTGGCCCGCATGGGAAGCAAAGCGTCAAAAGCCTGCTGCGGCAGAACCGGGGCGTGTCCAGCCTGGAGATCGGAAGCACCGGCATCCGGGGCTTTGAGCGGTACGCCCGTAGGTACGGCATCGACTACGCCATCCGCAAGGACAGCACCGAAACTCCGCCCCGGTATCTGGTCTTTTTCAAGGCACCGGATGCCGAAGCCATGAACGCCGCCCTGAAAGAGTACGCAGGTTTCTTAAAGGAGAAGCCTCAGCGCCCCTCGGTGCTTGCAAGATTGCAGGAGCTGGTGCAGGCCGCCGCCGAACTCCCCGGCAAAGTCCGGCACAAGGAACAGGAGCGGGGGCTGTGACCACAAAAAAGCTGACAAAACTGCTGGCTCTCTATCTCCCCTATCTTCTAGTGGGGCTGGCGGCAACCAATTTCGGCGAAGCCTGGCGGCTTGCCGAGGGCAAAGAGCTGGGCGACAGGATCATGTCGATGATGAGAACCTTCCCTCTGGCGTTTGCAAACCCTCTGCCCAGCCTGCATCCGCTGGACTTGCTGGTGGGCCTGTGCTGCGGCGCAGGGTTACGGCTTGCGGTCTATTTGCGTGGCAAAAACGCAAAAAAGTACCGCCACGGCCGCGAGTACGGCAGTGCCCGTTGGGGCAGTGCAAAGGATATCGAGCCATTTCAAGCACCAAAATTTGAGGATAACATCCTCCTGACCAAAACCGAACGGCTGATGATGAACAGCCGCCCCGCAGACCCCAAAAACGCCCGCAACAAAAATGTACTCATCGTAGGCGGCTCTGGCAGCGGCAAGACTCGCTTCTGGATCAAACCCAACCTGCTGCAAATGCACAGCTCCTATGTTTTGACAGATCCCAAGGGCACCACCATTTTGGAGGTAGGCAACGCCTTTGTGCAGAAAGGCTACCGCATCAAGGTATTCAACACCATCAACTTCAAAAAGTCGATGCACTACAATCCCCTTGCCTACGTCCACAGCGAGAAGGATATTCTGAAACTGGTCACGGCCCTGATGACCAACACCAAAGGCGAGGGGCAGGGCGGGGACCCGTTCTGGGACAAGGCAGAGCGGCTCTTACTGGTCGCCCTGATCGCCTATCTGCACGAGGAAGCCCCAACAGAGGAACAGAACTTTGCCACGCTGCTGGAGATGCTGAACACCATGCAGGTATCGGAGGAGGACGAAAGCTACCAGAACCCGGTGGACCTGCTGTTTGAGCAGCTGGAGAAAAGGAACCCGAATTCCTTTGCCGGACGGCAATATAGGCTTTACAAGCTGGCAGCGGGAAAGACCGCCAAAAGCATCCTCATTTCCTGCGGCGCACGGCTGGCCCCCTTTGACATCCAGGAGCTGCGGGAGATCACCGCCTATGACGAGCTGGAACTGGATACGCTGGGAGACCAGAAAACTGCGCTGTTCCTCATTATGTCAGATACGGATTCCACCTTTAATTTCCTCATCAGCATGGTATACACCCAGCTGTTCAACCTGCTCTGCGACAAGGCAGATGACGTGTATGGCGGCAGGCTGCCTGTTCATGTGCGGTGTCTCATTGACGAGTGCGCCAACATCGGGCAGATCCCAAACCTTGAAAAACTGGCGGCCACCATCCGCAGTCGGGAGATCTCGGCCTGCCTGGTTTTGCAGGCCCGCAGCCAGCTGAAAGCCCTCTACAAGGACAATGCAGATACCATCATCGGCAACATGGACAGCCAGATCTTCCTGGGCGGGTCAGAGCCTTCCACCCTGAAAGAGTTGTCGGAGATGCTGGGCAAGGAGACCATTGACCAGTACAACACCTCCGACACCCGCGGCAACAGTCCCAGCTATGGCACCACCTATCAAAAGCTGGGGCACGATGTGCCATAATTACTCGTGATGAATTCAGTTGCCCTAAATTCACACGAGCAGGGACACGACCAACTGGATTTGAACAACGAATACATACAGGAGGTTTTCGCATGAACAAACTGCTTTCCTGCCGCTACAATATGGACACCAACCGGGTGGAAGCCCGGTTCGCAGATGGCACTACCCTTTCCATTGATTGTATCGCCATTGAGGACGAGTACGGCAACACTCCGGCACAGCGGGCAGAACTGGACTGGCTACTATACAACAAGCCCTTGGAGTACGTCCAGCTTGTGCTGAGTAGTGAGATTGAGCATTATCTCTCACTTGGCTGCAATCACGGCAGACTAAAAGACTAACATTTAATTAAAATATCCAAAGCAAAATAGCAGCCCTCTACTTGCAGTCGTTGCAAATAGAGGGCTGCTGGTTTGTTAGTAGTTATCGGACTTTTCCACAGTTTTTGCAAAAGTTCGTAAGAATCATTTAAGTTCCCACAATCCGGGCAATACCATCTTCCGTCCGGTATCGGATCAACTGGCGAAAGTATTTGACTTTGAAATTATTTTTTTGAAAAATCTCTGTACTGATTTTCGTCGATTGTCCAGTAAGGATCACCTCCATTTTTAACAATTTCTTCAATGAAATTCAGTATATTTCCAACACATACAAATTCATCTGTTGAGCAACAGTCCCCCGCATAAAGATACTCTTTTTCTATGTCATCCACGTTAATGACAATATCATATCCCATCCAATATCCAATTTTCCATGCCGACCGACATAATAAGTTATCATTACTAAAATGGAACGAAAGAATTTCCTGAGCATCAAATAAACAATAGTCTCCGCTGTGATAGAGCGTCAGTCCATTACATCGCTTCAGAAATTCAATATAATCAGCTGGAATATGTCCCATTTCTTTTTTTAAATGTTCCAATATCATATCATCGGTTGGTGGATTTAATAGAGCATCTAAATGCGCATGATTCAGATGCTCTATAACTTTATCTAAACCATTCATTCCAGGCTACCTCTTTTTAATATTGTGCCCACCATGTAGTAAATTGAGTGTGAGTTGCTTTTGGAAGGGGAATCAAATTGCTATTCACACTTTTCCCACCATATTTCAAGGGCTTTATATGATGAATTTGAATATCTGTCCAATCCATCGAATTTCCATGGTTATAAGTTTTTTCGTACCACGTCCGATATTGAGTTCTCTGAGATGTTGTCCAGGAATCTCTGTTGGCTGCTGCAACAACCGGCCAAACTGCTGATTCTGGAACAGTCACACTTTTTTTAGAACGAGAATCCGTATAAGATGGGTATCTATTTCCTAATTTATTATGTAAGAAAATATATGTATCATAATTGACATTTTTTCGCTCTCCGTAGAGTGTCATATAACCTTCTACGTGAGCTTTCCAAAATTGCGTTTTTGTGACTGGACTCGATACACTAGTGGGATTTCCAATGGTTCCTACATTATTTGTGGTCTTTTTTAAGTCGTTATTAGTAGTTAGAGATGTTGGTGTATTTCCATGATATAGTGTTATAGTCAGGTTATGATTTCCTATCTCGCCGACTTTCCACACCGAAGCGGTAATGGCTTTATTTCCACCTTTTAAGCTCACATTGATATATGCCGCTACAGTTCTTTCAGATTGCTGTTTATCCGGATAGATTCGAAATGTGACAGTGTCTTCCGTTGCAGTGTCTTGGAGCTCATAATCCTTTTCGGCCTGATTATAGGGCATCAAGGAAAAGCTTGGAGTATCAGTATTCGCAGATGCTGCAAAAGCAGGAACAAAAAGAACAGACATAAGCATTATAGATGCCAATAAGCCTGCAAAAAACTTTTTCATAAGCATATTTTCTCCTGTTGCGAAAAGATGAAATTCGTATATTATCTACTAGTGCTTCCTGTAATAGTTTCACTCCGTCCATCTGAATAGCAAAAGGTCGCAGAATACTCCAACCTATAAGATTTTCCGGACTTAGTGTTAAAATTGTTTGGCTGACTTTGTTTTTAAGGATTCACTTTTATCCTGCATCGGAATCACCTCCATGCAAACTTTTATGCATTTACCTTCCACAGGAACTTCTGCTTAGTCATTCTTATTGCTGCAGATCGGCTCCATCCTGTAAGCACCCCAAAAGATGTACGTAAAGCCTCTTGCCTGCATATTTAAGAGAAAGCGGATATGCTCTTTTACCATTGATTTGAATGTAGCCATTTTCAGAAACCGTTATGCGAATATCTGGCATTCCGTCCATTGTTTCACCAAAAGCTATCGTGAGTTCATTGAGTGCACCGCTATCACCAGAACCACCAGCATAATCAGTGACAAAATATGTCTGCTCAAAAGTTTTGGCAATATCTATATATGTCAGGTCATCCTTTTCAAATAGCCAAGACTGGTCAATTTGAGCACCATTAGTGTCTACTGTAAGATGGTATGCTGATACTATCCTGCATTGTTTCAATGGACGTTCTATTATCACAAAGTGAGTGATTTTTATACAAATCAGTATGACCACCAAAATCAAGGTCACAGTCATTGTGATTACTTTTTCTTTTTTTCTCATCATAAATAACTTTACCAGTTCATGCTAACGACTTCACATCAATGCCATCAATTGGGTAAGACAGAATCTGCTCAACCCACGTATCGGTATAGTGCTGGCGCGCAATCGTCTCCGGACTCTGATAGTGAGGTGTGCGATAATACAAATAACTTGAAGTGTCTGTAATTGACGGTTGAAGTCCCTTTGTAAGAATTGACAAATAACGAATTGTAGCAAACTGTGTCTGTGCACCCAAGTACGGAGAATTTGCAACGTATACCCATGAAAGCTGCACAACTTTCTCTTCTTGGAGTTTCACTCCAAATGTCCAGTCAGTATAAGAACGGACTTCATTGTACTTTGACGGAAACAAATTTGCAATCGTTGATATCACACCCACATATGGATTGATTTTCGAAACCACACCACCAATAACCGTTTTCGCTATATTATCGATTACAGTTGTGGCATACGATTGAAATGCATTTGTTCCGGATTTTATTACTTGCTCACCTCCCACTGAGGTATACCGAACTTGTTCGTTTGTTACGGGAAATGTTGAAGTTGCCATTAAAGAGCTTTGGCTCAACATATCCTCATTTATGGGAATATAAACTTCAACCGTATTATTCAGCAATTCAGCTCCAGATTCTTCGCATTTCTCAAAAATACTTCTGACAACCTTTCGAGTTTCAGGACGAAGCGTTGCAAGTGACGAATTTTTTGAAAAGACTCTCTTCTGAGCTTTAGCATAGAGGCCATCCTGCAAGCAGATATAGTAGGAGCCGTTATCTTCAATCAAACTACTATCTGTATTGGTTGCTAATCTTGCCCTTGAGCTACTCAGCCGATAAATTCCATATTCAGAATCTACAATCTCAAACTTGTTGCCACCACCTGACGCTGCAAAAGTAGAAAGGGTTTGAAGCATCGCTATCATGAAGATAAGCACTAAGCTTATGACTTTTTTTATGCGCTTAGACATAATAAATTTCCTTTCTATATTCTCCATTGTATTGATTCGTTCTTTGCTGTTTACTTTTGCATCGGAGTCACCCTTTCTAATTTTGATGAAGCACATGATATTATTTATCTACTGGTACTTCCTGTAATGGTTTCACTCCGCCCATCAGAATAATTAAATGTTGCTGAATATTCTAGTTTGTAAGATTTTCCCGGTTTGGTATTGTAGTTACCGCTTGCCATGCAGTTCGAGGTCGTGCTGGTATTTAAACAGTTGCTTACTCTCTGCCATGTTCCAAAGGTTCCTTTTTCATAGAGAGTGCCGGAGACACTGATACTTTTTATGCCAGTTCTCGTTTGAGCATCAACCTGATAGTAGGTCTGATAGATTGAACCGTTGACGGTGCTGTCTCCAATATACCGACCGGACTGCTCCGCAGCTAAAGCGGAGCATGCAAGGCTCAGGAGCATCACCACTGAAAGAATGATGGACAAGAAACGCTTTTTCGACATAAACAATACACCTCCAATTTTTTGCTCCTAATAGGAGCATTTGCTTAGTCAACGTAGCTCGCCTTGTCTTTGTGACAGCTTTTTTGAAAAATTTTCAGCTTTTTATTATATTTGTACACTTATACAAAAAAACTCCATGCTATTTATGAGTTCCGACAAGCAGCATGAAGTTTCATATTAAAATACGTTTTCAGCGATTCTCACGATCTCATCCCGTGAGATGTTTCCCATAATCGTGTTTGAAACCCCTCCTCGCTCCCAGCTTAAAATATAAACTGTGTCTCCGTTTTCTCCTACGCTCGTTCCCAAAGTTGCGTCTGCGTCTCCAACTTTTACGTTCTCATAAGT
>OHSP01000807.1_pt1 | contig 14458 bp, 10 predicted proteins | sample 1578711 | NCBI WGS metagenome assembly OHSP01 (sample SAMEA3879584, study PRJEB24766) | human gut metagenome | biome: human-associated habitat; feature: feces | place: USA | collected 1985/1987
CCGACCGGACAAGCCGACGCGCCGCAGCAGTCTATCCATGACAAAGGCGACGCGGGCCATATAGCCGCTGTCCTCGAGGATAGAGAGGAAGAAAAACAAGGTGACGATGGTGGGAAGAAAACTCAAGACGCTGCCGACGCCATTACAGATCCCATCGATGACCAGGGCATGGACCAGTGGATTGATGGCGGCGGCCGTCAGTCCCGCGTCGATCAAGCCCGTCACGGCATCTACGCCCATGGCCATGACCTCCGACAGACCGGCTCCGATAAAGTTGAAAGTCATGACAAAAATGAAGGCCATAATTCCCAGAAAAGCCGGAATGGCCGTATATTTGCCGGTCAATATCCGATCCAGGGCGACGCTGCGTCGGTGCTCCCGGCTTTCATGAGGCTTTACGACGGTCTTCGCGCAGACATTTTCAATGAACGTAAAACGCATATTGGCAAGGGCCGCTTCCCGGTCCAGGGTGCTGTCCTTTTCCATGACCCGTACGATTTGTTCCAACGCCGTTTGGGCTTCCGGCGGCAAGGCCAGCGCTTTCCCGATCAAAGGGTCATTCTCAATCACCTTGGTCGCCGAAAAACGGACCGGAAGATCGGCTGCTTTCGCATAAGGCTCGATGAGATGAACCGTGCTGTGAATGGCGCGATGCACGGCGCCGACCTGATCTCCCGGCATGTCGCTTTCGGCACAGAAATCAATCCGGGCCGGCGTTTCCCGATGCCTTGCCACATGAATGGCATGGTCAATGAGCTCGTCAATCCCTTCATTTTTTACAGCCGAAATAGGCACTACCGGAATGCCCAGGGTTTGCTCTAATTCGTTGATGCGGACAGAACCGCCATTGGCCCGTACCTCATCCATCATATTCAGAGCCAGGACCATGGGAATTCCCAACTCCATGAGCTGCATGGTCAGGTACAAATTGCGCTCAATGTTGGAGGCGTCGACAATATTGATGATTCCGGACGGCCTGGTTTTCATCAGGAAATCCCGGGTTACGATTTCTTCACTGGAATAGGGCGACAGGGAATAAATCCCCGGCAAATCGGTAACCGTAGCTTCCGGATAATGGCGAATGGTCCCGTCTTTTCGATCGACGGTGACACCGGGAAAATTCCCGACATGCTGCTTGGCACCGGTCAGTTGGTTAAACAAGGTCGTCTTGCCGCAATTCTGGTTCCCGGCTAAGGCAAAGGTCAAGGGCTGCCCTTTGGCAATGGCATCGCCTCGCTCATGGACATGGTAGTCCCCGTCCGTTCCCAATTCCCCCACCCCGGGATGGGCAATGGGTCGATAGGATTCCGATTGGCTCTTGGGCTGCGCCTTTTGATGAATGTCCTCTACCTCTATCTTTTTCGCTTCATCGAGGCGCAGGGTCAATTCATAGCCGCGCAGTTCAATTTGGATCGGATCTCCCAGGGGCGCGATTTTACGGAGCGTAACCTCGGTCTTCGGCGTCAGCCCCATATCCAATAGATGATGCCGAAGGGCACCGCTGCCGCCAATGGCACGGATATAGGCACTCTGTTTCGGCCTTAATTGATCCATGGTTATCATGTCGTTCATCGTATGTCTACTCTTTTGCAATGTGTTCCCGGCCTTTCTCAATCACAGGGCATATCTGCCTGTCAGCCAACGGATCGCAGATTTGTCGGCCGACACTGTGTGTTTTATCAAAGGGCTTGCTTTCCGTATGGTTACGGCAACCCCCTTTCTTTCAAGGATTGCAGGCAAGATACCTGCATCCTATATGGATAGGACTCAATGGCTTTATACATCTTATTCAGGCAGCCATCAAATAATCGTTTAATCGTTATATCTGTAGTATGATGCTATATGAGAATAAAGTCAATGCATTCCCTTGCAGTCTGCCAAAAGGGCGGAAAGCCTGTCCAAACGAGCAACAGAGGACACCTTGAGAGATTCCGCATGACACCATCACCGAGAAACAGCCAGCCGCATCGGGGCGGCACCTGCGTTTGATATGAGGAAAACCATGGACCCCCTGACAAGAAAAGCAGTCCCGAACAAGGGGGGACTGCTTTTCTGCTATCGCCTGATCAACATCCTATAACGTACACTCGGACTGCTTCGCCAAGGCGTCGGCGCATATTTTTTAGCTTTGCAGCCGTTATCACAAGGCCAAGACATTTTTTCTCAGCAAAGCTCTTAATCGGTAGCCGTCAGGCGATGGTACTTCTCCCGGGCTTCATATAAATCAATAATACGCTGAGCCCGCAGGCGGACGAAGTTCGTCAGCCGTGCCAATGTCTTTTCCGGCAAAGGACAGGTCGGATGATTTTCAAAGGAAAAGGCCGTCAGCCTCTTAAGAGCCTCTACATGGCGGGGCTCCACAAAGAATTGGGCCAGAATATCGAAGGGCATCGACGCCCCTCTTCCGCCGGAGTCTTTCATGTATACGTCGAGATGGTCCAAATCATAGGTGCTGGCATCGTACAGCAATGAACGGCCATTATCAAAGATTGGTGCCGGCCGCAGCCATTGGCCCGTATTATTATCGATGATATAGCCGAAATTCCCATAATGACGGTCCTTATTGCAGATGACGGCGTCAAATATCACTAAGTCGGCATAGGCCCGGCGCCCATAGAGATCGGCCATGGTATCATGGGAAGTTAAGTCGTCATCGTTCAAAACCGTCATATCGAGGCCTTTCGCGGAAAAATAGGTATAGGCATCGACATAGCCTTCATCGGCGCTGGTGAAAATCTCGCAGAGGCACACCGTTTCCCTCGTCCCGTCGGGATGGGTATAGGGTTCCAGCTCATAGGGAACATGGGGAAACTCCATGACGGCAGCGACCTTAGCAGCATACCATTCCAGCGCCGCCTGGGTCCGACCGTCAGAGCGCGGCATGAAACCGTCACCCTTCATCAAAGCGATGCGTCCGTCCCTTCGGATCCAGCACTTTTTCAAGGCCCCGACGGTTGTAATCTCCGGCGTCGCAACCGGTCCTCTGTCAGAGATTCCCTCTCCGTTAAAGGCGATGGCCGCCACCCTTTCCGAAAAAGGATTATCGTAGAGATTACAAGCCTCCCAAGAAACCGAATCATCCGCAGCGGTAATCCAATAGGCATCATTCAGCGAAAGGGCCCGCGTCATCTCGACGTAGGTCATGAGGCGGCCGTCATCGTGAATGGCACTTAAGATGTTCTCGGCAAAATGTCGGTGACGGGGCACCTTCCGCAAGCGTATCCAGCGCGTCAAAGCCTCTTTCGTAATGGGGCCGCCGGTTTTAAGGGATGGCGGGAACAGGGCCTTCCGGGCCTCATAGATCCTGTCGATTTCGAGGCGCTCGCTCACGAATCCCTGCTCACGGCACCGGCAGCATGAAAAATCGATGAGAGCCTTATCTTTCGAGCGCAGTTGATAGGATTTCACCATCGCATCTGTCATCTTCGTTCCTCCTTACGTCATGACCCGTAACCCCTTTTCACCCTTCTTTGCCGTACATCGAAAAAAATTCAGCCAATCGTTCTTCCAGGCAGTCCGTTAAAAGCTCCCGCAAGGGCTGAATCTCGTCGTCCAGCTCATAGGCTTCGAGAGCCTGAAAATACACCGTCTGCCGGGCTTTTTGTATCGAAAGAGGCGGATAGCCGGCCCCTACTAAGGGGTAATTCATCATCAGGCGGGCCGTCGGTCCGTTTCCCGACAGAAAGGGCTGGACTTTACTGAATTCACCGTGGATCCGGGCGGCTTTTTCAAGGGGATTTAAAACGGCGTCATCGCCTATCCGAGAAAGCCACCATTTCATCGCCTCAGAGATCGTTTCTGCTGCCGGCGGGACATACTGCGAGCCGCGGATAGAAACGGATCGGTCCCGATAGGAGCCGCCCCTCGTATCTAAGGCGCTGCCAATCTATGGATGTCGCCTATCAGCGCTTCCGTCAAGGGAAGGCCCGCCGCTGCCGCCTCTCTCAGCGCTGTCCAAGCCCGATCATGGCCGCGTACGGCCTCGTAGTCAACGACTTTTGTCCCGGCCGGAATGATGCCGTCGAAGAGGATCATCTTGACGTCGAGGACGGTCAGAAGGCCCCCTTCGATTCCCGTCGAGTCATGGGTAAAGCGAAGGCGAAATTCCTCCTGCCAATCCTTCTTTTCAAAATCACTGAGGGTCCTTAAGCGACGACGAAAATGCGCTATGTTATCTTGCAATCGATCCATGGCTGACCTCCCATAAAGCTCCGCAATTCGACCGCCTGCCGAAACGATGCTTATCAACTTCCGATTCGGCTGTACCGGCCCCGGACCGTCAGCTAAGATCATCGCAACCGTCCGCGGACAGACGCCAAAGGGTAGCTCCCGTCCCTACACCGGATTGGGCAGCGTCTTGCTCCGAAGCGCCTTATTTCTTTCTCATTCTCATAATATATATCATTATATCACAAAAAGGCCGGCCTTTCCCCAAGAAGGCCCCAAAGAAAAAAACTCCTCCGACAGGCCGCACGACGGCGACACTTGTCAGAGGAGTTCGTTTTTTTGTTAAATCGTCTGTTTGCACGTTTCCGGTGTAAAGACCAGACGCGGTTGGTAAAGGCGCATTTATCCTTCATGGCGTCAAAGAGATCGCCTTCTTTAAAGAATTCAGCCTTACCGGTCAAAAGGCATCCCGTGCCCATGCCCATCTTGCCCTGCACTTCATGGCTTCCGATAACGACTTCGATATACGGATTGTCATGGACGTTCTTTTGGGAATCCTCCTTTACGGATTGCCGACCTTGGCCAGCATATCCTGAACAGCCTGATATTCACTGTCAGCGGCAAAATCGTGCTGACTCTTCCCCTGTACGTCATAGCGCAGCCAAACCTTGCCGTCAGCCATGACCTTACAGTCTTTCACAGAAAAGACGACGGGCTGGTCGTCAGAAAAGCCGGGCCGGGCCATGAACAAGGTCTGCGTGTCGGCACTGCCGTCAGCTGCCGGGGCGATGACGACGCTCACTTCGTCGCATAAGCCCTGTTGGAGGAAGCTCCAGTTGATGGCTCCGCCTCCGCCGAGCATGACCGAATCGAGTTGAAGGACGTCTTTCAATTTGCGGCAGGTCAGCTCCAGGTCGATGCTGTCTTTCCCGCAGATCAAATAGCTGACGCCCTTCTTCCGCAGGTAGGCTTTATAGGCATTCGTCGCCTGTTCCGACAGGACTTCGACGACCTGGGCTTTTTCATGGCCGTAGAAATCGGTGAGCTGTCCCTCTTCCCAGGCCACGCGACCTTTGGAGTCGGTGACGATGAGGTAGAAGCCCGTCTTGCCGTCGTCGGCTAAAAAGTCTCCGGCGGGAACGGGAGCGGCGCTCTCATCGACGTCAGGTGTCTTATAAAAGGTGAAATTGTCTTCCACCGTCGTCCGCCCGTTTAAGAGGGCCTGGGGCTTAAAGTACGCCTTGGGGCCGGAAAACAAGGTGTAAAACGAATCTTCTTCAGCGTTTGTTTCTTCGATCCAAAGGTACTTCCCCATGATTTTGCCGTCAAGAGACGTCTCCATATGGCAGAAGATGTGGGGGCGATTGGCTTTATCCATGAAACTGCCTCCTTCGAAAGAAACGAAATCCTATATAATACAAATATAAATGGCTTAGAGGAAATCCTTGATTTTTTCCCGCTTGCCCCAGTTGCGGAGCTTGCTCAATGCCTTGCCTTCAATCTGGCGGATACGTTCACGAGTGACGTTAAAGTGCTGGCCTACTTCTTCCAAGGTCCGCGGCCGGCCGTCTTTCAGGCCAAAGCGAAGGTACAGGACCTTTCGTTCGCGGTCCGTGAGACACGAGAAGACGTCTTCGATTTGTTCTTTCAAGAGGATGAAGGACGCTGCGTCATCGGGGGCAACGGCTTCCGAGTCTTCGATGAAGTCGCCTAAGTGGGAATCTTCTTCTTCGCCGATCGGCGTTTCCAGGGATACCGGTTCCTGAGCGATCTTCATGATTTCCCGAACGCGTTCGACGGGGATATCCATCTTTTCAGCGATTTCTTCCGGAAGGGGTTCGCGACCCTTGTCCTGAAGGAGCTGGCGGGAAATACGGATCAGTTTATTGATCGTTTCGACCATGTGGACCGGGATTCGAATGGTCCGGGCCTGGTCGGCAATGGCACGGGTAATGGCCTGGCGGATCCACCAGGTAGCATAGGTACTGAATTTATAGCCCTTGCTGTAGTCGAATTTGTCGACGGCTTTCAAGAGGCCCAGATTGCCTTCCTGAATGAGGTCGAGGAACAGCATGCCGCGGCCGACGTAGCGCTTAGCAATGCTGACGACGAGACGCAGGTTGGCGTCGGTCAGTTTTTTCTTGGCAATGGTGCCGGCTTTGATATCTTCTTCCGTCGCTTCGGGAGCGTTCCCTTGTTCAATGGCCTTGGCCAGAGTAATTTCTTCCGTTGCCGACAAGAGGGGCACGCGGCCGATTTCTTTTAAATACATACGGACCGGGTCGTCGATGTTGATGCCTTCGGGCACGCTGAGGTCGACGGTGTGCATATCCGGTACTTTTTCCGTATCTTCATCATCTATGTCATCACGATCGCGCATGGAGTCATCTTCCCCGATGATGTCGATGCCCTTATCGGCAAAGAGTTCATACATCTTGTCGATTTGGTCCGGCGTCAAGTCGTCTTCTTCCATGAGGTTCATGATTTCCGTATAGGTCAGGCTGCCCTTCTTCTGCCCCGTTTGCAGGAGTTGCTGTATGTGCTGCAGGGCCAGTTCCCGACGTTCTTTTTCCGTCAGGGCCGGTTTCGCCGACGCGTCTTTCTTCTTCGTCGTCTTGCGGCGTACGGTCTTCTTTGTCGTTTTATTCGTTTCGTTCATATCGTCTGTCTTTTTATTCACCATGGTGTACAGGCTCCTTTCTGCTCCTTAAGACCATTGCTTCATTTCATCGTTAATTTGTTTGCAGATGGCAAGCTCAGCTGCCAATCTTGCATCGCCGGTGCGGCTGTAGCCGGCAGCCAGGCGGCTGTGTTCAAGGTACTGTTTTTGCAGGTCCGCCAGGCGAAACCGTTTGACATAATCCATCAACACGTTTTCGTCCAACGGGACATCTTGCAGAACCATAATTCTTGCAACTTCTTCGGCCTCCTCAGGAGTTAATTTTTGCTGGATGTCATGTAGTGTGTACATCCCTTGGTGTGCATATGTATCTAATATAATTTGATAAATACGGCGGCGCCGTTCATCGGCAAAGAACACCGGGTCTACTTTCGCGCGGATGCGCTCACAAGCCGCCGGCTTTTCCAAGAGAAAGCGCAGGATATTTTCTTCGGCAACTGCCATGGTTCCCGTGCCGCGGGCGGCGGCATTGTGCTGCGATACGGACGGCGAGATGACGACCTGCTGTTGTCCGGCCTCCGGATGGGCTGCGACGTATTTATTAAATTCACTGCGAACGGCGTCTTCCCCGATTTGCAGCTGGCCGGCCATTTTTTTCAAAAAGGCCTCTAAGAGGACCCGATTGTCGACAGCAGCCACGACGGGGAGAACCATGGCCGTAATGGCCGACTTTCCTTCCAAGGTCGCCGCATCGTAAAGGGTCAGGGCCCGTCTCAGCATGTAGTCGAGAACGTTGGGCGCATCGCCTACGGCTTCCCGGAATTTATCCGGCCCGGCAGCATTGATGTATTCATCAGGGTCCTTCCCTTGAGGCAGGGACAGGATGCGAATGTGCATGCCGAGGCCTCTGACGATGGTCATGGCCCGCTGGGTAGCCTGACGGCCGGCGCCGTCCATATCGTAGGCCAAGACGAGTTCTTTAGCCTGACGCTGGAGGAGCCGCGCCTGTTCATCCGTAAAGGACGTCCCCAAGGACGCTACGACGTTGTGAATGCCTCGGTTATGGGCCGAGATGACATCCATATAGCCTTCTACCAAAATGGCCCGCCCTTCTTCGAAAATCGCCTTATGGGCCATATCCATGGCAAACAAGAGGCGCCGTTTATTGAAAATCGGCGTTTCCGGGGAATTGAGGTATTTCGGCTTGCTGTCGTCGAGGACTCGCCCGCCGAAACCGACGATGCGGCTGCGGCCGTCGCGGATGGGAAACATGACCCGGCCGCGAAAAGCGTCGTAAAAGTGGCCATTTTTTTCTTTTGCCAGACCCAGTGCAACCAGTTCTTTGCCGGTGACGCCCTTTTTCATAAAGGCGCCGGTCAGCTTATCCCAGCTGTCCGGTGCAAAGCCCAGCTTAAAGGCGTCAATCGTATCGCCCGATACGTGACGCTTGTGAAAATAGGCCAGCCCCGGTTCCCCGTAATGGGTCTTTACCAGGCAGTTATGGAAGAAATTCCCTGCCATTTCATTGATTTCATAGAGTCGGTCCCGCAGTTTATCGCGGGCTACTTCTTCAGCCGACCGTTCGACGACGGGCAGGGCAATATGGGCCCGTTCGGCCAATCGCTCGACGGCGTCTGCAAAGGAAAGGTTTTCTTTTTTCATAATGAACTGAAAAACGTCGCCGTGGGCATGGCAGCCGAAGCAGTAGAAAAATCCCTTGTCGGCCGTAACGCTGAAGGACGCCGTCTTTTCATTATGGAAAGGACAGCAGGCCCAAAAATTGCGGCCCCGTCTGTTCAGCGAGACGTAATCCGAGATGACGCTGACGATGTCATTGGCCTGGCGAACCTGTTCAATAAATTCGCTGGAAAACCGTTTCACTCCTTATCACCTGCTTTGTTTCAATTAAGCTGATGTATTTATATATTCTCTGTCGACCTGTCCAATTCCTTCTTTTTGAAAGGCCCTTTTCGCAGAAATGCCGAAAACGGATACATAGCCTTTCTATGTTATACTATTTCGACGCATAGCGTCAAGTTTCCTGTTTAGGAAGATGAAATTTTCTCCATTTTCTCAAAATCAGCGTATTTCCTTGCTTGCGGGCTAAAATATAGCCCACCTCTTTTCCTGAAATGTGTGGATTTATTTATTTCTATTGGGTATAATAAGGGTAGACAACGCCAAGATAGAGGAATATGCCAATGATTCATTTTACAGTCGGTCCGCTCCACCGGCCTACGACCGTAGCCGGCGCGATGAAACACTTCGGCGTCTCATCCACACTAAGACGCCGCATCAAGCACAGCGGCAGCTGTACCATCAACGGCCAGCCTGCCTCGACGCGCGATTTCGTCCGGGAAGGGGATGTCGTGTCCATCGTCATTCCCGTCAAAAACGAATTTGCACCCGAGGATATCCCCATCGGCATCGTCTACGAAGACGACTACCTCATGGTCATCGATAAGCCGGCAGGCATCTTAATGCATCCGACGTCGGCCGTTCGAGACGGGACGTTGGCCAACGCCGTGGCCTATCACTACGCCGCGACGGGTCAGCACTGCTCATATCACCCCATGCATCGCCTCGATAAAAATACGTCGGGCCTGTGCATGGTCGCCAAAGAACCGCAGATCCAGTACGCCTTCGACAAAAAAGATCTCAGCTATAAACGGCTGTATCTGGCCATTTGTCAGGGACGATACCCTGCGCGGGTCACAACTGTACACGCCCCCATCGGAAGATGTCCCGACAGCATCATTACCCGCTGTGTCAGGCTCGACGGCAAGCCGGCTCATTCCGATTTCACCTGCCTTGCCAAGAGCGACGAATACAGCCTGCTCCAAGTCGTCCTGCATACGGGTCGGACTCATCAGATCCGGGTCCACAGCAGTTATCTCGGGTATCCCCTCTTAGGGGACGACCTTTACGGCGGCAGCCGGCGCCTCATACAGCGTCAAGCCCTTCACGCCTACTGCCTGCAGTTTACCCACCCCATGACACATCGCTTCATTACCGTTAATTCCCGGCTGCCTGAAGATATGGACGCCCTCGTCCGTCGGGCCGGCTGGAATTATATACATTAAATATTCTATACGTAACTTGTAGGAGGAATGTAAACATGCCATTAATTGGAACTACAGAAATGTTTAAAAAAGCCTATGAAGGCCACTATGCCATCGGTGCATTCAACATCAACAACATGGAAATCGTCCAGGCTGTCACAGAAGCTGCTGCTGAATTGAAATCCCCGATCATCCTTCAGGCTTCGGCCGGTGCCCGCAAATATGCGAAACCGTCGTACTTGAAACATCTCGTAGCCGCAGCCCTGGAAGATTACGATCTCCCCATCGCCCTTCACCTCGACCACGGTGCTGACTTTGAAACCTGCAAAGACTGCATCGACAGCGGATTCACGTCTGTCATGATCGACGGCTCCAAACATTCTTTCGAAGACAATATTGCTTTGACGAAAAAAGTCGTTGAATATGCTCATTCCAAGGGTGTCCGTCTGATGATGCACCATGAAACATCGGCTTCCGTCCGTAACTATGAGCGGCACATGGAAGCTGCCTACCGTCTGATGAATAAATATGGATATAATTCGGTAAAGAGTGGCTACGTAGGCAATATGATTCCCCGTGGCGAGCATCACTATGGACAATGGATGAACAACCATTATCTATATGCCGTGACGAAAGCCGCCGATTATAAAATCTGTGTGAATGCGCACGAAGCTGTACGTCCTACAGGATTGTGCCGTACTTATCCCAACCTGATCGGCAATGAATCGGCACGGGGAACGGAATATGAAGCTTTTGCCGGCAATAAACCTTTTCATACTACTTTGCTTCCATTCACTCGTCAGATCGGCGGCCCGATGGATTATACACCGGGTATTTTCGACACGAGAATTTCTTTTCTGGAAGGGGAGCATAGCGTTGTACGTACTACTCTGGCGAAACAACTGGCCCTTTACGTAACAATGTACAGTCCTTTGCAGATGGCTGCCGATCTGCCGGAAAGTTATGAGCGTTATCCGGATGCTTTCCAGTTTATTAAAGATGTAGCTTTGGACTGGGATGACAGCAAATATCTGGAAGCCGAACCGGGTGATTATATTACAGTAGCCCGCAAAGCAAAAGGAACCAATCATTGGTTTGTTGGCGGCATTACTGACGAAAACTCCCGTACTGCCGCGTTTACTCTTGATTTTCTGGAACCGGATAAAGAGTATGTAGCTACCCTCTATGCCGATGGAAAAGAGGCTGACTACGAAAAGAATCCGACTTCCTATCAGATAAAGAAAGGGATCGTGACGAATAAAACGAAGATGTCCGTCAAGCTGGCACGCAGCGGTGGTTTTGCATTGAGTCTTATCGAAGCAGCTCCATCCGATCGGAAATCAATTAAGAAATGGAAATGAGACGCGACTAAAACGATTGTTCAATCTTCTTTGTATTTTTAATAAAATTTAGAAGTACTCCGCAAAGAAAATTAAAACTTTGCGGAGTGCTTTTTTTATCGGATGGATTCTTTTTTGTACTTTTGCGCCATCTTTTTTTAAACATTATCAATAAAGAGAACAACATGGGAGGTTTTTTCGGAACAGTCTCGAAATCGAGTTGCGTGACTGATTTATTCTATGGTACAGATTATAACTCACATTTGGGTACAAAGCGGGGCGGACTCGCGACTTATAGTCAGGAGAAAGGATTTATTCGCTCCATTCACAATTTGGAAAGTACATATTTCCGATCCAAGTTTGAAGGAGAGCTTGATAAATTTAAAGGCAATGCCGGCATAGGCATTATCAGCGACACAGATGCACAACCCATTATCATCAATTCCCACCTCGGCCGCTTCGCCATCGTCACAGTTGCTAAAATATCGAATATCCAGGAACTGGAAGAAGACCTTCTCAACCAAAATATGCACTTCGCCGAACTTAGTTCGAGCAATACCAATCAGACTGAACTTATCGCATTACTTCTGATACAAGGTAGAAACTTTGTGGAAGGTATTGAAAATGTGTTCAAGCACATCAAAGGTTCTTGCTCAATGCTTATCTTGACGGAGGACGGAAGTATCATCGCTGCTCGTGACCAGTGGGGGCGTACTCCTATCGTAATAGGAAAAAAAGAAGGAGCATACGCTGCGACAAGCGAATCATCCAGTTTTCCGAATTTGGATTATGAGATAGAGAAATACTTAGGTCCCGGTGAAATCGTCCGTATGTATGACGATCATGTTGACCAGCTTCGCAAGCCCAATGAGGATATGCAGATTTGCTCGTTTTTGTGGGTGTACTACGGTTTCCCGACTTCTTGTTATGAAGGAAAGAATGTAGAGGAAGTGCGTTTCACCAGCGGATTGAAAATGGGACAGACAGATGAATCGGAAGTGGATTGTGCTTGCGGTATTCCTGATTCGGGAGTGGGTATGGCTTTAGGATATGCCGAAGGAAAGGGGGTTCCTTACCATCGTGCTATTTCAAAATATACACCGACATGGCCTCGTAGCTTCACTCCGAGCAATCAGGAGATGCGTTCGCTTGTTGCTAAGATGAAGTTGATTCCCAACCGTGCCATGCTGCAAAATAAACGTTTGTTGTTCTGTGACGATTCAATCGTGCGGGGAACTCAATTACGTGACAATGTGAAGATTCTGTATGATTACGGAGCAAAGGAGGTGCACATGCGTATCGCTTGTCCGCCATTGATTTATGCTTGTCCGTTTGTTGGTTTTTCGGCTTCTAAAAATGCATTGGAGTTGATTACCCGTCGTATTATCAAGGAACTGGAAGGGGATGAGAATAAGAACCTGGAGAAATATGCTACTACCGGTTCTCCGGAATACGATAAGATGGTTAGTATTATTGCAGAGCGTTTCGGTCTCAGTTCATTGAAGTTTAATACACTGGAAACGCTGATTGAGGCTATCGGATTACCTAAATGCAAGGTTTGTACACATTGCTTTGATGGTAGCAGCCATTTTTAAAGTAGTCAAATAGGATATTTAAGTATCCGGATAAAAGTATACAATAAAAAGAGCCGTGAATTGCTTTGTAATTCACGGCTCTTTTTTTACCTTTACGGCACTATAAACTATCAATTTGTAAATTGTAATTAGTAACTTGTAATTAAAACGATATGACTTTAGTAGACAGATTTTTAAAGTATGTAAGCTTCGATACACAATCTGATGAATCGACAGGGCTTACTCCAAGTACTCCGAAGCAGATGATTTTTGCTGAATACTTGAAAAAAGAGTTGGAATCTTTGGGATTGGAAGATATTACTTTGGATGAGCATGGCTATCTTTTTGCTACACTTCCTGCCAATATAAATAAAGAAGTACCCACTATCGGGTTTATTGCCCACATGGATACAAGTCCTGATATGACGGGTAAAGATGTCACTCCGCGCATTGTGGAAAAGTATGACGGTTCGGATATTGTGCTTTGTGCTGAAGAGAATGTAGTCCTTTCTCCATCACAATTCCCGGAATTGCTGGATCATAAGGGAGAAGACTTGATTGTAACCAACGGAAAAACGTTGCTCGGTGCCGACGACAAAGCCGGTATCGCGGAAATTGTATCAGCGATGGTTTATCTGAAGGAACATCCCGAAATCAAACACGGTAAAATCCGTATCGGCTTCAATCCTGACGAAGAAATCGGTGAAGGTGCTCATAAATTCGATGTAGAGAAATTCGGTTGTGAATGGGCTTATACGATCGACGGCGGGCAGATTGGCGAACTGGAATATGAAAACTTCAATGCAGCCAATGTAAAAATCCATGTAAACGGAGCTAACATCCACCCTGGCAGCGCCAAGCATAAAATGAAAAACTCCATTTTAATGGCATATGAATTTTATAATCTCCTCCCTGTATTTGATAATCCAATGTATACAGAAGGCTATGAAGGCTTCTTCCATTTAGATGAAATTTCCGGAGATGTAGAGCATACAGAAATGGTATGTATCATTCGTGACCACGATATGGAAAAATTCAATGAAAAAAAGGAACTTATACAGGCTGCTGCTGATTTCATGAACAAAAAATATGGAGAAAATACCATTGTTCTTGACTTAAAAGATTCCTATTACAACATGAAAGAAAAAATCCAGCCTCACATGGAGTTAATCGACCTTGCAAAAGAAACAATGGAAGAACTTGGAATTACTCCAAAAGTAACGCCTATCCGCGGCGGTACCGACGGAGCAAGACTTTCCTACATGGGGCTTCCCTGTCCAAATCTCTGTACAGGCGGCCACAATTTCCACGGAAAATATGAATTTATCTGTGTAGAATCTATGGAAAAAATCACAGAGCTTTTAATCAGACTGGCTCAAAAATTTGTATCTTAATCCTTTTGAAATCATAAATGGAACCATTACTGATTTTCTGAAATATTATAGAGAAAGGACAGACGCCATGTACTGTCCTTTTTCTGCTTCTGTGAATCTATCAAAAACATTATGCAAAGATTTTCGACATAGATTTTTTAATATTCACCTATTTTTTTGAGGATATCTTTCAAAACCTCTGCCCGAAGTTCTTTCATATATTCCGAAAATCCAACCTTATCATTTCCATGTGTTTTCTGAAGGTCATATTCCAGCGGAAGCCAGGTAGATAAATCAGACATATTATGCTGGATCAAAGCCT
>OHSP01000810.1_pt1 | contig 14381 bp, 9 predicted proteins | sample 1578711 | NCBI WGS metagenome assembly OHSP01 (sample SAMEA3879584, study PRJEB24766) | human gut metagenome | biome: human-associated habitat; feature: feces | place: USA | collected 1985/1987
GTTAATTTATTGTTAAACGGAATAAGAGATTAGGATATTAGCATAGAATACGTGGGAAACTACCAACTGTACGCCAACCATAGGCTCGGCAAAGACCCTCCGCGACATAAGTGATAGTCCCACGCCCATTGGGTATATAAACAAATTATATACAGAAGTGTGCGCGAGACCTGACATCACTTATTGCCATTCGCGGTAAATTTTTGCCGAATTTATGGTTGAATGCAATAAATAATCGTTCTCTATAAAAAATAAAATGTTCCTCTCTACGTATGAAAGGAAACCGCTACAAAAGTAGCAATAAATATTGATAAAGCAAGTAATCTTGTTTTATAATTTCATAGATAGTTCTGATTTACTAAAAGTCAGTATAAATATGATTAATATAAAAAGAACCCTACACTGAATTATTGTTTTTTTTTGTTCAGTTCAGAATTGGAATTCTAGGTAATTCTGCTAGATGATTTTAACTTAACTTTCTGTTTTCTTTGCATAAACCACCTGTTTGCCTGTTCCATAACGGATTAAGAGTCCACGTTCGATAAAAGCATTCAGTTCTTTCAAAGCACGTTTTTTGTCGTGTCCTGTCAATCGGCTATAGTCGGTGCGGGTCAGGCAGGGATATTTGTTCAGATGCTGGTTGATTATTGTCAAACATTCTTCTTCACTGCGCCCTTTCCCGTGGTGACGAGTCATCGATTCTCCACGTTCCAGTCTCATTTGCTGGCCTACTTCTTTCTTAAACTGGCTACTTACCCGGAAATTGACATTCTTCAGTTCTATGGATTGTGCGTGTACATCTTTTTTCTTCATTACACGAGGTCCCTTCAAAGACACTGAAAAATATCCGATATCTCCCAGTTCCACAATCCATCCGTTGGCAATCAGGTCTCTCAACTCGTTTTGGAAAGACTGCATAGCACCTGCCAGTAAACTGCGACTTATTCCTGTGAATTTGTGTACACGGTCTAGAAATTCTTCCTGATCGACGGTTCCTTTGAATACTACGCGGGGATGAAGCGGTTGTGCGTCGCCTGTTTGTTGAATGTCAGGCGTGTCGTAAAGGTCATATTGTATACTCATATTCGTTTTTATTTAGTGTAGGCACATTGATAAATCCGTTTGCCTATCCGGATTTACTTCACTTGCTACTTTTATTTCGTTCCACTATAGTTTCTCTTTCGTCCCACTATAGTGCTCCGCAAGGGAAACTATAGTGTTCTTTGCGGAACACTATAGTGGAACGAAAAAAGATTAGGCAACAAAGGTAATCTCTTTAGGCAATAAAACTAATTATATTAGCAGGAAAGAAATAAAAACGTCGCAAATATTGTTTATTACCTTAAGTCACCCTTTCCTTTTTTAATAAATTAGCTAGAAAGTGTGGTGTTTATTGAATAAGAACCCTTATTTTTGCAGCATGTTACAATTTGAGAATCAAAAGATAAAGCAAATAGTTCGCAAGGTGCTTCCGGTAGTAACGCTGGGAGCTATGTTATATTCCTGCGCCAGTATTGGACGGCCGGACGGAGGCCCTTATGATGAGACGCCGCCCCGTTTCATCGGTAGTACTCCTGCTGCGGGCGCTCTGAATAATGAAAGGACTAAAATTTCTTTGATGTTTGATGAGTTTATTAAGCTGGAGAAAGCAACCGAAAAAGTCGTTGTTTCTCCTCCCCAGATACAGCAACCGGAAATCAAGGCTTCCGGCAAGAGAATACAAGTCAACCTACTCGACTCTTTGAAGCCTAACACGACCTATACGATTGACTTCTCGGATGCAATTGTCGACAATAATGAAGGTAACCCGCTAGGGAATTTTGCATTTACGTTTTCTACCGGTACGGAAATCGATACGATGGAAGTAGCAGGAACAATGCTCGACGCCTCTAACCTGGAACCTATTAAAGGTATGCTTGTCGGACTACATTCCAACCTGAATGATTCGGCTTTCAACAAATTGCCTTTCGACCGTGTGGCACGTACAGACAGCCGTGGACGTTTCTCCATCCGTGGTGTAGCTCCCGGCAAATATCGCATCTATGGATTGATGGATGCCGACCAAAACTTTACTTTTAATCAGAAGAGCGAGATGATCGCTTTCCATGATTCGTTGATTATCCCCCGCATGGAAGAACGTATCCGCATGGATACTGCTTGGGTGGACTCATTGACCTACGACACGATTGTTGAGAAGAAATATATGCATTATTTGCCGGATGATGTCATCCTCCGTGCCTTTAAAGAGCTTAATTATTCGCAATATCTTATCAAGTCGGAAAGACTGGTTCCTCATAAGTTCACTTTTTATTTTGCCGGTAAGGCGGACACTTTGCCAGTCTTGAAAGGCTTAAACTTCGATGAAAAGGATGCTTTTGTCATCGAAAAGAATCAGCGGAACGATACAATCCATTATTGGGTGAAAGATTCTTTGCTCTTCAAACAGGATACTCTTGCCATGAGTCTGACTTATCTTTATACAGATACTTTAAACCAATTAGTACCCCGTACAGATACGCTGAATCTTGTTTCGAAGCAGAAATATAAGAAAGAGGAGTCGGATAAGGACAAAAAGAAAAAGAAGAAAAAGAAAGGGGAAGAGGATGAACCCGAACCGACGAAATTCTTGCCGGTGAATGTTAGTGCCCCTTCGTCAATGGATGTATATGGATATATTTCTTTGAATTTTGAAGAACCGATAGCCAGCTACGACACTGCCGCCATACATCTGCGGCAAAAGGTGGATACGCTCTGGAAGGATATACCGTTTGAATTTGAGCAGGATTCCGTAAATCTGAAGAAGTTTAATGTGTATTATGATTGGGAACCGACGCTGGAATATGAATTTTCGGTGGATTCGACCGCATTTCATGGTATATACGGATTGTTTACAGACAAAATAAAACAAGGGTTCAAGGTGCGTAGTTTGGAAGAATATGCCAAAATCACGTTTGTGGTGACGGGAGCGGAACCTAATGCTTTCGTTGAACTGTTGGATGCGCAGGATAAAGTGGTACGCCGAAGAAGAGTAGAGGAAGGAGGTTATGCCGACTTTTATTACTTAAATCCCGGTAAGTACTCCGCCCGGTTGATTAACGACCGGAATGGAAACGGTGAATGGGATACCGGCAATTTTGAAAAAGGGGTGCAGCCCGAAGAGGTGTATTATTATAATCAGATTTTAGAGCCGAAAGCCAACTGGGATCTAGAACAAAGTTGGGATATTCATGCAGTTCCGCTGGATAAGCAAAAGCTGGATGAACTTAAAAAACAAAAACCAGATGAAGACAAGAAGAAAAAGGATCGGGAACGAAATAGTCAGAACCGCCGTCGTTAGCGTTCGACGCAATTTTATTATCGGATTAGTGGCCTTACTGATGGGAGCTTTCGCCCTCCCAGCCAGTGCTCAATGTGAAGCGAAGAATGATGCGTTTCAATCCGGCGAACACGTAATGTATGATTTATATTTTAACTGGAAGTTTGTCTGGGTGAAAGCCGGACTTGCCAGTCTGACGACGAATGCTACTACTTATCATTCACAACCTGCCTACCGGATTAACCTGCTTGCTTTGGGCAGTAAACGGGCAGACTTCTTTTTCAAGATGCGCGATACGCTGACTTGTGTGATCGGTGAAAAACTGGAACCGCGCTATTTCCGCAAAGGTGCTGAAGAGGGAAAACGTTACACGGTTGATGAGGCTTGGTTTTCTTATAAGGACGGTCTTTGCCTCGTAAACCAGAAACGTACTTATCGGGATGGAGCGTTTGATGAATCTGAAGCTAGCGATAGCCGTTGTATATACGATATGTTAAGCATCTTGGCGCAGGCACGTTCTTACGACCCTGCAGATTATAAGGTGGGAGACAAAATCAAGTTCCCGATGGCTACGGGCCGTAAAGTGGAAGAGCAAACGCTTATCTACCGTGGAAAAGAAAATGTGAAAGCGGAGAATGGAGTTACTTACCGTTGCCTGATCTTCTCATTGGTAGAATATGATAAGAAAGGAAAAGAAAAGGAGGTGATTACTTTCTTCGTGACGGACGACTTGAACCATCTTCCTGTCCGTCTGGATTTATTCCTGAACTTCGGTTCGGCAAAAGCATTCCTGAATAATGTGACGGGTAACCGGCATCCGCTGACTTCTATCGTTAAATAGATATAGAGAAAAAACGAAGGCATATCAGAAGTAAATGGCCCTGCCAACCTGTTATTTTTTAGACGCGGATAACGCGGATGACACGGATTTATTATCTTTTTATCCGTATCATCCGCGTTATCTGTTTCTAAAAGGTATACTTTTAAAAGTGTTGATGCGCTTTCCTGTTTTATTCCTGAACTTCGAAAGGCACTTTCTGATCTTTCCGGAATACGCTGGATTCAAAAGTGGCAATCAAATCTCCGTTCTGATTCGTTACATCTACCTGATAGCAACCCGTGCTTCGGCCGATATAGCGTTCGCGTGCTTCGGCAAAGAGAGTATCTCCGGGGCCGCTGGCACGTAGGAAAGTAATAGTGGACGAGAGAGAGAAAGCTAGTGTACCGTGCGAGTTGGCAGCTGCGGCAAGCGCCAGATCTGCTAATGTGAAGATCGCTCCTCCTTGTGTGCGGGCACCTGCGTTAAGATGTTCGGGTTTTATTTCTAATTTGGCTTTACTGTAACCTTTGCGTACTTCCAGCAGTACTACTCCTGCATTTTCGGCAAACAGATCGTTCTTAAAAAACTCTTGTGCGGTCATGATATTATTTTTGAAGATTCTTTAATCGTTTCTTATTTTTTCAATGAATGGATATATACCTTATCTTTTTCAATTGAGTAGCTAAATTTATTTGTTTCAGACATAATATCCAATATTTTCTCTAAATTATTTGTTTCTATAATAAAACTTCCATGGAAAATCAAATTCTTGAGTTGCTCTGACTCAAATGCGAATGTCACATCAAACTGGCGCTCCAACTCTTTAGAAATGATCGACATAGGAACTTCATCCCAGAATACTTTGCAGTTGATCCACTGTTCAGCATAGTCAGCACTCTCGGTCAGCTTATAAGTTTGGTCAAGCTTATTAACTGTCATCGTTTGATTAGGCTTCATTATAAACTCTTGGTTGATGCACAATAAGACAATGGAACCTTCTAGGAGTGATACCTTTATATAATTCTCATCACCATAATTTTTAACGTTAAACTTAGTACCCAGTACCTTGATCTGTGCGGAGTCTGTTTGTATAACAAATGGATGCTCTCCATGCTCTACCTCAAAATACCCTTCGCCTTCCAGCCGGACATTGCGATTCTTTCGACTAAAACTCTCGGAGTAAGAAAGCTTGGAATCTGCGTTTAACCACACTATAGAACCGTCAGGAAGCTTCATTTTTAATTTCGATTTTCTTGGAGCGTATACTTCGGAAATCAAAGAATCATCAGGTGTTGTAAAATTATAAATTATAAAAGGAGTGGTAAACAGTAATATAATGATTGCCGCTGCGTAACCTGCATACTTCACAAATAAGGCTCTTCTCATCTTTCCTGCCGGAGCACTCTTATGTTTGCGGATTCGTTTCGCAAATCTGTTATAGGCTTGTTCTTCGTGTACAGATACATTTTTATACTCGGCAGACAGAAGCCAGATTCGTTTCTGCTGTTCAAAATATTTCTGATTCTCCGGATCGGAGTATATCCATTCGTTCAACTTATGCAAGTCCTCTTTAGCGATACTTCCCGAGAGGAAATCATATATCAGTTTATCAAATTCTTCTTTCATACCATCTTAAACTTAATATCTATTGAAAATCATATACCTGCGCTATCATCAGGACAGTTTGTCAATAGAAGAAGTATAGTGAATTACTTTGCTTTTTAATATTAATTAAATATATTCGTAATAAACATTACAATCAGGGCAAGATAAGATCTTGCTGCTTCCTTCAGTTTATCCAGTGCACTTCGCATGTGATATTTCACTGTATGAATAGTGATTCCCATGATTTCGGCAATTTCTTCTTGTCTTTTGTTCTCAAAACGACTCAATAAAAATACCTTCCGGGTTTCCGGAGATAAGCCGTCAATCGTCTTCTGGATAATAGAATGTAGCTCTTTACCCTCTAAATGCTCAACCGGATTTTCGCCCAAGGACCATAAATCGCTGTAAATGACCAGGTCTTCTGACGAGCAGGCCGTTTCCCTTCTCACATATTCAAGCTGAAGATAATTGATACACTTATTGGCTACACTTCTGAAAAGGTAGTTCTTCAATGAGGTGTTAATTGTTATTTTAGAGCGGTTTTCCCATAGACTATACACCAAATCTTCTACTATAGATTCTGATAGATAAGAGTCTGTCAAATACCCTCTCGCTATCCGGCAAAGATCTGTATAGTAAGTTTTATAGATGTATCGGAATGCCTCCTCTTTACCCGATTTCAGGGCCTCGATAATCTCTGTTTCCAGGTTTTTTTCCATTATGTCTTTCAGAAATCGTATATTTGATTTATTAGTTAATATATTAAGGTGAATACTCACAGGTTCTGTTTCTCCGATGGATAATTCGGGGGCAAGGTATTGAAAAAATGTAAGATGACCAAACTCACTAATAAAAAGATGAGTTGAAGGGCTGAACGAATAAAAAAATCATTTCTCACTATACTTTTTATTAATCTGGCTGTCATATTAATGAATAGGCCAATAAAGCATATTTTAACCTGAATCTCTATGAATGGTAAAAAGAAGGATTGTAAAAGAGCATAGCGCGACACTCTTTTTTAAGTTATAAGGTATACAAACAGCTGTTTTAGTTTAGTCATGCAGGATAAAGATTGTTTTCAGGAATAACAGAAAATAAGCTATTTCTTATTTAAATAATATTGTATGAAGAAACTACATTTTCTATTAAGCACATTCCTTGTGTTTATATTCACGTCATGCGGAGAAGATGAACTGAAAGGTGTTGTCTTATCCGAAGATCCGGGGTACGTAAAAGAACCATTGGTAGCCATACAGGCAGAAGATGGCACAGGGAACTGGATAAATGGTCTTATTGACCAGAACAGTAGGGTCATAGCCTTAGATTTTGGACGACCAAAGTGCGGTGAATGTGAAACTCAAACTGGCGGATGAATGGGCAAAGCCCATTGATCCGCTTACTACTGATGCTGTACTGGACTTGAGCAGCGGTATCACCCGTATTAAAGTGAATGATGGAGCAGATGATATCGAATATACCATTTTCAGCACTTCTACTCAGCTACTTCGAGGCGTAACGGCTACTTGTAACACAGAGCAGGTTAGTGCTAACTTTATTAATGGCATCGCTTCGTTACGTTTCAAACAAAACACTGCATTTGCAAACGTTGTGTTGATGCCGACTTTGGCAGATAACGCAGAAATCATCTCTACGGATCCCGTCAGTCAAAAGGATGAAAACGGAAACCTGATTGTTGACCTAAGTAGCACACTTACTATTACTGTAAAAGACAATACGAACAACATGACTAAAAAATATCAGTTGAGTGCTGTAAATGGAATTATTGACGCAGGGGTAAACTGGAAAAATATTACTGCTGATCTAAAAAGCCAACACAGTAGTATTTGTATTCCTGATTTCATGATTGTCTATGAAAATAAAAACTTGCATGGAAGGAGCGGTAATACGGGATGGTTGATAACTATTCCTGCCGGTAGAATAAATATGAAGGTTAGCTGGGATATGAATAAAGACAATGTAACATGGGCTGAACCCACTGCTCAACATCGTACAACAGCTATCATGAATGATAATATGGATTATTCATTGTTTGTTCCGGGATTGTCCGGGCAATTCTGGGTACCGATATTTTATAGCCTCGGGTGGAATGATAGTGGGCTGCTATCCGCACCGCGTCTCGGATATAACCTATCTACTTCTTTGAAGTATTGTCCGGGAACTCTGGGAATTACAGCTGATGGAAAAGCGGAGATTTCGTATGCAGAAGTGATAGATAATAACTTGTATAAGTTTACCAGCGGCGGAGCCGGCAAACAAGCTGCCAATGGAGTACAGTGGTCCCCAACCAGTGCTGTCAGTGGATATTCCTATCCGTTGCAAAAAGGGCAGATCATGATTGCCGGAGAAAATGCAGAACTTTACAAGACATTTGCTACTAATGAAGGAAGAAATACTTCGACCCGTAACAGAGGAATGGATGGAGCATTGTCAGGAAGTAATTCATGGGCTGCTAATCCGGTAAGCATTTGGACTTTTGATGGCAAGCCTGTAGGACGCCGGGCTGTCGGTATCACGGAAGAAGGAGACTTGGTCATTTTTGTAAGTAATCGTTTTACGAATTCTTATAACTCGGTAAAAGCAGCTTGGAATGTCTTTAGTGATGGCTCTTCTTTACGGGAAGTTGCTGTGGCATTGCAGGAAGTGGGTTGTACGGATGCCATTGTGTTTGGTGAGAACTATCATAGTCCTGTTGTTATTCGGGATGATAGTAGAGGGGTGCCTTTAGGAAAGGTAGCCGGTAGATACGACTGGGAAACGAACGGCAATGTTAAAAATGCGGATAATGAGGCTAGTTCGCAATCCTGGATAATGTTTAAATAAGAATATTGTAAAACAATGAGTTAGTAACAAAAGATATACACATAAAAACTTAAATCAATGAGTAAAATCATCAAATGCATGTTCTTCGTGCTATTAGCTGCAGTTCTTCCACTGTCGGTTCATGCACAACAGGTGACCTTACATTTGCAAGACGTAACGGTGCGCAAAGCGTTCCGGGAGTTGGAGGTCAAAGGAAATGTATCCTTAGTATATGAGAAAAATGATGTGGACCTGACCCGTAAGGTAACTGTAAAGGTAGATAATCAACCGATAAGCAAGGCACTGGATCAGATTCTGAAAGGGCAGGAGTTGATTTATAAAATAAAAGATAATCATATTATTATCACCCGGCCTGTCGTTCAGAAATCGGATAAGAAACGGCGTATCAATGGTGTCATCAGCGATGTCAATGATGAATTGTTAATTGGAGTATCGGTATCAATTCCCGGTACTAATATTGGCACGGTGAGTAATATGGAAGGGAAATTTGAATTGGAAATACCGGAGGACGCTAAGAAATTGCAAGTGTCTTATATCGGTTTTGACACGCAGGAAATTTCATTGTCGCCCGGCAAGACGACATTCAACATTGTAATGGGAGAGAATGTGAAAATGCTTTCAGAAGTAGTAGTGGTTGGTTATGGCACGCAAAAGAAGGTGAACCTGACCGGTTCGGTTGCTACGGTAAATTTGGAAAAGGAATCACTTTCCCGTCCTTTGGTCAGTGCTTCGCAGGCGTTGAGCGGTATGACAGCCGGTTTGCAGGTGATGCAAAGCTCCGGGACTCCATATAATGAAGGCTTTTCTTTCAATATTCGGGGAGTAGGTACCCTGAACAGTTCTTCACCACTCGTGTTGGTGGATGGGATGGAACAAAGTCTGAATAATGTAGATCCCAACGATATTGCTTCTATTTCCATCCTGAAAGATGCGGCCTCGTGTGCTATTTATGGTAACCGGGGGGCAAATGGGGTTATTCTGGTTACTACCAAAACCGGACAAACAGGAAAGGTCAGCGTATCTTACAATGCTACTTTTTCACTGAATCAACCTACCAAACTGATAAAAACGGTATCTAACTACGCCAAGTATATGGAATTGATGAACGAAGCTGCTACTAATATAGGAGAATCTGCTCCTTTCAGCGACATTACCATCAATCAATGGCGTGAGGCGGAAAAAGATCCGAATGGCATTTCGGCTTCCGGCTATCCTAATTATGTAGCTTATCCTAATACAGATTGGTACGATGAGATATATAGTAACGACTGGATGATGAAACATTCGCTTTCCGTCACTGGACAGGAGGGACGTACCGGATATAATCTTTCTATATCTTATACTGACAATCCGGGATTAATCAAGGATACCGGATACCAACGCTATTTTTTGCGTGCCAATGTTTATTCGGATATTACTAAGTGGTTACGTATTGGTACTCGCGTATGGGGGTATCACACTGACCAGAAGAAAAGCGATACCGGTTCACTCACCAATATTAATACTCAAAAGATGATACCGGGCGTATATCCATATTATGACGGAAAATATGGTGCGCCGGAAGCGAACGAGGAAGATCCGCAATCTCACAATCCTCTGTGGGACATGGCGCAATCGGAAGGGCATATCAAGAACACGCAGTTCTTCACTACTTTCTATGCCAACGTGAAGTTTCTGAAACACTTCTCATACGATGTTAATCTGAACTATAAGGATTATCGTTATGAATCGATGTCCGTAAATACGGATTATGGGAAATATAGTTTTAGTACAGATCAGTGGATAGCTGCCCCCAAAGATCCTGCCGATTTGTATACCCGTATGGCGTATGTCCGTGAAAACCATTGGAAATTAACGCACTTGCTCAACTATAACCAGACTTTTTATAAGCATGATATTGGTATGTTATTGGGCTTTGAAGAAGAACGTTTTGTCAAACGGACTACCGACACTGCCAAACTTGGATTAATAGATTCGTCTGTGGGTGATTCAAGTTCTGCTACTACTCCTTCTTCCATAGGTGGTACAGGTGAGGAATTTACATCCCGTTCTTACTTCGGTCGTATTAACTATGCTTTCGACAGCCGTTATTTATTCGAGGTTAATATGCGTTATGACGGTTCCTCCCGTTTTGCTCCGGATAATCGCTGGGGGCTTTTTCCATCTTTCTCTGCCGGGTGGAGAATCAGTGAAGAGAGATTTATGAAAGGACTTCCTATCGACAATCTGAAATTACGTGCTTCGTGGGGTAAGTTAGGGAACAATGCGATTGGTAACTACGAATGGCAGGCTGTGTACAACTCGGCAAAGTACGCGTTTGGAGGTAGCCTTAATAATGGTTTGGCAATTACTTCTATTTCCAACAACCTGTTGGAGTGGGAAAGTACTGCCATTACGAATATTGGTATCGACTTTGCAACTTTAAGAAACCGTCTGACGTTTGAGGCTGAATTTTATAATAAAGTAACGGATGGAATCTTATATCGCCCTGATATGTATATGTCTCTCGGGACAGCCAGTGGCCCTCGTCAGAACATTGCGGAAGTGACTAACCGCGGTATTGAAATGACCCTGAATTGGCAAGACCGTATCGGTAAAGTAGAATATCGTGTATCCGGTAACTTTGCCTATAACCAGAACAAGGTCAGTAAATACAAAGGAGAGTTGCAGCGTGGCTGGGTGACAGATGAAAACGGGAACCGTGTTTATCAAACCAATATCGGCGATGTCTCTACCGGAGGATCTACCCGTGTAATAGAGGGTAAAATGATTAATGAATACTATATGTTGCAACCATATAAAGGCAGTGGAAACGGTTTTAACGCAGATGGAACAGTCAATATCAACGGTGGTCCGAGAGACGGAATGATCCGTACAGTAGACGACATGAAATGGCTGAATGCTATGGTAGGGGCAGGGTATAAGTTCTATCCGCGTCAGAACGTCAGTAAGAGTGGCATTTGGTATGGTGATTACATCTATGCTGACTTAAATGGCGACGGTGTATATGGTAATGACGCTGATAATGAGTTTCAGGGATGCTCCAATGTGCCCAAGTATAACTTCGGTCTGCAGGCAAGCGCTAATTGGAAAGGCTTCGATTTCTCCATGAACTGGTCCGGTGCGGCAGGTTTCAAGATTTACTACTATCGTTTGGCATTGAACAGCAGTGCTACCATCAAAGGATATGCTATTGGGGAAGCAATAGCAAACGATCACTATTTCTTTGATCCCAAAAATCCCAATGATCCGCGCACGAACTTGAGTTCAAAGAATCCTCGTTTGACAAATAACTCCGGTAACGACCAAAGTGGTATGACACAGTCATCAGTACATTTGCAAAAAGGGGATTATATTAAACTGAAGAACCTGACTATCGGATATACATTGCCTGCTGTCCTGTCGAAAAAAGTATATGCACAGAATATCCGTTTCTTTGCTTCCGGTGAAAATTTATTTACCATTACCGGGTATGAAGGAATGGATCCGGAAATGCGTACCGCAGTGGGATATTCTACTATGAGACAATATGCATTCGGTGTAAATATCACTTTCTAAACTTACTCTAAAACGATTTTATGATGAAAAACAAAATAAAAATATTTCGGAAATTAGTAAGATGTGCATCTATTGCCTTGCTGTCTTTCTCTATGGCTGGATGCGGTGCGGACTTTTTAGATACTACTCCTACCAATAACATAAGCGGTAGTAGTATCTGGACGAAAGCAACTTTGGCCGAACAGGCTGTTATCGGCGTATATAATGTCTTTCTGGATCAATATTGTCCTAACTCCGGCATTTTGGATTCGCACCGGATTCCATGGGATGCTTATTCTTCTGTGATGGATACAGACAAGAACTGGATTAAGCGAATGCCTAATTGTACAGGAGCAGCTACTCCCTCAAGTGGCCTGTTCAGTGATATTTATAAACGTTTTTATACTTTTATCTATCGTGCTAATGATGTGATAGATAATATTGGTCAGGTTCCTGATATGTCGACCGGAGAGAAGCAACGGGCTATCGCCGAATGTAAATTCTTGCGTGCATTTGCTTATATGCGCTTGAATATCTTGTATAAAGGAGTGCCGTTATATATGAATGCAATCACGAGTCCTGAAAACGGTAACAAAGCCCGTTCTTCAGAAGCGGATGTTTGGGCGGCTGTACTCCAGGATCTGACAGATTGTGTGAATGAACCCAATCTACCGGGTAAATATAATTCGGGTGACTCTAACTATGGACGGGTAACCAAAGGAGCTGCTTATGCATTACGCGGACAAGTATATATGTGGCAGAAGAATTGGGAGGCGGCGGTTGATGATTTTAATTCTGTGGCTGACTGTGGCTTCGGGTTATATACTAAGGCCGGTGCTACCAGTTATAAGCAGTTGTTGAAAATAGCAAATGAACAATGTGAAGAAATGATATTCTCTGTGCAATGCATCAAGCAATACGGCTACTCCAATACAAGGAACATCACTTACGGCAACCGTTGTACAGCAGGTTCTATGTGGAATAACTATTTGCCTAATCCGCATTTTGTAGAATCTTTTGAGACGGCGACCGGAGAAAAGTTTAATTGGGATAACTACTTGCCGGGCTATAGTGCGATGAAAGAAAAAGAACGTGTGGTGTTTTTTCTACGCGATGGACTGTCTGCGGCGGAAAAGGAACGTATGACTGCCTATGGGGCCGATATGAGCAAATATCTGGATAGTGGCAATGAAGCACGTATCAAAAAAGCTTACGAGAGCCGTGATCCACGTCTGCAAATGGCTATCATTACCCCTTACGCACAATACAATGGTGCTTCTTCTGGAATAGCTCATACTTATACATTGCGTTGGCCTTATCGTGGCTCCGACAGTGCAGAGCCTTTTGATATCCGTACTGATACAAACGATAAGTTTTACTACCTATGGAGAAAGTTTGTACCTGAAGGTCTGGAACAGACAGAGCGTGATACTTATGGATTGGATATTCCATTAATACGCTATGCGGAAGTATTGCTCCTGAAAGCAGAAGCGCTAAATGAATGGGGAAGTACCCATGAAAGCGAAGCAATCAGATGTGTTAATGAAGTAAGACGTCGTGCAGGGCATGTCGAATTGAATAATGCAACTTATCCTGCTACGAAAGTTAACGGGCAGAGTGATTTGCGTGAACGTATCCGGAATGAGTATTACTGGGAAATCGGTGGCGAAGATTCCATGTATTTCCATGAATTGCGTTGGGGAACGTGGAAAGATAAGAAGTTTGATAATAATCGTAACGGTCTGATGCAGATGTGGGGTGAAACGACTTATACCTGGTACTGGTTGGGAGATCAGTGCTGGAGTTGGCCTATTCCTGCTAAAGAAATGGAAATGAACTCGAATTTGGAACAGAATGAAGGTTGGATAAATTAATCTTAGTTTTAACTAATAAAGTATATATGAAAAAATTATCTTTTTTAATTGCAACAGCATTGTGTATCATGGCATGTTCCGGTGGCTCTGACGAACAACCGGATGGGCCGGGTAACGGTAATGGAAATGGGGGTGGGGGGAGTACCCCTAATCCTGTTTCATTCTCCAATCCTATAGTCGGTAAACAGTTGCCTGATCCGACTATAATCCATGCGGCAGACGGGAACTTTTATTTGTATGTTACCCAACAGGATAATATCTATATTCCGATTTACAAATCTACTAATATGACACAGTGGACTTATGCTGGGGCAGCCTTTCTGCAAAAACCGAACTGGCAGCCGGACACTCGCTTATGGGCTCCGGACATTAACTATATCAATGGTAA
>OHSP01000814.1_pt1 | contig 14248 bp, 14 predicted proteins | sample 1578711 | NCBI WGS metagenome assembly OHSP01 (sample SAMEA3879584, study PRJEB24766) | human gut metagenome | biome: human-associated habitat; feature: feces | place: USA | collected 1985/1987
CCCCGCCGTTGTCCAGCACGTTATCCAAGCCCTTTTGAACCACATCCGCCAGATACTGCGCCAGCACCTTGGAGGCTTCCGCCTTGTCAATGGGCGCAACAGACTTGCGGGCCTCCGGAATCTCCGCAAGCTCGCCCGTCAAGGCGTTGTTGATGACTTGTTCATATAGACCGGGGTGTAACATCAGTGTCCCCTCCGTTGCACTACAACTTTTTGAAAAAGAATATTTTTAGATCATACGCACTTGTCCCGTTTTAAGTGCATCATTTGTCGGCGCACTACCTACATTAACTAACATTGCGCTTAGGGCTCCAACTTTCAATTATGTCACTGTTAAACAGGTAATAATGTACCCTTTCATTGTATTCCAAGTCTCTTGCAGCAGCAGGGCATCTACCGGTTGTTCGTTATGTATGTATTGATTAAGCGTGTCTATAAGCTTTCTTTGAGTTACGGTATCTCTCCAAGTTCGAATGGTTTTGCTATGTAATTGCTTATTTGTTTTGCACTGATCTCCAAAATAATTCAACGCACTGACAACGGAAGTCTCCAACGCTTTTTCGTTGAATTGGACTTTAGTTTGCCGTCGAGACAAATACTTAGTAGTGCTTTCCAGCAACGCTCTAAAAAGATATGCGATAGCATGTCTATGAACTTGAAGATCTAATTTGTACAGTTCAAACACCAAATCATGTATTTTATTACATAAATCATCTTGGCCAACAAGGGCATCAATAATCTGTCCTTCAACTTTTGTAAAAACAAGGCTTTTTTGAGTTAGCTTTTTGGGCGAATAAGTTCCAGAAGGTTCATATGCACTCGAATCAGAAGCGGCCTGAGTTTTGGTTGCTGTTGTGCTATTTCCTGAAGTATCACCTGCTGGAGTATTACCCGTGTTACCCGTGTTGTCTTTTGTTCCCTTTTCGCCTTGTTTAGCATCATCGTTTGTATTTGTGCCGTCGTTTGAATGCGGTGTAGGCTCAGCATCAGCCTCAGTTTGATGTTCTTGGCTTTTATATTTTGGGTTTTTGTCAGCGACATCTATATTGAGAATCATAAACATGACAACGCCTTTTAGCAAATACATAACCTTGCTAAAAGTCAAGTCCTGTATGAAATCTGCACGCTCGTTAGATATGCGCAAAGTTTCCTCATTCTCATCAAATTCAGGAAAATTAACATATCCAAATACGTTGTGAGGTTTTAAACGCGTCACTTTTTTGCGCTGAGAGTAGTCTGCTAAACCGAGCCAATCATTCTCCTCTGCGAGATAGTTGTATAATGCAAACTCATTTACATAGACATTGACCCCAGCACCGTATGTTTTCAACTGGGCACCTGCCAAACTTTTCTCATATACAAGGATCTGCCCTTCGAATGTCGGAACAGAACTGAAATCACTAAGGAATAAGTCGTTGGTCCGTGTCGGTATAGTCTCTTTGATACCATACTTCTCAAGCATAATTTTCTGTAAATCAGCTAACGCAAAATCCGTGAGAGTAATTTCATCGCTTGTAATTTGTTTATTGGTGGAATTACAACAAAAACGAAGAACATTAGTCTTTTTTGAGTAACCAAAAGTTACGTCATAAAGCATTGGTGGGAAGTCACATGTAAAATTAATATTATGCCGAGAATCTACTTGTTCATTAATTATGTGCAACTGCATTTGAGGGAACGGGACATCTCCTCCTTTGTAAAGGCTTGTGCAAATGTGACGTAATTTGCGAACTTCTGCTTCAGAAGACAAAAAAGAAATGATTTCTTTGCTTACATCCCTTAAAATAACTTTTGTGTATTCTTTTGGGGAATTTTGTTTTAACGTTAGACTTTCTATCGCACCGGTCTTTTTGTCAAAAGTTATTTTATGTACGCTGTGGTCTGATGGAGAGGTAAATATTTCTGCTTTATCACAAAGCAAAAAAACTGAAAGCAGACCCAATCCTTTGCTTCCGGTCAGAAACATACCTCGTTCATTAGTCAAGTTTTTGCCTTTCTTTTTCGCGGAAATGCCAGGTCGAGAAAGATTTTGAATTTCTTCAAAAGTAAAACCTTTATAATCATTTTCGACAGTTATGCTTCTGGAGTCAAAGTCGTAATAAATGTCTATATTCTCCGCCGAGGCATCGACAGCATTTTTTAGCAATTCTGAAATTACAATGAGGGGGCTGCCAACGGTTCCCATTATTTGGGCAATTTGAGCCGAATCCATTTTTAACTTCTCTTTAGCCATGCTCATATCCCTTTCTGTATATTTTGACATACTCCTTGCTCATCGACTTTACAGCGCCAACTTCTTTTATGGAAGATACTTTTGTAGGCATTCGTTTACCGATAATATTTCTTGTAATTGTAGAATCTAATTCCATACCATATTTCTGAGCCAACATATCATTAAAGACATCAAAAGCAATTTCCTTATTATCAACTCTCCGATTTCCCAAAGTCAAAACCAACAATTTCCCTGGCTTTAGAACCCTTGCCAACAAACTGAAAATTTTTTCGTAGTCTTCAAGAAAAGCAATAACCTTCTTTTGTTTTTCCAAAGATATGGCCCCCACAAATTCACTATATGGATGTGCAGTTACAGGCTTCCTTTTAACCCGTCCTCCCAGACTTGCACTGTCTATTGCCGTGAAGGTTTCCAATATGGTGTCATCCCATATGTGTAAATCTTTTTTATCTATCCACAATAAAGGAAGTATTGAAAACTGTCCATACGTCACGGTGGTATGATTATCTCCATAGGGGGGAGAAGTACATATTAAATCAACAGAATCAGCAACCATGGCGGCCAAATGTTCTTTTGAATCTCCACACTTTATACAAATAGAACTCGTGCTATCTTTGACGTATTTGAGATAATTGTTTTGTATATGTTCCTTGAAAAAAGTGATGGTATCATCGACTGTTGCTTCAATTTTGGATTGTTCTTTTATATGAAGTTTAAAGGTCGATGTCCGGGTATTGCTGAACTTTTTCACCGTTTCTGCAAAACAACACCAAAAGAACCGGCGCATCCGCTCATTTGTTTCCTCAATTATCGCTTGTCTAATGACACTTAACGAAACAATAATATCGTCGTTAAACCATTTGTTAATATTCTTAAAAGCGTATGATTTTACATTCCCGTTAAGCATGGTAAGTCGAGTATTAATAGCATTAATGCTTCTAACTGCACAATCTTCGGGAATTCCCTCCAATTGCACTGTCGCAATTAGCACAGCCATGGGATTAATGTCAAATCCCATAACATTCAGCCCCAATTTTTGCCCCTCGCACAGCACTGTCCCAGAACCACAAAATGGATCTAATACTGTTGATGTCGTAGGGTCGGCGTTGATGATTTCTTTTAGTATACACGCTTGCATGGGTGCAACCATTACTGCGGGGTATCTAACAAGAGGCGCGTCATTTCTATATTCAGAAAAGTCCCAATATTTTTCATCATATGTGCTTAATTTTTCGGCAAGTGTCATTTCAAATCCCCCACATTCTCCTCGGAAACAATCTCTACAATATCCTCAATCCGGCAATCAAGCGCCGCACAAATCTTCACGAGTATCTCTGTGGTAACATGCCCGTTCCGCCCCATCTTGGTGACAGATGCTGGGCTAATACCTGCCTTTTCACACAGGTCCTTTTTCTTCATGTCCTTATCGATGAGCAGCTTCCAGAGTTTTTTATAACTCACAGACATAAATATCTCCTCCGTACCGATATACAAAAAATGCCCTGCCGCTTGGCAGAGCATTCGGTCTATTGCAGCCATACTGCCAAGGCCTATTCCAACACTTGACAGTGTTGTTTATAATGGTAGCACATTTGGGCAGGAAAAGCAAGAAAATGATAAATCCGCACGAATTCAGGCTCTATTGGATTTCTTTTCGAGCTGCAAAAGAAACGGTTGAACCTCCGGGCAGCCAGAGCTACAATGCCAACACCTCATAGCGAGGATAAACTGATTGGAGGTCAGATGATGAATTATGAAGCAAACCCGTGTCAGGACTACGAATCGATCACCATTGATGAACTGAAAGAGCGAACCAGTAGTCTATTGAATCTGGTAACGGAGGGACAGCGACCGCTGCGCGTATGCATGAATAATGGCAAGGAGTTTCTGTTGTGCCCTCAGGACCTGCTCGCCCCTATCTGTAACGCTGACTTTCGTTTGATCCTGCTGTCAGCAATGCGGTATGCGATGGGCAGAAACACATATATGCCCGCGGTAGTTTCCGATTATATTAAGCGCCACATTCGGTTTCTGGACGATAAGTTTCTTGCGTTGGCTGCCGATGATATTCGGCGGCACCTCGAAGACTACGCAGAGCATGAGCCGAATCCAAATCTTTGGCAAGGCCTTTTTGATGCACTCGAAACAGAGCAGAGAGTGCGTGCCACTCGTCAGGCAAGGAAGATTAGGTCTTGCCCGACCTGCGGGAAGCCCTCGCTTTGAGTGCCAATCGAAAAATATTCATGATAAAATTACGAGGAAAGTCAACAACGTTTTCCTCGCAGGGCGCAGATACTTTCCCTTACTCCGGGTAAGCTTCCCTTAAAATGCCCATCAAATTACGGGAATACGACGACTATTAAGGGAAAACTAATTCAACCTAAAATAGTCCTATGTTTCCACAAGCGTCACACAATCCTCGAAATCTGCAGCATATTCCTGCGATAACTATTACCGGATATACGAAGCCCCTCTTGCAGGAAAGACGGTTTTGTGGTATTTTATAGGCAGAGAAAGAAGGTGAATGCGCATTGAAATTGTTTGTGCTGGACATCGGCGGCAATGAAGTACCAACTTATGTTTCACCTGCAACGGCGGGTGATTTGCAGGCAACGACCAAATGGCAGACGAAATGGACGAGCAAGGCTACGCAGGACATGCCAAACAAAGTTGCGCTTCGCCGAACCGATACCAACGAATTGCTTGGGCTGATGGCCTATGCCGTTGATGACGCTATCCTTGCGGTAGAGATTATCTATGTAGAAAGTGCTGATCACAGCAACGCAAATCTTCTTCATGAAATAGGCGGTGAGAAGAAGTACATTGGCATCGCCAGGGCGCTGTTCGCATATGCTGTGTCGATTTCTATGGAAAACGGGTATGACGGCGTTCTTGCATTTAAAGCGAAAACCAGTGAATTGGTGGAATACTATATCCGCGAGTTCGGCGCAAGTCGTGTGGGTTCCTATGATCCTTTCCGTTTGGTGATTTGGGAGGATGCTGCGCGAGAACTGATCGACTACTTTGAAAGGAGCAACTGACATGGATAACGAGCGTATGGAAGAGTTAGAGAAAATTGAATCTCATGGTGCTGAGAACGGCTGGGTTGCCCCGATGACAGAGGAGGACAGAGCGTTCTTCGCATATTTTCGTTCGGTGTTTAAGCGCTATAATATTTCGCCCTCAAAGGCAACACGGCTGGAGTATGATTTTGTGACACGAGTTGCGGAGAGTGAGTTTTATCTCCAGAAGGCAAATGCGTGAGGGTATTCTTTGTCTATAGCGATGCAAATACTGCGCCGCCTATTCTTGTATAAAGGGCTTGCTTAACCTTTCCAGCAGAGGTACAATGTGGCAAACTGGGGTACCGGATTACCTGCCCACAGCACTCCGCCAAACTATGAAAAACCGCTTTCTGTCCCCTGTCACGAGGGTGTTCAGAAAGCGGTTTTTGACCACATGTTTGACTACAAATAGACGTGGAGCATGCGGAAACAGTGGAGGTAAGAGTTGCGAAGAGCGTACATAATAAAACAAAAACGGCTATAAAGCACCGGAAAAAGTAGAAAAATTTTTATTCAAAAGTTTGGGAGCAAGATGCCGGGAGTTCGAGTCTCCCCACTCGGACCAAAATGTGTTGATAAAAAAGATGCACAGCAGAAATGCCGCACGAAAGTGCGGCATTTCTGCGTTTTTACAAAAAATGCTGGCTAAATAACAGGAAAAAGTCAAACTATTGAAAACCAGACCTCGTTTCCCAAAAATCACGCTCCAGAGAGATGCAAATGCGGCAATTTCAGCATTGAAGTGTTTCGAACTCTCCGGCTTTCCCGCACCTCCGAAGTTTTCCATTCGCAACGGTAAACTTTGGGGGCCTCTTTGCTTTTCAGAAGGGGTCGGGCGCATGGTACTTATGCTGCGCTTGTTCGCCATTCTTTGTTGGTGTTGGTAATAGCTTTCACAATGCTTTCTGGGTATACTTGCGTTACCATCAAGGAAGGAGGCCAGTACAGAATGGCAGAGACGAAAAACCTATGCGCCCAGATCGACCTGTCCCTCCATACGAAGGTATGTGAGGAGCGGGAAAAAGCAGGCCAGACCACCAGCCAGTACATCACCCAACTGCTTATGGAATACTACGAGATGAAAGAAAATGGAGGGAAAAGCAGCATGGAGAATAAGGGAAACAGAACGATGGCATTTCAGATCTCAGAGGAACTCTTCCAGCGGATCAAGCGGTACCTGGAGCGGGAGAGCAAGCACCTGGGCCGTAAATATACGCAGCGGGAATTCGTTCTGGACCTGATCACCGAGGCACTGGACGCGGCAGAAGCGGTTGGGGAAGCCTCTGGAACCCGTCAAGAGGAAGGGGAGAACCTGGAATCGACACTGGCAGAGAACACCCCCGTAGAGGCGGAATCCGAACCGGAAAAGCCAGGGTATGATGCCGACTGGTCAACCGCCATCGGATGATGAACGAACCAAGCAGGAAAAGCTGTTCAGGACATCCGCTCAGACCGGATGTCCTGAGCAGCTTTTGTGCGTTGCTGCAAACCCAGCAGGACTTGACAGGCATTTAAAATGTAGCATATAATGAATATGCCGCATGAATAGTCTCTCGCCTCACTGATTCTGACTTGGGTAAATATACCCACATTATGATATAGGCGACAAGGCAGATCATGCGGCATTTTTGCAACAAAATGGAGATGAGCTGTTATGGAGAACAATGTGGTTTCAGAATATCTGCTCGGCATTGAAATTGACGGCGTGAAACAGGGCGTGGTTAAGGTAGCAAATCCATCCCCCCAGACAATCGAACTTGATTTGGCGTCGTTTGAGGTCTTAAAAGATGGGAAAACTCATCAGATTCGGCTGACGGAAGTGTCCGCCTAAAGAGTATGCGGTATAGGCATGGACGAACACTGAATGTTCGCTTAATGCCCAATATTCAACTATTAAATAAACAGAACAGCCCGGAGAGAGCTTTTCATAAAAGCTCTCTCCGGGCTGTTTTTGCTTTTGGGAGGTGAAGTATACGGAGACAAGAACAGATCATCGTTTTTCGGACACGGAAATGTAGATCGCCAGAGAGACGGATCTGCCGGACCTGCTGGAGCACCTGGGATACCAGGTCAGACAGATCGGCAGGTATCATACCACCAAGGAGATGGACAGCCTCCGCATCAGGAATCGACGCACGTGGTTTCGCTACTCTGACAAGACTGGCGGGGATGCCATTGCGTTTCTCCAGTGGTTCTGCGGCAAGAGTTTCCAAGAGGCGGTGAAGTGTCTGCTGGCCTACCATGGGCGGTCCAGGGATGCACCAGCCAGATCATCGCCACAAGCTCAGCCAAAGGAAGAACGCGCGCTGTTCATGCTTCCCCCCGCAAACGCAGATCACCGCCATGTATTTGCTTATCTTCGGAAGAGAGGTATCGCGCCGCAGGTGATTCGTGCTTTTCTCAGTTCCGGCCTGCTGTATGAGGACGCCCTGCACCATAACTGTGTATTTGTGGGCAGAGATGCTGAGGGAGTACCCAGATTCGCCAATCAGCGAGGAACGTATGATCAGAATGGACCCGGTTTCAAAGGAGATGTGTCTGGCAGCGACAAGAGCATTGGATTCCGCCTCCCCAGCAGACCGGACCTGGATTGGGCGCTGGTGTTTGAGGCACCCATCGACCTAATGAGCTACCTCACCCTGCACCGGCAGGTTACCAGCAACGCCGTCGCCCTGTGCGGCCTGTATGAAGGAGCCCTGGACACATACTTGCGGGACAACCCCGCCATCCGACAGATTGCCCTGTGCCTGGATGCGGATGGCCCTGGGCAGACGGCGGCGGAACAGTTCCAGACCAAGTACGAAAAGCTTGGGTACACCGTAAAAATCAAGAAGCCGCCCAGGGGGAAGGACTGGAACGAATACCTGCAGCAGCGCAGCTGGCAGAAAGAAAGGGGGGATGCCTGCCAAGGAGAGAGCAGATAAGGAAAACCAGGCCAGCTATCATCAAAACACGGAGGAATGACCATGAAACGAATCCTGACAACCCTTTTTACCCTGGCCATCATCATGACCGGGAGTGTCCCAGCTCTGGCTGCCGGGGAAGAAACCTCTACCGGCCAGAGCGTCATCTTCTACCCCATCTCCGTGGAGGAGTACACCTATGGCGAGGCAGAGGAACCCCGCATCAACAAGGTCTATCAGCTGTCCCTGTCAGATGACCCCTCCGGCATTCCCACAGAGGACTTCGTGCGCAATGGCCGCCAGTACTATCTACTGGACATGACTCGGAAAAATGAGGTGGGCGTGGACACCAAGCCTCACATTGAGACGGTCACCCAAGCCAGCAGCACCGACGATATGGAAACCATCCTGCAGCAGCTGAGCGCGGAGCTGGAGGTCACCACGGATGATACAGCTATACTTGGACTAAAGTCAGAACTCCAATAACGGAGTGCGAGTTTAGTCCAAGTTTTTTTATGCGCTGAAACAGCGTAAATCCACTGAAAACAGGAGGTTGAGAACCCGTGTGTAAGATTATCGTGATGGCTAACCAGAAAGGGGGCGTGGCAAAGACCAGCAGCACCCGGAATCTGGCCTACTCCCTGGCGGAGCTGGGCAAAAAGGTATTGGCGGTGGACTTCGACCCCCAAACCAACCTGACGATCAGTTTTGGCGTGGCACCAGCCGTTTTGCAGGAAACGGCGGCCAGCCTGATGATGAAATTGGTCATGGATGAAGCTCTGCCGGAAAAGGAAAGCTACATCCTGAACATAGGCAAAGTGGATCTGCTCCCATCCAAAAAGACGCTGACCGTGGCAGAGGTGAATCTGCTGATTGAGCGAAAGGACGATTGCCTTGCCAAGCTGCTGGCGCCTCTCCGGGCAGATTATGACTACATTCTGGTGGACACCGGCCCGTCCCTCGGCTCGCTCACCATCAACGCCTTTACTGCGGCGGACGAGATCATCATTCCCATTGACCCAGAGCTGTTCGCTCTGGTAGGCTTGAAGGAGCTAACGGAAACGATCTCCAAAATCAAGCAAAATCTGAATCCAGAGGTAGAGATCATTGGCATCCTGTTCACGAAATGCAGTAAACGGACAACCCTGTACCGCCAGACCAGCGAACAGGTGCGCTCCGTGTTTGGCCACCTCCCCATTTTTGAGAGTCAGATTCCAGCTACCGTTCAGGTGGGGACCGCAAACAGCAAGGGACTCAGCGTGATGGAGCTGGACGCCAAAAGCCCCGCAGCCGCAGCCTATATGAATTTGGCAAAGGAGGTGCTTGCGTATGCCTAACATCAATCCCCGTATCCGTTCTCTGGACGACCTTCTGGGGGTTGCGCGGAAGGTGGAGAACACGGCGGCAGCGGAGGACAAGCCTGCCCAGCCCGCAAATAATGGTTTCCAAATACTCTCACCGGAGGCCATCCGTGGTTTTCGTGGGCACCCCTTCCGGCTGTATGAGGGCGACCGGCTCAACGATCTGGTAGAGAGTATTTCGGAGAATGGCGTTTTGGTCCCTGCCATTGTCCGAAAGATTGAACCGGATGAGAATGGATTTGAGTACGAAATGCTGGCAGGGCATAATCGGCAAAACGCCGCCGTTATCGCACACCGGGAACTCCCCTGTATCGTAAAGGAAAATCTTTCGGATCACGACGCCTGGATCTATGTTATTGAAACCAATGTCCTGCAACGATCCTTCTCGGAAATGCTGCCCTCTGAAAAGGCGGCGGTGCTGGCCCTGCGCTACTCCAAGATGATTTGTCAGGGGCGCCGGAACGATATTATTGAGGAACTGAAAAGGCTGGGAAACCCTGATGAAATCAGGGAAAACAAGACTTGTGGCATTGACTGCCACAAGTCCAAAAGCCGGGATGTTGTGGGGGCTGAGTACAATCTGAAAGGCCGTGCCGTGGCGAATTATCTCCGCATCAATGAATTGTCTGTTGCCTTGAAAATCAGGATCGACGATGGAGAATTTACGATTGCGGCGGCGGTTCAGCTCTCCTATCTGGCCCAAGAGGAACAGCAGATGGTGGAGGCAGTTCTGTCGGAAAACAAGTACAAGGTCAACGAGGGCAAAGCTGTTCTGCTGCGGGAATACACCGGCAAGCTGACCCCGGAACGGGCGGAACAAATCCTCTCCGGTGAGTTCAGCCGGAAACCAAAAAAATCCACGGCTGCGGCGTTCAAAGTCAAACCGGCGATTTACAAGAAATACTTTACCGCCAGCATCAGCCAGAAAGAATTTGACAGTATTGTAGACGAGGCCCTTGCCCTCTACTTTGCCCGGAAAGAGGCCACAGCCGTCTAAACCGGAAAACCACCACAGGAAGGAGGAGCCTATTGAGAAACGATGAACGCCTGCGGACAATCTATAAGGTCATGGCCCCCTATATCGTCCGCAGCGAGAGGAACTGGCGGGATTACCTGGCCTTTGCGTCCCGGTTCCACAAGCAGAGCTTTGACAATATTCTGCTGGTCTACGCACAGGACGAGGATGTAACCATCCTCGCCACCAAAAAACAATGGGCTGGCGTGGGCCGGAATCTAATTTCCCGGCCAAAAGGGATTGCCGTCTGCGTTTACAGCAACGCCCGCCTTACGCTTGACTATCTCTTTGATATAAGTCAAACTGTGGGCAGAGAGATTCATCCCACCAACTGGCAGCTTTCCGATGAGATGCAAAAGGCTCTGGGGGAACGGCTTACCTTCTCACATGGGTTTCAGACACAGCCGTTCCCAGACCTCTTGTACGCCCTGGCGCGTGAGGCCGTCAATGACAACTACGAGCATTATTTACAGGGGCTTCGGCAGGAAACCAAAAACCATTTGTTTGAGGAAATACCGGCTGGCGGCTTTGAAGCACAGTATATCCAGCTTTTGAGCGACAGCGTTTCCTATTTCATCGGTAAAAAGTGCCACTTGCCAGATGAGGCGATCCGCATGGGAGATGGGATGGCGACAGTCAGCCATTTTAATACGGTTCCACTGGTTGCCCATCTGGGTATGGCAGTCACATCCATTTCAAAAGCGGTGCTTTTGGAGATGGAGCGGAACATCAGGATCATCAATCGGGAAAGGAAGGTGCAGCATGAGCAAGCCGAACATCAATCTGAATTACAAAGAACAGGAGGGGATGCTTCTCCCCGACCTGCAAATCTCCAACAGCAGCGAGGCAGACAGGCCCCTGGGCCGGTACGGGCGGATGGCGCTGGAATATCTCAAGGACAACCAGCCGGAGCGATATACGATTTTGAAAATGGATGGCAGTCTGATGGAGATTATGCACCGGGTACAGGACGAGGCCACAGAGAAGATCGAGTCCCTGACCCAGCAGATGCTTCAGCAGGACCCGATGCCGCAGACCGAGGACATTCTGGAGCGGACACGCCATCTGAACGACCTGAAGCTGATGGCGGAGGAAACGGTACTCCAGACCATCGTGCTGATTCCCCGCTGACCGAAGAACAACCGCATACCGAGGCGCCGCAAGACGCGGAGCATGAAGGAGAGCCGCCCGCACAGGACGGCTCTCTTTCTGCTTCCCCGAAAGTTGAACATCACTTTTCTGATGAAGAAGTCCGCCGCCACTATGAGCATATCCTGACCAGCACCGACCTCTATCCCCCTGAACTCCATCAAGCGGTGCGGGCGGTGTTGGCGGATGGCGTTACAGACTACAACTGGACGGAAAAAGGCCGGGAGGTCTGCGGCCTGTTCTCGGCCTATGGGGACCGGGAGCTTCAGGGCGAGGTGCTGTACCGCACAAAGCTCCGTGGAGAGGATGGCATTTCCTTTTATTTTGATGATGGCTACACCTACTTCCCCTGGCCCAGCCTTGCCAATCTGCTGGATGCCCTGATCGAAACAGGCGCTTACCCGGATATAACTGTGGAGGAAGAACCTGACCCCATTGGGGACTACAATATCCCGGCTGAAGTAGAAGAAATGGGCGGCGCCCCGCAAAGGGAGATCGGGCAGGCCGACTATGACTATGTTTTGGGCGCCGTGGCTTATGAAGCAGGTGAAACGGCGGAAGAACCCGTCCGCCCGCAAGCGGTATTTACAGAAATCAAGGGAATCCCAAAGGCGAATGAAATAGACGCCTTTGTGCCAAAGCCGGTTGCTGGCGGGCAACAGGTCATCGTGGCGGGAGGTCAAGCCAATCTGATTCCACCAGCGGAAGAATCTCCATCCCCACATAAATCCAGAGGGAATACCACCGCCCACAAGAACTTCCGGCGTTTTCAAAAGCTGTTCCCGGAGATCATATCCGGCCAGTATGAATCTCTGCGTTTGGAGGCTGGGGACGCCTATGATCCCCTGGTGATCCATCACAAATACGGCGATCACTACTGCATGGAACATTACTATATGCAGAATGGCGACCGAATGTATGACCCCTATATGGACTTCCTGATTGACACGGAGGCCGGGACCCTGCGGGCGTTCAGCTATGAAAACAGCGGCATCGGCGTGTATCAGGAGGCGGACCCCGCAGACCCAGCGCAGGAAAAGAAGATCGCCGGGTTCGGCCAGTTCTTCGCTACCTGGCTGAACAACATCGCCAGTCAGGGTTATGAGCCGGTACGCGCCACCATGCTGGTCAATGATGAGGAAGTGGATGTGGAGCTGCGGCCAGCCCCCGAAGCAGCTCCGGCCGCAGAAGCCGAAGAACCGGAGCAGCTTTCCCTCCTGGCCTCGCCGTCTGAAAGAAGCCCGGAAGATCTGCTGATTGAGCGCGCTATGCTGCGTGGGCCTCTGGTTACACAGAAAAAAGATCGTATCTACGAATTTGCCCGGACCCATCCCACAGGCTCGGCTTTTTCCTCTTTCCTGAAACAGATGTACGGTTATGAGGGTTTTCCCGATGAAGCGGCGGGGCTGGACTATGTGTATTCCGGTACGGACAGCATTGAGCTGTACTGGACCGATGAACATGGGGAAAAGAGGGAAACCAAGCTGTCCTGGCCGCAGGCTGCCGGTATTGTCCAACGCCTGGTGGATGAGGGGCGCTATCTGGAGGCCCCTGCCGTCAGTGAGCCGGAACCGCAGGATGAGGCGCAGCCTTTCAGCGATCAATACCGCCTGTTAAACCGTCTGTGTGCTGACTGCGAGTATTTTCTAGGGGCGGGACAGCGGGCGGAAAAGCACCTATGGGCGGGCAGCGTGGAGGCGCAGATCGCCAAAATGCGGGAACTGTACGCCCAACTGCCGGAAAAACCGGATTGGATCTCCCTGGAAACCATCAACGCCTACGCCCACCGTATGGCAGACCCGGAGCCGGAGGAAACCCGGATACTGGATGAGGCGCTGGAAGCCCACAACGGCCAGATTGATATGCTCATGCAGGCCGTCCGTGGGGAATTGACGGTGGGCACCCTCCGGTACAGTATTTTCGAGGGACGGCCCCATATCAGCATGATCGAGGTGCTGGAGGATTACCGCCGTCAGGGGATCGCCACTCAAATGCTCCGTTATCTGCAAGGACAGTATCCCGATGAAGAAATTGAATGGGGCTATCTGATGGAGGACGGTTCCGCCCTCTACCGGGCGGTGGTGGACGAACAGCCCAACCCGGAATATCAAAAGGTCAAGACTGATCTGGAGGACATTACTCGCCTGTACGACGGCTATGTGCAGCGGATGGAGGGCGGCGGCATCCTCTCTCCAGCGGAAGCCGCTGATATGGATGATTTAGAGGACATTCAATACCGGCTGGAAAAGGAACTGGACGAGCTTCGGCCTGTGCGGGCCTTTGTCCGCATGGAGGGTGTACCGCCCACACAACCGGAGGAAAAGGCGGCCCCTGAACCGCCAGCCAATCCCCGGCCGGAACCGTTCATCCCCCGCAACTTCCGCTTTTCCACGGACTATGACCTCTATCCCGGAGGCGCCAAGACCAAATATAAAAACAACATCCTGGCGATCAAGACCTTGAAGCAGATTGAGGCGGAGCAGAGGACGGCCACCCCGGAGGAACAGATCACCCTTGCCCGG
>OHSP01000817.1_pt1 | contig 14218 bp, 15 predicted proteins | sample 1578711 | NCBI WGS metagenome assembly OHSP01 (sample SAMEA3879584, study PRJEB24766) | human gut metagenome | biome: human-associated habitat; feature: feces | place: USA | collected 1985/1987
AAGCGCATAGGCATGTACAAAACCAAGTCAAAGAACATAGTAGGTCTGGCCAAATCTCTTATAGAAAATTACGGCGGTCAAGTGCCTGACGACTATGACGCTTTGGTATCTCTTCCCGGAGTAGGAAGAAAGACGGCCAACGTAGTTCTTTCAGTGGGTTTTGGGCATCAGCGTATCGCTGTGGACACTCATGTTTTCAGGGTGGCCAACAGAATAGGCTTCACATCTGAAAAAGACGTCCTCAAGACAGAACTTTCTCTCATGGAAAGAATACCTGAAGAAAGATGGTCCAGGACTCACCACAGTCTGATCTTTCATGGCCGGCAATGTTGCGATGCAAGAAAGCCAAAATGTGACGACTGCCCCATCGAGGAGTACTGCGACTATGTCAGCAAATGATCGGGATGCGTAAAAACCGGCCTGCAAGGCCGGTTTTTTAAATATGTTTGTTCTGATTTTTTTTCATAAATTTTAGAGTTCTGTCCGCCATCACCTCCATAGGATCCACATAATAATCCGATAAATTTCTCTCATTTTTTATTACCGAAAGTTCTGTGCAGGCAAGCAGGGCTTTTTTACAGCCCATTTCTTTGAGCTTCTCATCTATTTCTTGCCATGACTCGTCCTCCGAGGGCAATCCGGCTTTTATGCGATCGTAGATTTCATGCATCACCAGACCCTGACCGTGAGAATCAAGGGTGCATGGAATAACGCCCTCATCTCTTAAAGCATTTTGATAAAGTTTGGTCTCAATAGTTCCATCGGTAGCCAGAATACCTACCTTTTCGTTTTTCAGAGTTTTGGCCGCCTCCTTAGCGGTCTCCTTTATCATATGTATAAAAGGTACTCCTATCTTATCTGAAATCATATCTACAAAATAATGAGCGGTATTGCAGGTAACGCCGATGGCCAGACAGCCTAATTCTTCAAGCAGATGCGCGTCCTCATACATTTTTTTGCTGATCAGGTCGATTTTCTCCTCATCGCCTGACAGGATAGCCGCTGTACGGTCCGGCATCGAAGCATGACTAAGTATTATGGTGTTGAGATGATCCTGATCGCAGTCGACCGCCGTCTTTTCTATAAGCATCTTATAAAAAAGCTGGGTGGCCATCGGGCCCATTCCTCCTATTATTCCAAAAGTTCTCTCCATATCTTAAAAATACCCTTTCGTTCCTTCAAGGGGATTCAGCCGGGGATCTATATCTTTTGTTATCTCATATACGGTCCTGCGTATAAAATCTTCAAAGGCAGGAATATCAGTTTTATATGATGCAAAACATGCTATAAAAGGCTCCTTTACATACACTATCCCCACGTCATGGCTCTTATCCTCTTCTTCCCCCGTCTTATGAGCTATCGGAAATCCAATGGGCAGCATACCTCCCATCTTATGATTTACCTGTTGCTGCAGCAAGATCTTCTCTATCTCCTCACTGACTTTTTCGCTCACCAGCCTTCTGTCATACATTTTCTCCAACAATTCGCCGATTTCTTCGGGAACAAAGTAATTCTGTATCCCTTTTTCTTCGCGGATACTGTCATAGAAAGCGCGGTTAAACTGTGTACCCTCAAGACCCAGTTCCTTTAAAGCCGATATGACTGCATCGTTTCCGTAATGCTTATACAAAGCGTTTGTGGCTGTCGTATCGCTTATAACTATCATAAACTTATACAGAGTCTCTATGTCCAGCGTCACATCTCCGTTTTCGTCGCCCGTCATGTGCGAAACGACGCCGCATCCCGGCAACTTTTCATCCCTCTTGATAGTGATTTTTTCTCTGAAATCCGTCTCTCCCCGTTCTCTCATCAGAAACATGGCCGCCAGCAGAGGAAGTTTTACGATGCTGGCAGGCAAAAACTGTTCTCTTTGGTTATACCCGAGATTCTCGCCTGTGACAAGATTCTTAAAATAGAACCCGACCCTGCCTTCCATTGCGGCAAGTTCTTCTAAAATATTATCTCTTAATTCTCTTTTCATATCATATTCTCTTTCTTAGCACTCTGCCTGCTCTGGCTCCAGTATGGATGCCGTCCTTTGAAGTCAGTACGCCGTTTACATATACTCTCTTTATTCCCCCGCACGGCTGTTTGGGATCTTCAAAATCGGGATTATCACATAGACCTTCAAAGTCAAAGAGCACCAAGTCAGCCCACATGCCCTCTTTGATCATTCCTCTGTCCCCGATTCCCAGCCTTGTGGCCGGCATAGCAGTCATCTTATTTACAGCCTCCTCCAGAGTAAAGAGTCCTCTGTCCCTGCAGTAATGACTTATTACTCTTGGAAACGCGCCAAAGAATCTCGGATGAGGTCTCCCCGGGTAGTCAAAGGAAACGGCTTTGCCGTCAGAGCCGATCATTACATAAGGTTTTTTCATGATGTATTCCACATCATCTTCACACATGCCGAAGTTAATTTCATCTACCCGCCCTCTCTCTTCAAGGACCAGGTCGAAGCAAGCGTCGGCCGGATCGGTCTTTTTGATTTCTGCAATCTCTTCTATGGACTTTCCTACCGTCCATTGATTGTCTTTACTCTTTACATATCCCACGTATATGTCTGACCATCTTCCCTCATGGCTTGCGTTGCTTTCTTCTCGAAGTTTTGCTCTGATGCCGGGATCTTTCAGTCTTGCCAATAGAGCCTCCATGCCGCCCTCAAAAGCCCATTCCGGAATATTGCTGTCCATCGTCGTCGATGAAGCACAGTACGGGTATTGATCCGCCGTCACATCCAGACCGCTCTCTCTGGCCTCTTCTATCAGAGATGTAGTTACCTTGCACGACTTTCTGAACCCGTCTTTACTTATGACTTTATGGTGAGAAATATTGAGGGGCGCCCCGGATCTTCTGCAGATCTGGATAGCCTCTTTTACCGAATCTATGACTTTTTCGCCTTCTTCTCTCATATGTGTGGCATAAAATGCTCCGTAAGCTGGCAGTTCTTCAGACAGCTCTGCCAGCTCATCCGTATCCGAATAACATCCGGGCGGATAGATGAGTCCGCTTGACATTGCAAAGGCGCCGTCTTCGAGAGCGTTCCTCAAAATATCTTTCATCTCATCCATCTCTGTATCATCAGACTTGCGATTTTCAAAGCCCATAACGGCTATCCGTATAGTTCCATGCCCCACCTCTGTGCCAAAATTTACGCTGGGCCTGCACTGCTGGACTTTTTTTAGGAACTCTCCTACTGTATGCCAGTCGTAGTCCATTTCCCCGATGTAGGCTTCAAGTTCTTTTTTTCTCTTTTCATCTTCGCTCACCGGAGCCGCCGACATGCCGCAGTTGCCTCCTATTTCTGTAGTTATTCCCTGCAATATTCTGCTCTCGGCCTGAGGATATTTCATCAGAGTAATGTCGCTGTGAGAGTGAATATCTATGAATCCCGGCGCAAGGTAAAGATCTCCTCCATCTACTGTTTCAACTGCCTCGCTGTCCTTCACCATGCTGCACGTTCCTATCTTGACGATACGCCCGTCTTTAACAGCCACATTTCCTCTGTACCACGGGGCGCCGCTTCCGTCTACTATCCTGCAGTTGTATATCAATAAGTCAAACATTATACTACCTTTCGTAAATCAAAAGAGCGAAGCGCCGCGTATAGGCCACAGCCCGACGATAAGCAAACTCCGCTCTTACTTAAATTTCTTATTTCAGCAAATAATCTTTTAAGCCGTGAACAGTTTTTCCTCTGATTCCTGTCATAGACTCTGCATGATACAGGGAGCTTATTATAGATTCCTCCACCACTTCGACCGTCGCTTCAAAAACTGTATCCATATCGTTCTCAAACAGATATCCGCAAGGCAATACCTTTGTGTCGCTGTAATGAGGAACGATGTTACCGTTTGAAAAGGCGATGGCTATATCACCGCTTCCTGTCCCAAGGTAAGAGCCTACTCTCCCCAGGCTCGCCGCAGCTCGCTTTGCCGTCCGGCGGAGCTGTCTGTCGCTCAACGGGAGGTCTGTGCCTATTATCATGATGATGGAGCCTTTATCTGCTGCCCCATCCCTTTTTTCAGGAACAAATATCCGGCGGCCGTCTATTCTGAGATTCCCCAGTACTCCGAAATTGGACATGACGATAGCGCCGACGGTATAAGATTTTCCATCAAACTCTACTATCCTCGAAGCTGATCCTATGCCGCCTTTTTTTCCCATACAGATCATTCCCCTGCCGCCGCCTACGGCGCCTTCCTTAAAGTCTGCGCCGGCAGTATCAAGAGCCTCTCTTACGTCTTCCTCGGTTATATGCATGCCTCTTATATCGTTTAGTTCTCCGTCATTACACTCGGTCACCATGCAGTTTACCGTACTGGTAGAAACTCCTATATCCTCGTTACGCTCAAGCATATATTTTGTGAGAGCATTCAGGCTCGTTCCTACGCCGAAAGTGTTGGTCATTATTATGGGAGTCTCGATAGTCCCCAGCTCCTCTACCTGGATCAGACCGGTACTCTTTCCAAATCCATTGATCACAGAAACTCCTGCCGTGACTTTGTCTTTGAACAAGTTGCCCGAATGAGGCAAAACTGCAGTTACCCCTGTATGTACATCTTTATCATCGTCGTTCAGCGTTACGTGACCTACCCTTACGCCGGGAACATCGGTGATCAGATTCTTTTCACCCTTGGCATAACGGTTTTCAAGTTGCAGTTCACATTCTTTAGGTAATCCCATTTCATTTTCTCTTTCTTGACTTATTTTTTATTTGTCGCTCGTCTGCTGCTCTTCCTTTTTCAGCTTAATATCGAAGATCTTCCAGAGGATCAGTCCCATCACGGGAACGATGAGACCGGTTATAGCTGTCTTAGGATCTTCTACCAGCGTATTGATCATGAGAGCGAAGAACAGTATGATAGCTATGACGACAGTTACAGGATATCCCCAGGCCTTATACGGACGTTTCAGGTCAGGGAATTTCTTTCTGTATACTACTACTGCCGCAATTACAAGCACATTATAAAGCATACCGGCGAATACTACAAGAGAAGTAAGCTCGTCAAGACTTCTAAGCATGACTAATATGCACGAAATAACTGCCTGAGATATCAACGCCACCTGCGGTACTCCGAACTTGTTCAGCTTTGCGTGATTCTTGAAGAAATGCTTTTCAGCAGCCATGTCATAATAGTAACGAGGGAAAGCTATGATCATTCCGTTGAGGGATCCGAATATGGCTATAAGCTGAGTCGCAAGGATAAGTCCTCCTCCCGCTCCGCCGAAGAGTTTATCCGCTACCTGCGTTCCAAGATATATGTCTCCCGACTCTATGGAAGAAACCACCTGATCGGCAGGAAGTACTTTATAAATAGCAAAGTTAAATAAGGCATATATCACAGTGATGACTCCTATGCCGAGTATAAGAGCTTTAGGCAGATCTCTCCCCGGATTTTTCATCTCCTCAGCTACAGGATTGAGGTTGGTCCATCCTTCATAGGCCCATAGAGTGGCCACAGTAGCAAAGGCTATCATCCCTATCATTCCGCCAAAGGTAGGGTCTGTTCCTTCCGGAACAAGAGAAAGATCCGGATGTTCCTTTCCTAGGATCAGGCCTGCAAACAGAATAATAGCAATAGGTATACATTTTGCCACCATAGATACGTTCTGCAGTATGGAGCCCAGCTTTATTCCGAAACAGTTATAAGCTGTGAGGGCAATTATGAGAATTATAGCTATGATCTTAGTCGCCATATCCGATTAAGTGGAAAAAGTTAGCTAAAGCCGTAGGAAGCGCGATAGCCAGAGCCGCTATAGAACCTGACCCGCTGATAACCCAGCTGGTGAATCCGAAGGAATATCCTACAGACGGATGGTAAGCTCTGTTCATATAGACGACCATTCCGCCCGCTCTGGAGTCGCAGGCTCCAAGCTCTGCAAAGCACAGCCCTCCTAAGATAGACACAAGTCCGCCGATGACCCAGCAGAGCAGCGCCAGTCCCATGCTCATACCTGTCCTCTCAAGGACATATGAGCCTAAGTAGAAAATACCGGAGCCTATCATGATGCCGCCGATAATACTGATGCCTCCGAAGACGCCTATTTCTTTTTTGAAGCCGGCTGTCTGAGGTGCGGTTTCATTGTTTTTACTACTCATTTCTATCCTCCAATGTTAATTAAATTTGAGTAATGATTTCACTGATATAACAGGCAAAAAGCGTGCCAACTTAAAAAAGGTCAAATATTGGTGAAACATCATCAAAATAATAGGTTTTAATGAGTTTTAATGTTTTTTATTTGCGTTAAAAACTCATTTATTTTTTTAAAATTCTCCTTATTGCTCTCCGCCCGTTGTCATATGCGTTGGCATGAAGTTTGCGTAATTTATTTTTACTTTTATATATGGAGGCAGAAAATTGAAAGATAATATACTAAATGAAGATCTGATCCGTTCAGAAATGACCTATTGGAATGTGCCGGGTCTTTCCGTTTCCTGTGCCTTTGGCGGAAAAACTCTTTCAAAGGGCTTTGGAGTCCGAGACAAGAGCGGTATGCCCGTAGATAAAGATACCGTCTTTTGCATCGCTTCATGCTCAAAGGCTATGACTTCCGCCGTGGCTGCCATGTTAGTCACCGAAGGCATCCTCGATTACGACAGGCCTGTAAAAGAATATGTCCCTGATTTCAGAATGTTCGATAAAGTGGCAGAAAGAGAAACCACCTTGAGAGATATGCTGTGCCACAGAACAGGCCTTGCGCCTCATGACGGCGCCTGGCCCAGCCCTGTCAGCAGCATAGAATTTTCAAATCGCTTTTCTTATCTGAGACCTTCAGCTCCGTTTAGATCAAAGGCTCAATACAGCAACATAGTCTATGCTCTCGCCGGGCATATCATGGAAACAGTCACAAAATGTAGCTGGCCGGAAATAATGGAAAAATATCTGTTTAAGCCTCTCGAAATGAACTCTACCAGCTGTCAGGCCGATGCTTTAGTCCATGAGGAGAACAAAGCCCAGCCGTTTCAGGTCACAGGCGGAAGACTCACTCAGCTCAAAATATGGAATGTAGATACGGTGGCGCCGGCAGCTTCTGTGAACACAAACGCCGAAGATATGTGTAAATGGCTCGATTTTCTGATATCAAAAGGCCGCTCCCGCAGAGGAGAGCAGCTTATCTCTTCCGATGTTTTTGAAGAAATGATTAAAAAACAAATAGATTTTACAGATTTCATAGAGGGAGAAAGCCTCTTTCCGCTGGACGGATACGCATTAGGATGGCAAACGGGTCTTTACAGAGGCAGAAAGATCTTAAGGCATACGGGAAAAATCGAAGGGTACAGCAGCCTGCAGGCTTTTCTTCCCGATGAGGGAATAGGCGTATGTATTCTGCTGAATTTCCATTCTCCTACCGTTTCAATAATGTTTACCATCCTGTATGACATCCTTGATAGGCTTCTTGGGCTTAAAGGTGAAGAATGGAACATGAAGTTTCATACTAAAGAGCCTCTCACAGACTCGGACTTCAACGATTCTTACGTAAATTTATTTTCTGACAGATATCCTCAGGCTATTCCCTTAAAAGAGGATCCGGACTGCGCTGAGATTCAAGGAGTATATAAGAATCCCGGTTATGACCCTATAGAAATATTCTCCGAAGGAAAAGATATGATTTTAAAACATCTCAAAAATGTCCATGGGTACGTCTACGCTTTGGGGCTTCCTTTGGAGCCTCTCATTTCAGATATTATTTTCATTAAATAATATATACTAATACTTCCTAATTGTAAGAGAAGGATGGAAGATCCCTTCTCCTGCAAAAAAGAGATACCTTTCTCCCATTGGTATCTCCTTTTTTGTAGCAAATCACTACTATATTTCAGTCATAAACATCTTCGCTATCATCAGCTCGTCCACATCTTCAGCTGTATATCTGACAGAATTGCTGCCTGTAAGTTCTGCTTTAGGATACCAGGACGCCGCTCTGGCTCTCTGATGCTCCTTGAAAAATATATCCATCTTGTATTCTTGTCGTTCAAGACATACAGGCCTCACATCGCGCAGAGCTTCTTTGACTCCTGATTTTATGGCCCTTATGCTGTCTTCAGGATGCATATTCCAGGAAGAATTCCCCACTCCCTCTTTAACAGCTACAGTCACTATATCGCTGCAATAATCTCTGGCATGGTCGCAAATGCCCCTGTCTCCCGATAAAAACACAGAAGGTATGCCTAAATTTGCCGCATAAAGGACATTCATAGAAAATTCAGAAGCTAATCTGTCATTGATCTTTATCCAGTTAAACCACTCGTGTTCAGTCGTATGCGCCAGCGGATTTGTATTCATTCCCTCCGGTGAATGATACCCTATATAGATGACAGCGTCAAAAGAACTGTCCAGGCCTCCCATCATGCCCTCCGGTGAACATCTCCATCCTCTGATAAGTGAAACTCCCTTAGGCAGGCCCCACATATCTATATTTCTGGCATTTCCATGGCCGTCTTTGACTACCACATCGAATCCCATTTCGATAGCCGCTTCACAGGCTGCGCTCACTTCAAGAGTCATCTGCCTGGCCGCCGCCTCATACCCCTGGCCGCCGCTTTCCGTTTCACACCAGGAAGTGACTCCCGTTACGCCTTCTATATCCGCACTTATAAAAACTTTCATGATCGTCTCCCTTTCGTTGAACTATTTTTGCATATAAATATTGCAAAATCTGTGCCATAATATTATCGGAGGATCTTCTCAATTCCCTTATCAGTTATCTTCATACCTTGTCTTCCCTTTCCTATCCTGATCAGTCCTTCCTGCTGAAGCTGAGATAAGATATTCCTGAGAGAAAGATCGCTTACATCCTCTCCTTCTCTTCTCAAATATTCAAGCACTGCCATTCTTCCAACGCCATGGCCAAGAGTATTATATTTCATAAGTATCTTGAGTACGGAAGACTTAAATCTATACTGAAGATCTTCGTCGCTGACTCCCTTGTCAAAATTCCCCTTATCTTTGAATTGCTCCGGAAGTTTACCTAAAGTCTTATAATACAGAGCGCAGTTTTCCAGTTCGCGGACGTTACCAGGCCATTGATAATTTTCCAAAAGTTCCTTCTCTCTTCTGCCTACCCGAAGATAATCTTCTTTCATGAATTCCTTAAATAGAAGCAATATATCTTCTTTTCTTTCTCTCAAAGGAGGTATCATTATCTGTAAAGCATTCAGCCTATAATACAGATCGCCTCTGAAACGACCTTTCTCCACTTCTTTAATCAGGTCTTTATTGGTGGCTGCTATTATGCGTACATCCACGTCTATTATGCGATCGCTGCCTATTCTCATGATTTGCCGCTCCTGAAGAACTCTCAGAAGCCGCGCCTGAAGAGCCGGGGAAATGTCTCCTATTTCGTCCAGAAAAATGGTTCCCCTGTTAGCTTGTTCAAAGTAACCGATCTTTCCCTTTTTGCTGGCTCCGGTGAAAGCCCCCTCTTCATATCCGAATAGCTCCGACTCCAGCAGAGTTTCGGGTATGGCTGCACAGTTGACGCCTATGAAAGGCATATCTTTGCGGCTCGAATAGTTGTGTATAGACTGGGCAAAGAGCTCCTTCCCTGTACCGCTTTCCCCGCAGATGAGGATAGTATATTCGGTAAGCGCCGCCTTCTTGGACAGATCGACGCTCTCCTTCATTACGTCAGAATTTCTCTTTATATCGCTGAAAGTGTGTCTTGCAAAAAAGCCTTTTTCGATGAACTTCTTATTGAGGCTGGTCTCCATGTCTTTTATATTTACTTCATCCTGAAGCGTGACGTAATACCCTATCTGCATATTGCTTGTCCACAGTGAAACCTTATCAAGTATATAATTTCTGCCGTCTATGGCGATAGCTTTCTTTAAAATATCATCCTCTTTCTCTATGGCCTTTAAGAGATCTCTGTCCAGACAGTTCACATTATAACCGCCTGGCCCTCTGTGCGATGAACCGAAAAATTCTTTGGCCCTTCTGTTGGAATATATTATTTCTCCTTCGTTATTCACAAGAATCAAAGCAGACGGCGAGTCATAGAGATATTCGTTCAGCATGCTGTTCTTTAAAAAGCTGCCCACATAGCTGCTGCTCAGATCCTGCTGAGGTTCTATTATCGTAGAAATATACTGAAGAAGGCTCAGATCCACTTCTTCGTTATTAAGTTTCAGAGCATTTTTTATCTGAACCATGGTGTCAAAGCATATCTTCCTGTAGCCTACATTTATCACATTTTCTATCTTATCTGGCACCAGCTGCGGTTCGTTTGGCACTATGGCATATCTTATATTATCATATCTTCCGTCGTCTTCATCCTGGTTATATACTACAAAGTTGAGATGGCCTATGCCGAGTTCATATAACATAGTCGCCGTCTCTATGGCTCTCTCCAGCGTATCGTTGACGATCAGCACATCCTCATTTTTTGGTATTTTCATTATTTTACTCAAGTTTTCCTTGCGGATGCTGCGGGTCAGTATAACTATATTTTTGAAAGAAGATGTGTGAGTTCTCAGATGAGCCAAAACGCTTCTGTCCACAAGGACATAGACGTCTGCGTTTATTCTTACTTCTTCGCCCAGTTCATTGACATAATAATTATCTATAGAAGCGTATCTACCGAAGATCCCCTCTATCTCTTCTTCCAGATGGTAGATAGCGTCCATATTTTCCCTGTTGCGATAGACAAGAGCGATTTTTTTCATCGAAGCTTTCCTCTCATATAATTTATCTGTTTTATTTCAGTATATCATGATTGCTCTCCTCTGTAAAACCGAGGAGTTCTTTCTTTTACTTCATAAATGATCAATCCGCCTTTTTGCTCATAACCCGTATCCCAAAGGGCCTTAAAATCCAGCCACTGCCACTGTCCATAGCTGACCGCTTTTATCATAAAGATGTCCTCTGCCTCTTCATATCCTGTTATCATAAACCAATGCCAAGTAAAATCTTCAAATCGTGGATCCTTGTGTTTCAATATGAGACAAGGCACCGGAATTCTTTCGTCTATCTGTCTTTTAAGAGCTGATTTTGCCAGGTCTGATTCCGTTTCGCCTGAAAGCCCCTTGGCCTGTATCCTATCATTGCCCGTCTGATGAAAATACCGGTATATTCCATCTATATAAGTTTCAAGTCTATCTATACCGCCCCATCTTGGGTGAAGATATCGTTTCATGATTTTGGCAAAATTCTTGTAATCTGCTTCTGTGACATATTCAGGATCAAAAGGATACGCCTCCCTGACGCCGAAGTATCTGCTGAAATATATACAGCTATCGCAAGCCGTTACTGCTGCGCAGCCCCCTATCTTCATCAAAGGATCGGAAAACTTTTCCTGATCCCATCCGTAGTCTTCTCCCACGCGATAATATCCAATCTCCATAATCTGTCCTCTCTCGAATATAAATCTATCTATTATTACCCGAAAATTCTGTACTTCAATCTTGACTCCCCTGCGGCATGAAGTTAAGATATGTATGAGGTGAGGATCAGATGATAAAAGTCTTATTCGTCTGCCACGGCAACATATGCAGATCTCCGATGGCAGAATTCTTATTTAAACACATAGTCCAAAGACAAGGCGTTTTTGATAAATTTGAAATCGCCTCCGCAGCCACCAGCAGAGAAGAGATAGGAAACCCCGTTCACCCTGGCGCCGCATCCAAGCTTGCCCTTATGGGCATTTCCACCGAAGGGAAAAAAGCGGTACAATTCACAAGAGACGATTACCGCTATTACGATCACATAATAATAATGGATCAGAACAATCTGAAAAATCTTCAGAGACTGATGGGAGAGACTTCTCTTTCTAAAGTCAATTTTCTGATGGATTTTTCTGATAATCCCCGCCAGATCAAAGACCCCTGGTATACGGGGGATTTCGACGCCGCCTACAGCGACATATGGGAAGGCTGTGTCTCCTTTTTCGATTATTTAAAGAGAAAAGGTGAATTGTGATGTACTATACTTATATGCTCCGCTGCCAGGACGGTTCCTTATATACCGGTATCACCACAGACCTGAACCGGCGTTTCAGAGAACATTCTTGTGGCAGCGCTGTGGGCGCCAAATATACAAAAAGTCATGCCCCTATTACCATAGAGGCTGCGTGGAGCAGCAAAGACCGCAGCCTGGCTTCTTCTTTAGAGTACCAGATAAAACGTCTCAGGAAGCAGAAAAAAGAAATGTTGATAAACAACCCCGGCCTCCTGGGCCAAATCTTAGGCGACAAGATAGATTCTCAGGAATATGTTTCTATCGTCTATAAATTTTAGTAGCATTTTTTTTAAAGTTATAGTATAATATTTTCGTCAGTGCATATCTTCTATGCTGATGTGGCTCAATGGTAGAGCAGCTCATTCGTAATGAGCAGGTTGGGGGTTCGATTCCCTTCATCAGCTCCATTAAAAAGCCCGGCCTAAAGGCCGGGCTTTTCTCATATCGTTTTATCATTTTTCTTTTTCTGAAAAGAGCCGCTCTCCAGTTGCTGCCGTCTTTTTTCAGATGTCTTGCTGCCGAGATCAGACAGAGAGATCTTTCTTTGTCTTGCTCACATTTTTACAGTATGAAATCAACAGTTTCCATGCTCCGCGTCCCGCAAGATATAATATGACTCCCGTGACTATTGAGGCAAAGAACACCGGCACTGGACTTAATACGGTGTTTCCAAACTGAACGTTGATGTACTGCATGTAAGGGATCCCAAGTCCAAGAAGAAAATCTATGAGTTTAAGGGCTCCCACTACAGGCATCAGGACGGCGCAGATCAGAAGCACAGGCGCAACTATAGCCAAGACAGGTATAACAAACAGTCCCGAGATGCCGACCATGCTGTAAAATGCGCATACCGTCAGAAATCTCTTCCAGCTAAAACCTGTACCGTTAGCAAGCAAGTCTCCCAGATAGGCCTTAGCCAGTTCCCTGGGATCTCCCAGCTTTTGGGCGATCTTTTCGGCAGATATTCCCTCGCTTTGCATTTCCATCATACTGCCTTTTATCTCTTTAACTATATCTACTCTCTCCGACGCAGGCAGAGGTTTCAGATGCCTGTCTACCGTATCTAAATATTTTTCTAAAATTTTATCCATTATCCCTCTTCTCCTTTCAACTCGCTTACAGCTTCTAATAAATTTCCCCATTCTTCAGACATGGATTTTAGATATTCTTCTCCCATGGGCGTCAACGAGTAATATTTTCTCGGAGGCAGCCCCTCTGCCGAATCCTGCCAGGTAGCTTCGAGACATTTATCCTTTAACAATCTTCTCAATAAAGGATATATCGTGCTTTCCTTGGCGGTGATGATAGGATGTTTCTCCAATTTCTGCAAAATTTCATATCCGTAACAAGTCCTATTATGAAGCATGAGCAAGATACAATATTCCAGCGTACCTCTGCGTATCTGCGATTTCCAATCTTCTATATTCATATTCCCCTCCTCGTCTATATACATCGTACTACACAGTACCTAATTTGTCAACAGTATTTTTAAGTTATGCAGTACATCGTCTCGACTTAGGGGTATTTATCCCTATATTATCATAGAAAATCCCTTACCCGCCTTTTGATGCTAAAGCACCGTTAAATATCCGCTATTCTATTGACATCGGCAATGCAGTTTGAATATAATTGACTTACTTTAACAGCAGAAAGGATGACGAACATTACTATGGAAGACTCAGACAGCGACAGCGACGGATCTGAAGAACATAGAGTAAGCAAAACCGACAGCTTAAATAGATTTATTTTAAGAGACATGATCATAACCACTCTCTCGAGGGGTTATCGGGTCATGTCTTTTTGCGTCCACATCGTTTGCTGTTAAAGCAAATTTAAAAATTTTTATGAAAGGAGTGATGTATCCGATATGGATAATCACAAGCGAATGCCTTGGCATTCACAGAAAATCGAAGAGGTTCTGAGCGCTTTAGAAACTTCGGAAGAAGGTCTCAGTGATGCCGAGGCTGCCGAAAGGCTAAGAAAAGACGGTCCCAACACTCTCCGTTCCAAACCTCCTAAAAAGAACAGCTCCTGGACCCCATGGTCCTCATCCTCATAGGCGCGTCCTTCTTCTCGGCAGTACTTCGGGAGTGGACGGAGGCCGCAGTGATCGGTACCATAATAGTAATAAATGCCGTCATAGGTATATTTCAGGAGAGAAAAGCCCAGGCTTCTTTAGAAGCTCTCAAAAATATGGGTGCGCAGGTGTCAAGAGTCATGCGTGAAGGCGAGGAAAGTGTAATATCCGCCGGTGAATTAGT
>OHSP01000834.1_pt1 | contig 13988 bp, 9 predicted proteins | sample 1578711 | NCBI WGS metagenome assembly OHSP01 (sample SAMEA3879584, study PRJEB24766) | human gut metagenome | biome: human-associated habitat; feature: feces | place: USA | collected 1985/1987
TTGTTTTTTCAATCCACAAACCAGATTTTACCTAACGTTGCGGTCGATACTGCTTAGTTTTGCAACATCAAATCAATCGAATTAATGCTATGATGGAACAGACTAATCATTCAACCGACACTTTGCTCGCTTCTTTTCAAGCGGGAAACATGGCAGCTTTTTCACAGCTGTATAACTTGCACATCAATGTCCTTTTTAATTACGGATTGAAGTTGACCATTGATAAAGAGTTACTGAAAGATTGTATTCATGACATCTTCGTGAAACTCTATACAAAGAAAGATGAATTAGGAACAATCGATAATTTGAGATCTTATTTATTCATCTCCTTAAAGAATAAGTTGTGTGATGAACTTCGCAGACGTATGTATATGTCTGATACGGCAGTAGAAGAAGTTAGCATATCCACTCCTACAGATGTAGAAGATGATTATATGGAAGAAGAGCAACGCAAGAATGAATTTTCATTGGTTAGACGTCTGTTGGACCAATTATCTCCCCGCCAACGTGAAGCGCTTACATTATATTATATAGAAGAAAAGAAATACGAGGATATTTGCGAGATTATGAATATGAATTATCAGTCTGTACGCAACCTGATGCATCGCGGATTGACAAAATTGCGTAGTCTGGCGAGTTAATTTTAGTAAAAAGGTAAATGGATTGAGTACATAGACAGGATAACGCCGTCCTACTTATGTAAACGCTTAAAAAGGATGCGATATGTGCTCTAAGGTAAAGGATTTTTTGACGGATGATGATTTCATCAATTATGCACTGGGTGTAACTCCGGAAGCAGCTTCCCAATGGGAAACTTATTTCAGAGAGCATCCGGAAGAGATGGCAGATGCAGAAGAAGCTAAAGCTGTATTATTGGCTCCGGCAAATGTAGACTGTGGCTTCTCAATAGTTGAAAATAACGAATTGAAAGATAGGATTATTAGTAGTATAAAAGATTTTTCGGGTATTTTGTAGATAGGTTAGTATAGTTAAGATAAAGTAGTTAGGTTAGTTAAGGCATTAAAAGATTGACGCGGCCTTTCACAGGAGGTTTAATTTTAAACACTGTGAAAGGCTGCGTTTTTTATTTGTTCTATTCAGGTTTATCGCCGGATTCCTGAATATCGAAAGCACTACTGAAACTGACTATTAATACGATACATCCACCCAATATGCCGATAATCATATAAGCGATACGGATATCGAACGCCTGCGAGATGGCACCGATAAGCAGGGGAGCAATCAACGAACCTATAAAACTGATACTTGACAGAATGGTAAGTGCAATACTGACCGGTGTTTTTGATTTGGCTCCCACGAAGCTGTACAAAGTAGGCACAATGCAGGAAATACCCAAGCCGACCAGCATGAAACCTAAAGAATTAATGATTACTTTCATAGCCATAGATTCGAAAACTCCTCCTAATAGGGCAGAAACAAAAAAGCCGATACAGATAAAGCTGCCCGCCAGTTGCAGGACTTTCTTCTTTCCCCAAAGCTGATAAGCATAGTTAGTCAGGAAACGGCCCGTTGCCATCATAATCATAAATACAAGAAAACCGATTTGCAATGATTTAGGTACATGAACCACTGATTCGAAATAAACGGCACTCCAGTCGAACATTGCACTTTCTACAATCAGCGCAAACAGTCCGACAAGTCCTAACTGCAAAAGCAACATTTCCGGTTTTTGAAATAACAGGCGAAAACCATTGGGAGCTTTGGCTGTATTTCTTTCCTGCGTCTTTGTATCAGAAACTTCCGTTTCCTGCGGTGCGCTCTCCTGCAAATATTTCCGCCCGGAAAGTACAATTATAAGGATGATGATAAATATCAGTGTGTAATGCCAGATAGGGGAGACTCCTGCCAAAATCATTACGAAGCCGATAAGTGCTCCTGCACATGCCCCCAGACTCCATCCTCCATGAAAAGTGGCCATAATGGTTTTACCATACAAACGTTCCACTTCAATGCCTTGTGTATTGAATGATATATCACATAAATTCCAGAACACCCCGAAGCAAAAGAGCAGAAAGCCTAAAAGATAGACCTCATGAGCCAGTCCGACACAAAGCAGGGATGAAGCGTATCCCAGGATACTGACCTGTACCATGCTCCGGCTTCCTAACTTCGAAACAAGATAACCAGCCAAGGGGATCGCGACAAATTTTCCGACAGGGATCATAAATAAAATCAGTCCCCAGTAGAAAGCATAATTTGCGGCAAAAACGTCTTTGAAATCAGGGATTCGGCTGGCCCAACTTGCCATACAAAGTCCTTGGGCAAAGAAAAAAGTCAATATGGCAAAACGTATTCTCTCTTTAGGATGCGTAAATTGGTTATTCATGCATTTTTTATTTTTAATCGCGGCAAAGGTATCTATTTTTTTTGTACTTTTGCGCCCGATTTAAAAATATCATATTCATGAAGACAGGCGAATCTTTATTATCCATAGGTAAATTTATTGCAGAATATTCAGCCCATTTAATGGGGGCCGGAGTACACACCTCGCGGGTGGTACGCAACACAAAGCGTATTGGAGAGGCTTTCGGACTAGATGTCAAATTAAGCGTATTTCATAGAAACATCATTCTGACTATTATAGACAAAGAAACAAACGAGGCTTGTAACGAGGTTATAGACATTCCTGCACACCCGATCAGTTTTGAACATAATTCAGAGTTAAGCGCATTGAGCTGGGAAGCAGTAGACAATCATTTGTCATTGGAAGAATTGAAAGACAAATACAAGAAGATTATTTCTGCTCCTCGGATACACTCTCTTTTCGTATTATTATTAGTAGGATTTGCCAATGCCTCTTTCTGTAAATTATTCGGCGGTGATTTAATTTCGATGGGAATCGTGTTCTCGGCTACCATTACAGGATTCTACCTGAAACAACAAATGCAGGCGAAAAAGATCAATCATTATGTTGTATTTATTGTTTCGGCTTTTGTTGCTTCCCTGTGTGCTTCCACCGCGCTGATTTTCGACACAACTTCGGAGATTGCCATGGCGACCAGCGTGCTTTATCTTGTGCCTGGGGTTCCCTTGATTAATGGCGTGATTGATATAGTGGAAGGATATGTATTAACAGGATTTGCCCGTCTGACAGAGGCTTCTTTGTTGATTGTCAGCATCGCTATCGGACTTTCCTTCACATTATTAATGGTAAAAAACAGTTTAATTTGATATGATAGCACTTGACATTCTTACGGATGGATTTTTTGCAGCAGTAGCAGGTATAGGATTTGGGGCGATTTCCGATCCTCCTTTGCGTGCATTCAAGATGATTGCCATACTGGCAGCATTGGGACACGCCTGTCGTTTTTGTTTGATGACCTATTTAGGCGTGGATATTGCCACAGGTTCGTTGTTTGCCGGATTAGTCATCGGCTTCGGTAGTTTGTGGTTAGGGAAAAAAGTATATTGCCCGATGACAGTACTTTATATTCCGGCTCTGCTTCCGATGATTCCGGGCAAATTTGCATACAACATGGTATTTTCACTTATCATGTGTTTGCAGAACGTGAATGACCCGGAAAATCTGGATAAGTTCATGTCAATGTTCTTCTCCAACAGTTTGGTAGCAAGCACGGTTATTTTCATGTTGGCAGTAGGAGCCACTTTCCCGATGTTCCTATTCCCACATAGAGCTTTTTCATTAACAAGACATTAAAACTACTTTTATGGAGATTTTTTGGAGAACAATTGCATATTATAATTCAGCTACTTGGCTTTTACAGACAGTCATCATTCTGATTGGTATTGCATTGACCGGATTGCTTATCAGTAAACCGCGCACATGGGTGAAGATGGCGATGAAGTTTTATATGATAGGACTTTATACATGGATTTCGGTAATCTACTATTATGTCTATTGCGAAGAACGTAGTTACAATGGAGTGATGGCTATGTTCTGGGGAGTAATGGCTATTATTTGGATATGGGATGCGATTACGGGATACACGACTTTCGAACGTACCCACAAATACGACATCCTGTCCTATGTCTTGTTGGCAATGCCATTCATATATCCTTTAGTATCATTAGCGCGCGGACTTTCCTTTCCGGAAATGACTTCTCCGGTAATGCCTTGTTCTGTGGTTGTGTTTACCATTGGGCTATTATTGCTGTTTGCTCACAAAGTGAATATGTTTCTAGTCCTTTTCCTTTGCCACTGGTCATTGATCGGATTATCCAAGACTTACTTCTTCCAGATTCCGGAAGACTTCCTTTTGGCAAGTGCGACTATTCCGGGACTCTATCTCTTCTTCAGAGAATACTTCCTGAATAATCTGCACGCAGATACCAAGCCCAAAGCTAAATATATCAACTGGTTATTAATAACAGTCTGCATCGGGCTGGCTATATTATTGACGACTACTATGTTTTTGGAATTAGTTCCGAAGAACTGATTGCCGTACTATTACACGCTATTAGTTTCATGCCTTGAAACCATTTGTTCCAAAGCTTGAAACAAATAGCGGCAACTCAACAAAAAGATGATAGACAGAAGTATAATGAAGAAGTTATTACTGACATTTTTAAGTATAGCTGCCGTATGCTGCTCACTGTATGCCCAACGTGAAGTCACGCAGGAACGGATGGAGCAGATTTATGAAGAGGTAAAGACGCCTTATAAGTACGGACTTGCTGTTGCCCCGACCGACAATTATCATAAGATTGATTGTCCTACCGTTTTTCGCCAGGGAGACAAGTGGCTGATGACTTATGTGGTTTACAACGGCAAAGGTGGAACCGATGGTCGTGGTTACGAAACGTGGATAGCAGAAAGTGATAATTTGCTCGAATGGCGCACTTTGGGACGGGTTCTTTCTTATCGGGATGGAAAATGGGACTGCAATCAGCGTGGCGGATTTCCTGCATTGCCGGATATGGAATGGGGTGGAAGCTATGAGCTTCAGACTTATAAAGGTCGCCATTGGATGACTTATATCGGTGGTGAAGGAACGGGCTACGAAGCTGTAAAAGCTCCGCTTTATGTCGGACTGGCATGGACGAAAGGAGATATTTCTACGGCACATGAATGGGAATCTCTGGACAAACCGATTTTGAGCATCCATGATAAAGATGCCCAATGGTGGGAAAAACTGACTCAATATAAGAGTACCGTTTATTGGGATAAAGATAAAACATTGGGAGCTCCGTTTGTGATGTATTACAACGCGGGCGGCCGTCATCCAGAAACGGATTTAAAAGGCGAACGTGTCGGCATTGCGCTTTCCAAAGATATGAAGACATGGAAACGCTACTCCGGAAATCCTGTTTTTGCGCACGAAGCAGATGGAACCATTACAGGAGATGCGCATATCCAAAAGATGGGAGATGTGTATGTGATGTTCTATTTCTCTGCTTTTGAACCTTCGCGTAAATATAAAGCATTCAATACATTTGCCGCCAGCTATGATTTAGTGAACTGGACCGACTGGAAAGGGGCCGACCTGATTATCCCCTCCAAGAACTACGATGAACTGTTTGCTCATAAGAGCTATGTGGTGAAACATGACGGAGTGGTTTATCATTTCTATTGTGCGGTAAACAACGCAGAGCAACGTGGTATTGCCATTGCTACCAGTAAGCCGATGGGACGTTCGGCTGTCCGTTTCCCGGCTCCGGAGAGTAAGAATCGCCGGCAAATTATTGAATTAAATGAAGGCTGGAAAACTTGGAGAGTTGAGAATGGAAAGTTGAGAGTTGAGAGTGAAAAGACTGTGAATATACCTCATAACTGGGATGATTATTATGGGTATCGTCAATTGACTCACGGCAATCTTCACGGAACCGTTCTTTACAAAAAAGACTTCATCCTCAACAACTCTCAATTCTCAACTCTCAACTCTCAACTTAAAAAATATTTCCTTCGTTTTGACGGAGTAGGTACATACGCCACCATTACAGTGAACGGAAAGGACTTCGGTCGTCATCCCATAGGGCGCACTACGTTGACTTTGGATGTCACAGATGAATTGAAACAGGGAGTAAATCGCCTGGAAGTGAAAGCCGAGCATCCTGAAATGATAGCCGATATGCCTTGGGTATGTGGAGGATGTTCGTCGGAATGGGGATTCAGTGAGGGTTCCCAACCGTTAGGTATCTTCCGTCCTGTGGTATTGGAAGTAACGGATGAGATTCGTATAGAACCTTTCGGTGTACATATTTGGAATGACGAAAAGGCTACTAACGTATTTGTAGAAACAGAGGTTAAGAATTATAGTAAAACAACAGAAACGGTAGAGTTAGTCAATAAACTAAGCAATGCTGATGGAAAACAAGTTTTCCGTTTGGTTGAAAAAGTAACTTTAGCTCCGGGAGAAATGAAAGTGATTCGCCAGCAGGCTCCTGTTGAGAATCCTGTCTTATGGAATACGGAAAATCCATATCTCTATAAATTGGCTAGCATGATTAAGCGCGATACGAAGACAACGGATGAAATTTCGACACCCTTCGGTATTCGTACCATTAGCTGGCCGGTAAAACGAAACGATGGAGACGGACGTTTTTACCTGAATGGAAAGCCGGTGTTTATCAATGGAGTATGCGAGTATGAGCATCAGTTCGGACAAAGTCATGCGTTCAGCAATGAACAGGTTGCCGCAAGGGTAAAACAGATACGTGCAGCCGGTTTCAATGCATTCCGCGATGCTCATCAGCCCCATCATCTCGATTATCAAAAATACTGGGATGAAGAGGGAATCTTGTTTTGGACACAATTTTCCGCCCACGTGTGGTATGACACTCCGGAGTTTCGTGAGAACTTTAAAAAGTTGCTTCGTCAATGGGTGAAAGAACGTCGTAATTCTCCGTCAGTGGTGATGTGGGGATTGCAGAATGAAAGCACTTTGCCTCGTGAGTTTGCACAGGAGTGCAGTGATATTATTCGGGAGATGGATCCGACTGCAAAGACAATGCGTGTCATAACAACTTGCAATGGCGGTGAAGGTACAGACTGGAATGTGATTCAGAATTGGAGTGGTACGTATGGAGGAGATGTGACGAAATACGGTCGTGAGCTCTCTCAAGCGAACCAATTGTTGAACGGAGAATATGGAGCGTGGAGAAGCATCGACCTACATACGGAGCCGGGAGATTTCCAGGTGAACGGAGTGTGGAGTGAAGACCGTATGTGTCAGCTGATGGAAACAAAAATCCGTTTGGCAGAACAGGCTAAAGATAGTGTTTGCGGACAATTCCAATGGATATATAGCAGTCATGACAATCCCGGACGCCGCCAACCGGATGAAGCGTATCGCAAGATAGATAAAGTAGGTCCGTTCAATTATAAAGGATTGGTTACTCCGTGGGAAGAACCGTTGGACGTATATTATATGTATCGCGCCAACTATGTTCCGGCTGCAAAAGACCCGATGGTTTACCTGGTATCACATACATGGGCCAACCGCTTTGAAAAAGGACGTCGCCGTGCCACTATCGAGGCTTACAGCAATTGTGATTCTGTATTGCTATACAACGATCTGACAAATGAAAAGGCAACCTTCCTCGGACGTAAAAAGAACAACGGAACAGGCACTCATTTTATGTGGGAAAACCGGGATATTCGTTATAATGTGCTTCGTGCTGTAGGATATTATAAAGGTAAACCGGTAGCAGAAGACCTGATCCTATTAAATGGTCTGGAGCAAGCCCCTAACTTCGAACTTCTTTATCAGGATGATAAAAAGATATTGAAAGGAGAGGCAGGATATAATTATCTGTATCGTCTCAACTGTGGAGGGGATGATTATACAGATAGCTTCGGACAGCTCTGGTTGCAGGACAATACGAATTATTCGCGTTCATGGGCGGAGAATTTCAAGGACCTGAATCCTTATCTTGCCAGTCAACGTACCACCAATGATCCGATTCATGGCACTCGTGACTGGACGTTATTCCAACATTTCCGCTTCGGACGTCACCAACTGGAATATCGTTTCCCTGTGGCAGACGGAACATATCGTATTGAACTGTATTTCACAGAGCCTTGGCATGGCACGGGCGGAAGCGCTTCTGCCGACTGTGAAGGACTGCGCATATTCGATGTTGCCGTGAATGATTCTGTTGTATTAGACGACTTGGATATTTGGGCTGAAAGCGGTCACGATGGAGTTTGTAAGAAAGTGGTATATGCCATAGTGAAAGGTGGGATGTTGAAAATTCATTTCCCGGAAGTGAAAGCAGGACAAGCCTTGATTTCAGGCATTGCTATTGCCAGCACAGATCAGGAACTGAAACCGACGGTATTCCCTGCGTCCGGCTGGAGTTGGGAAAAGGCGGATAAAGAAGTAATGGAAAAGACTCCGAAAGAGTTACTTCCGGAAGACAAAAATGCTCGTGTCAGTATATCATACGAAGCAGAAACGGCTGTACTGAAAGGCAAATTCCAAAAGAAAGAACATCGCAAACAGATGGGAGTGTTTTTTGGTAAAGGAAAAGGCAACAGCATTGAATGGAATGTTTCTACCGGGTTGGCGCAAGTGTACGCCCTTCGCTTTAAATATATGAACACTACCGGAAAGCCAATACCTGTCTTAATGAAATTCATTGATTCAAAAGGAGTTGTATTGAAAGAGGACGTATTGAGCTTCCCGGAAACACCGGATAAATGGAAGATGATGAGCACCACCACCGGAACCTTTATCAATGCCGGACATTACAAAGTATTACTTTCGGCAGAAAATATGGACGGAATTGCTTTTGACGCATTGGATATTCAATAAATAAAAAACGGGACACTTGGAAGTATACATAGCTTTTCAGTGTCCCGTTTTTATTTCTTTCTTTATTTGGTAAGTTTTACTCCATTTATTTGCCAATCGTTTTTGGCTGTTCCTTCTGTGAAATTGAATGATTTAGTTTTGAGAGGTAATGGTTTGAAAGTTAGGGAAAATTCGGCTTCTCCGCTTTCAGGCAGAAAGAAATGCTTACCGGGGGTAATGCCGTCAGCTTTTTGTAATGTGTATGATGCACCTTGCTCGTCTACTAGTTTGGCATTTACACTTACTTGTATCCAGTATTTGGGTATGTAATATGCATAAAAATGAACGATAGTGGCTGTGTCAGTCAATTCTACCTGCTTCACTTCAAGAATATCAGTATTGGTTGATTCAAAACTCGGATGATTAACGACTTTTCTATTGGTGTCCCCGGTGATACTCATTTCACGCTTTGGTGCATCCAAATATCTACGCATCTTTAATTTCAAGCTGCCTTTACCATAGCCCGACCACATTTTCACGATTTTGCCTTCGGGAGAGATAAGAACATAATTCGGAATACCGTTGACGTCATACACAGCATATAGTCCTGCAGTCTGTTTCAAGTCGCTTAAGTTTTGCCAAGTCATTTCATGTTGTGCAGAAGCAGCTTTCCATCTAGTTTGCGTATCTGAACTCAAACTGATGATGGTGAGTCGGTCTTTATATTGCTCTTGAATCTCTTTCATTTCGGGCAAAGCCATGATGCAGGGACCACAACCGCTGCTCCAGAAATCAAGTAACATATATTTTCCTTTGAAATCAGCCAAATGATGCACCTTTCCATCTAAATCAAAAAGATCGGCATCTGCCATGTCATCTCCTTCTTTCACCGTTTTAGGAGGAAAGAGATTAACCCTGATTTCTTGTCCTTCAATGGAAGCTTTCTGTTCTTCGTTTAATCTGTCATACAAAGCCAGTATTTTTTCCTTATTGGTAAACTTTGGATTGTACTTCAATGACATACTCAAACGGAGCAATTTTTCCATCCAGACATTAGAAATAGGGAGTTCCTTCATCAACTTTAATTCCCGTTGATAAAGATTTTCTTCATAGAGTGTTACTCCTTTTATTGTTCTTTAATATTTCTGTAAAAGAAAGGGGTACAAAATACCCTTTCGTCCGTCTACTTGATATGAAGAAAAAAGAACGAATGAAAATATATACTTTACTGCTTGGCGCATTGTTTGTAAGTCCTACACAGGCACAAACAATGCATGATTGGGAGAATCATCATGTTCTCCAGATCAATCGTGAACCGGCAAGAGCCGCTTTTACCCCTTTCTCTGTACAGAAAGGAGACGGCTCAATCTCTTTAGACGGAACCTGGAAATTCCGTTGGACTCCCGTTCCCAATGAAAGAGTCGTGAATTTCTATCAAACAAATTTTAATGATAAAGATTGGACGGATTTTCCTGTTCCCGCCAATTGGGAAGTGAACGGATATGGCACGCCTATCTATGTTTCAGCAGGCTATCCGTTTAAAATAGATCCTCCACGGGTGATGGGAGAACCGAAAACTGACTATACCACGTATAAAGAACGAAACCCGGTAGGGCAATATCGCCGCACTTTTGTATTGCCGACCGGATGGGAAGTGAATGGACAGACTTTTCTACGGTTTGAGGGCGTAATGAGCGCCTTTTATGTTTGGATCAATGGCGAACGGGTAGGGTATAGCCAAGGCAGTATGGAACCGAGCGAATTTAATGTCACGAAGTATCTGAAATCCGGAGAAAATCAGATTTCACTGGAAGTCTACCGATATAGTGACGGTTCTTATCTGGAAGATCAGGATTTCTGGCGTTTTGGTGGTATTCATCGTAGTATTCATCTGATACATACGCCGGATATTCATGTCCGTGATTATGCAGTACGCACTCTTCCTGCATCTGCTGGTGATTATGAAGACTTTATTTTGCAGATTGATCCGCAATTCAGTGTATATCGAGGGATGACCGGAAAAGGGTATATTTTACAGGGAGTACTGAAGGATGCTTCAGGCAAAGAAGTTGCCACATTGAAAGGCGATGTGGAAGATATTCTTGATTTGGAGCATAAAGCAAGCCGGATGAATGAATGGTATCCGCAGCGTGGCCCGCGTAAGATGGGACGTTTGTCAGCCATTATAAAATCGCCGGAAAGATGGACGGCAGAAACACCCTATCTTTATAAATTACACTTAACTCTCCAAAATGGAGAAGGAAAAGTCGTAGAACAGATAGAACAGGCCGTGGGCTTCCGCTCTGTAAAAATCAAAAAAGGACAACTGTTAGTGAACGGTAATCCGGTTCGTTTTCGTGGAGTAAACCGCCACGAACATGATCCACGGACAGCACGTGTCATGAGCGAAGAACGGATGCTTCAGGATATTCTTTTAATGAAGCAGGCAAATATAAATGCTGTGCGCACCAGTCATTACCCGAATGTAAGCCGTTGGTACGAGCTATGCGACAGCTTGGGATTGTACGTGATGGACGAAGCGGATATAGAAGAACACGGATTGCGTGGAACACTCGCAAGTACCCCCGACTGGCATGCAGCATTTATGGACCGTGCGGTCCGTATGGCGGAACGTGATAAGAATTATCCATGTATTGTAATGTGGAGCATGGGAAACGAAAGCGGTTACGGACCGAACTTCGCTGCTATTTCGGCATGGCTGCATGATTTCGATCCCACTCGTCCTGTACATTATGAGGGGGCGCAGGGAGTGGACGGAAATCCTGACCCGAAGACGGTCGATGTTATCAGTCGCTTTTATACCCGGGTGAAACAAGAATACTTAAATCCCGGCATTGCAGAGGGAGAAGATAAGGAACGCGCTGAAAATGCACGTTGGGAGCGGTTGCTGGAGATTGCGGAGCGTACCAATGACGACCGTCCGGTGATGACGAGTGAATATGCACATTCCATGGGGAATGCATTAGGAAATTTCAAGGAATATTGGGATGAGATATATAGCAATCCCCGTATGCTGGGTGGTTTTATATGGGATTGGGTAGATCAGGGAATCTACAAGACATTACCCGATGGCCGTACCATGGTGGCTTACGGCGGTGACTTTGGCGATAAGCCGAATTTAAAAGCTTTCTGCTTTAATGGATTACTGATGAGTGACCGTAAAACTACGCCTAAATATTGGGAGGTAAAAAAAGTATATGAACCGGTTGAACTGAAAATGGAAAATGAAAAGCTGAAAGTGACGAACCGGAATCATCACATCGACTTGTCTTCCTATCGTTGTCTATGGACTGTATCTATAGATGGAAAACAGAAAGAGCAGGGAGAATTTACATTGCCGGAAATAGCTCCAGGAGAAAGTGAGACAATAGATTTGCCTGCTTTCCGTTCATTAAAAGGCGCTTATTCTTTGAGTAATAAAAATGAGAAAGTTAGTAAGAGCAATAAAAAAACGGAGAAAACTCTTTCCGATTGCCAACTGAAAGTAAGCATTGTTTTGAAATCGGATGCTCTTTGGGCAAAGGCAGGACATGAAGTGGCCTGGGAACAATTCTGTTTGCAGAAAGGAGATTTAGCTTCTGCTGATTTAATTAATAAAGGAGCGCTTCAGGTGAAAGAGGATGATAATTCTTTATTGATTAGCGGACGTGGTTTTTCTGTCCAGTGGGAAAAGAAAGTGAACGGAAGTATGACTTCCCTTATATATAAGGACAAAGAAATGTTGGCTTACCTCAATGATTTTCCGGTTCAGCCTGTTACTCAAGTTTTCCGTGCTCCGACAGATAATGACAAGAGCTTCGGAAACTGGTTGGCTAAAGACTGGAAATTGCATGGAATGGATCATCCGCAGATAAATTTGGAATCTTTCCACCATGAAAAACGTGCAGACGGGGCGGTCATTGTCCGGATTCAAACAAGTAATTTATATAAAGAAGGAAAAGTGGTGACGACTTCTGTCTATACGGTCTTTTCAGATGGAACGATTGATCTGAAAACAACTTTCTTGCCACAAGGAGTTCTTCCTGAAATTCCCCGTTTAGGAATCGCATTCTGTCTGGCGCCTGCTTATGATACATTTACCTGGTATGGCAGAGGACCACAGGATAACTATCCTGACCGCAAAACATCTGCTATGATAGGGCTTTGGAAAGGAAGCGTTGCAGACCAATACGTACATTATCCACGTCCGCAGGACAGTGGAAACAAAGAGGAAGTGCATTATCTTACCTTGACCGACAAACAGAATAAAGGCATTCGTGTTGACGCGGTAGAAAACGCATTTTCTGCATCTGCCCTGCATTACACCGTACAAGACATCTATGAAGAAACTCACGATTGCGATTTAAAACCACGTGCAGAAGTTATTCTTAGTATGGATGCTGCCGTACTTGGATTAGGAAACAGTAGTTGCGGACCGGGTGTATTGAAGAAATATGCCATAGAGAAAAAAGAACATACGTTGCATCTCCGTATCAGTAGTAAACAATAATAGCAATAAATAACTAACACAATAATAAAAGTAACAATGAGAAAAGTAACCACTTTATTATCAACCCTGGCATTAGCCACCACCCTGACTGCCCAGACACTTCCGCAGACAGAGCGGCAATACCTCTCCGGCCACGGATGCGACGACACAGTAGAATGGGACTTTTTCTGTACCGACGGACGTAACTCCGGTCGATGGACGAAAATAGGCGTCCCCTCTTGCTGGGAGTTGCAGGGTTTTGGTACCTATCAGTATGGAATTAGTTTTTATGGTAAAGCCTTTCCCGAAGGCATTGCCGGTGAGAAAGGAATGTATAAATATGAGTTTGAAGTTCCCGAGGAATTTCGTGGCAAGCAGGTCAGCCTTGTGTTCGAAGCATCTATGACCGATACGGAAGTTAAGGTTAACGGACGTAAGGCAGGATCGAAACACCAGGGAGCCTTCTATCGCTTTTCATATAATGTCACGGATTTACTGAAATATGGCAAGAAGAATCAGCTGGAAGTAACAGTTTCCAAAGAGAGCGAGAATGCCAGTGTGAACCTTGCCGAACGGCGCGCCGATTATTGGAACTTTGGCGGTATCTTCCGCCCGGTATTTCTGGAAGTAAAACCTGCCGTCAATCTCCGTCATATTGCTATTGATGCACAAATGGACGGATCATTCCGTGCCAATTGCTACACGAATATCTCCGGTGACGGAATGAGTATCCGTGCACAGATTTTGGACGGTAAAGGGAAGAAACTGGCAGATACCACCGT
>OHSP01000839.1_pt1 | contig 13952 bp, 13 predicted proteins | sample 1578711 | NCBI WGS metagenome assembly OHSP01 (sample SAMEA3879584, study PRJEB24766) | human gut metagenome | biome: human-associated habitat; feature: feces | place: USA | collected 1985/1987
GGCCATCTTGATGCATGGTTACGGCCACACTTACATTATCATAAGGGCGATACACGGAATCAATAACGGCCATATTATGCGTCGTAGTTACAATAATACCGGTACTTTCTTCTCCCGTTTCGATTAATTGCTGCTGTAACGGTGCCACAAAGGCCCTGAAAATATTGCCGCCGCCGACATGAAGCCAGGTAGGATGACCGATTGTTTCTTTCGTTACCCGGCTGTCATCGAATGAATATAATTGAAAGCCCTTTTCTTCCCATTTTTCCTTATCCGTCAGGAAGCTCCGGCGATTTAAATAAAGCATCGATAAAACCTCCTTTATACCTCTTCGCACGCGCAGTTAATGGAATCCCATAAACAGTAAACAGAATTGGCTCCGACGATGCCTTCCATACCCGGAAGTCGATCGCTTGGCTGTAATGTAAGCTTGTCCTTCGTTTCTCCGTATCCACGGAATATCTTTTTCATACGTCAACCCCTCCAAAAAATAAAGTGAGATAATTTTCTTGTTCTTATTGTCTTTTCGGTCATCTTCATTTTTATCGTGATTACATCCTACCATTCTAGTGCTTTATTTTCAATAAATTTGACTAAAATGAATAAATAAGAACGATGAAATGATTTTTTAGTACATCATTTTGCTTGCTTCGCATAAAATATTTTCCCTTCTTTTCGCTTTAATTTTGAAAATTTATGAATAAAAAATTATAAAAAGGCTCAATTTAGCCGTTTTATTGTATATAAAAACATTTATTTATTTTCTACACAAAAAATAGTTCAGTATAATCAATAAATTCCCATCCGTTTCCAACGATCCAAAAAGATATGATGAATTTTACCTATTTCCGTGATTTCAGCATCCTCTTTACCATCAGCCGTATCTCATCATCGCCGTTGTCAACATTGCTCTCGCCCGCAAGCCTGCGTGAGTGGCCGTAGACGGCTTTGACGGCCTTATGCCTTCCCACCGTACAAAAGAAGAGTCTCACACTGTCAGAGCCTCTATCAGAGGCCGTAACAGGTCGTTCATGGCTCTTTCGGAGGTAAAGAAGAAGCCGCCGCCAAAAGTATCCTTGTCTCAAAGAACCAAAAAGCCTCGAAGACGAATCTTCGAGGCTTTTCGCATGTTTAACAAGGATATCGTTTTAAGCGCGTACGGCTTTGACGGCAGAGATGAATTTCTTGGCCGTTTCCGTAATTTCATCTGCCGTTTTGCCGCCGCCCGTCAAGGCTCCGCCGGCTCCGACAGCAACGCAGCCGGCTTTGATCCATTCACCGGCGTTGTCGACGTTAACGCCGCCCGTCGGCATGAGTGGGGCCTGCGGTAAGGGACCGTGGATAGCTTTAATAGCCTTCATGCCTACAACCTCACCCGGGAAGATTTTAATGATGTCAGCACCGCATTCAAGGGCTGTTACGACGTCTTTCAAGGTCGTCGTCCCCGGCATAACAGCTACGCGGTAGCGGTTGCACAGTTTGATCGTTTCGACGTCGAGGGCCGGCGACACGATGAATTCAGCTCCTTCAAGGATAGCAATACGGGCCGTAACGGCGTCAAGGACCGTGCCGGCACCGATGATGACGTCGGGATTATCGGCATATTTCTTAGCCAGTTCCCGAATGGCTTCATGAGCCCGCGGCGTCGTGAATGCCAATTCAATGGCCGTGACGCCGCCTTTAATGCAGGCTTCCGACATGGCAACGGCTTCTTCCGGGTTGTTGCCGCGAATGACGGCGACGACACCGATTTCTTTAATTTTATTGACGACTTCGATTTTATCCATTTGGGTAAACTCCTTTCACACACGTTGTAAACGATTACGAATGACTGGACTGGAAGGCTTCCAACTTTTCTCTCGTCGGCAGGCCTTCATTATCTCCGGCTACCTGAATGGCCATGGCCCCGATGGCAGCCCCTCTGCGGGCAGCACCTTCCAAGGTTAACCCATCGAGAAGGCCGCTGGTAAAGCCGACGGCAAAGCCGTCTCCGGCACCTACCGTATCGACAATGTGTTTCACATGATAGCTGGAGACGTACAATTCTTCCTTCTCTGTGCGAACATAGGTTCCATTGCTGCCGCCGAGCTTAATAACGACGGTCTGGACGCCGCGCTGCAAGTAATACTGGGCAATGTCCTGCTCGCTTTCCCGACCGGTCAGGATCCGGCCTTCACCGAGGCCCGGCATGACGATATCGGCATACTGGGCAGCATCATTGATGACCCGGGCCATGGCTTCTTCTGATTTCCAGAGCATCGGCCGCAGATTGGGGTCGAAGGAAATGCGTACGCCCTTGCTGTGGGCCCGCATCATGAGGGTATAAATCGTTTCCCGGCACGATTCCGACAAGGCCAGGGGGATACCCGTCACATGAAGGTGATCGACACCGGCCCAGTCGATACCGGCTAAGTCAGCCGGTTGAAAATGAGAGAATGCCGTATGCTTGCGGATATTGGCTACGAAAGGATCTCCTTCGGCAACTTTTTCTTTCATCTGGAAGCCCGTCATATGATCATCATCGGTCCATACGTACTGTTCGTGAATATTATTTTCTTTCAGAAAATTGACGATGCAGCGGCCAAAGGGATCGATGCCGACCTTGGAGATATACGATACATTATTTCCCAAACGCGCCATACCGACGGCATAGTTCAGTTCAGCCCCGCAGACGTGGCGGGAAAAATGTTCGACCGATTCCAACGGACCCGTTTCTTCAGCAATGAGAAGTCCCATCGCTTCACCAATAGTAAGCACATTCTTCATTTTGATTCCTCCATGAGATAAGATGGGACTGTCGCAGCAGACAGTCCCCGGTTACTTAGTTTTACAATTGTTTCCTTATTTTATCAATCATATCTTCATAGTCTGCATCTGTCAAGTAAACGCGGTCGGGATTCATGACAAAGGTGCCGTTCCATTCGAATTCATCTTTATACTTGGGAACTAAGTGGATATGCAGATGGTGTCCCGAATCGGCATAAGCTCCATAGTTTACTTTGTCCGGATGGAAAGCTGCATGAATGGCCTTCGAAGCCCGTGCAACATCCGCAAAGAAAGCATTTCTTTCTTCATCGCTCAATTCCGTCATTTCGCTGACATGATCTTTATAAGCGACGATGCAGCGGCCGGGATGACTTTGTTCTTTGAATAAAACTAACATACTGACCGATAAATCGCAGACGTAGATGCCAAACTTAGCCAGCGGTTCGCCTTTGACGCAGTAGCCGCAGTTCTGATCTTTCATGTGAAAGCCTCCTTATTCAATGGTACCGTGTTCCCATTTACCGTTATTCAAATCTTCAGCGATTTGTTTAAATTTATCATCCGTCAAACCGTAGAAGAAGTACAAGATGATTGCAGCAATACCGAGGGCAACGCCGGGGTACAAGGTCATAGCCGCTTTGATGCCCATGAGGGTCATTTCGCTCTGTACGGCATTGGCAACGTAACCCGTCATTACCAGGATACCGGAACTTACGACAGCAGCCAGGGCCTGTGCGATTTTACGGGAGAAGTTGAAAGCAGCATAGGTGATGCCTTCTTTACGGATACCGTTGTGCCATTCACTGTAGTCGATGACGTCGGAAACAAAGGCCCAGGTAACACCGTTAGGAATAGCCAAGGCAACGTAGCCGATGGTAACCAAAACGATGAACGAGTAAATGTTGGTCGGGATGACGAAGTTGAGAAGGTCCGCTGCACAGCCTATGAGCAAGCCGCCGATAGCCGTCTTCTTTTTGCCGAATTTTTTAACCAGTTTCGGGATGAGCAGAATGCCGACAACGGAGCAACCCATCATAATGCCGTTTACAATCGGCTGGAAGCCCATGTAACCTAAGTTATACTGACAGAAGAAGATCATCATCTGGTTATTGGTATTCATAGCCGAAATCGTAAACAAGGTCATTAAAATGATGCATAAGAGCGGTTTGTTAGTAAACACGAGTTTAACATAGTCGGAAGCCTTGGCTTTCTGTTCATTAGCCGTATTACGCTTAACAGGAACGTGTTCACGGCAGTTAAGATAGCAAATAGCAAAACCGATGACGCCGACGATAGACATGACAGCCGCGGCGATGAAGAAACCGTGGTGAGGCGAAGCAAACATCATGACGATTGGGACGAAAGCCATGCCGGTGATGAGCTGAGCCCCGATGGAACCGGCCTGACGCGTCGTAGCCATCTGACTTCGTTCTTCAACGTCTCGAGTCATAACACTGGCCAGGGAGGAATAGGGAATATTAGTAAACGAGCCCCCAAGCCATGTAAGCACCGTAAGCAAAGATGATTTTACCTGTTGCCGATATTTCCGGCATGGTAAAAGTGATGACCGTCAAGATAGCCAGGATGACGGCAGAAAACATCATGACCGGACGGAACTTGCCGCGAGGACCGATGTTCTTACGGCCATCGATAACGGAACCGGCGATCGGGTCCATAAAGGCATCAAAGATTTTGGTAAAGGCGAAAATACCGGCAACCGCCGCAGCCGGGATGGTGCAAACGTCGATCCAGTATTTCGTCAAATAGGCCTGTCCGAGGTCAAACATAAAACCGTTGCCAAAGTCACCAAACCCGTAACAAATCTTTTCACGCCATGACAGTTTTACATGACCGTCTTTGGCTGTCTGCCCTTCAACCGGAGCGTTCGGCTTCGGCAAGGTTCCTTCTTGTGTGCTCATTGCACTCCCTCCTTATAAGGTAACACCGTTTTTAAATATAGCCAGTTCGTGTTTATCCAAGGCTTCCGATTTTGCCAAAACACGTCCTGACGCTACATCAAGGATGTATTGGAACAGGCGATCCGCCGCAGCTTCCCGCGATTCGCCTTCAGCAATCGTACCGGCATTGAAATCGATCCAATTCTTTTTGAATTCGGCCAGTTTGCTGTTGCTGGAAATCTTAATCGTCGGTACCGGGCAGGCAAAGGGCGTTCCCCGCCCCGTTGTAAACAGGACCATGTGGGAGCCGGCTGCCGCCAAGGCATTAGCCGCTACCAGGTCGTTGCCCGGAGCCTGCAAGAGGTTCAGGCCTTTCTTGGAAACACGATCGCCGTAAGAGAGGACATCTTCTACCAAGGCCTGGCCGCCTTTTTGTACGCAGCCCAAGGATTTATCTTCCAAGGTCGTAATCCCACCGGCTTTATTGCCCGGTGACGGATTTTCATTGATCTTTTCTCCGTAGTTCATGAAGTATTCTTTAAAGTTGTTTACCAGGGCTACGGTCTTATCAAAGACTTCTTCATTCCGAGCCCGGTTCATGAGCAGCATTTCAGCACCGAACATTTCCGGAACTTCCGTCAAAATCGACGTGCCGCCGGCAGCGATGAGACGGTTCGAGATTTCACCGACCAAGGGATTGGCTGTAATACCCGAAAAGCCGTCGGATCCGCCGCACTTCAGACCAATGGTCAGCAAGGAGGCATCGCACGGTTCCCGATGGGACTTAGCCGCATAGTCGCACAGTTCTTTGACAATCGCCGTGCCGGCTTCGATTTCATCTTCTACGTCCTGGCAGATGAGGAACTTGACCCGGTCCGGATCATAGTCGCCGATGACATCCTTCATCAAACTGATCTGGTTGTTTTCACAGCCAAGACCAAGTACCAAAACGGCTCCGGCGTTCGGATTGTGAATAAGGCCACTTAATACTTTCTGCGTATGGAGCTGGTCGTCACCGAGCTGGGAGCAGCCATGAGGATGGCTGTACGAATAGATGCCGTCAATGTTTTCCGTCTTATAGACCTGGGCGGCATTTTCAATGGCCCGGGCAATGTTGTTGACGCAGCCGACAGTCGGGATGATCCAAACTTCATTGCGGATGCCGGCCTGGCCGTCAGTCCGTTTATATCCGAGGAATTCGTATTTTTTTTCACTTTCCAAAGGCGGGCGCTGGGCCTTTTCCGGTTCGTAGGTGTAATCCAGGAGATCGCCCAGTTTACTTTGGACGTTATGAGTATGGACCCAGGAACCTTGAGGGATATCCATTTTAGCGGTCCCGATAGGGAAGCCGTATTTTACGACATCTTCACCTTGTTTAATATCCTTGATGGCGATCTTATGGCCTGCTGGGATGTCCTGACAGACGGTGAAAGACGCTCCGCCGACGGTAACGCTGCTGCCCTTGGCAACAGCGTCGACAGCGACGGCTACATTATCATCAGCGTGTATCTGAAATACGTTCATCATAATCTCCTTATGCAGTCAATTCAGCAAGATGAGCTTTGACGCCAATCTCAGCTATGCGGTCCATATGGGCCGTTACAGCGTCGGTAAGGCCGTCAACAGCATTCAGATCTTCGCCCCACCAATCGGCCTGTCCGAGGACGGCTTTGACATAATCGGCTGTAGCAAGGGCGGCATGATCTTTAATGAAAGCTAATTTATCTTCATCATCGTGGATTTCATAGGTATTGCCGGACCGGGACCCGATGAGGCATTGGTCGCCGGCTTCCGTCGTCCGGTAGAAGGCCAGGAGGGCTGCCAGCGAATAAGTCAGGAACTTCGGCAGTTTTCCCGTCGCTGCCAAACTGTCCTTAAAGGTCGGCAGGATCCGGGCTCTCCACTTCGAGATGGAGTTCAGGGAAATAGCCAAAAGTGCGTGTTTTACGAAGGGATTTTCAAACCGTTCGTAGACGGCCCGGGCAAAGGCAACGGCCTTTTCTTCCGGTAAATCAACGGTCGGTACGATTTCATCGAAGACCGTCTGGTCCAGCGATTTGCGGATAATCGGATCTTCCATGCACTGGCCTACATAGTCGAGACCGGCAAGGTAAGCGCCGAGGACCATCGACGTATGAGCGCCGTTCAGGATGCGGACTTTCTGTTCTTTGAAGGCCTGGATGTTATCCGTAAATTCAACGTGGAATTTGCTCGATTTCAACGGCAGGCGGTCACCTAAGGTCGAGTCGCCGATGACCCACTGCGAGAAGGGTTCAGCCTGGTCGAGGAGGGCATCTTCATAGCCCAGTTCAGCCTGGATCTTATCAATGGAATCTTCCGGGTACCCTACGACGATGCGGTCGACGAGGGTGTCAACGAAGCGGCAGCTCTGGGCAAGCCAGCTCAGGAAGCCTTGTTCCAGGCCCCAATTTTCTGCGTATTTGGTGACGCAGTCCTGAAGGAGTTTACCGTTATTATCGTTCAATTCCGTCGGCAGCATGATGAGGCCTTTATCTGAAGCCCCCTTATAGAAGGTATACCGTTCATAGAGGAACTTGGTCAGTTTCGCCGGGAAGGTCGTCGGCGGGCAGGCTTCGAATTTATCGGCAGCGTCAAAGACAATGCCGGCTTCCGTCGTATTGGATACGACGAATTCGAGAGTATCTTCCTGAGCCAGAGCCATGAAGGCGTCGTATTCATCACGAGCGCTGATTACGGCCTTCACCGACGTAATGACGCGGTTTTCTTTGCAGACTTTCCCGTGCTGCTGCCCTCTCAAGCATACCGTGTATATGTCATTTTGCTTGGAATAACGGTCGGTCTTGCCCGATCGGGGCATAACGACAGCTACGCTGCCGTCAAAACCGTTTTCCTCATTAGCTACGTCGACAGCATAGTCGACGAAGGCGCGGAGAAAATTACCTTCTCCAAACTGTAAGATCCGTACAGGATGCTGTTGTTTCTGATGGAATTCACTTACATTTTTCATCGTTTACCCTCGTTTACATCTGAAATTGAAAATAGTTAGCTGCGTTGTTAAAGCTGATATCTTCGACTAACTGGCGAAGTGCGTCTTCATCGTTCGGATATTCACCGTTTTCAACGAGATTACCGATCCAGTTGCAGAGAATGCGGCGATAATATTCATGGCGTGCGTAGGACAAGAAGGAGCGGGAGTCAGTCAACATACCCAGGATGTTGCCAAAGACAGATTCATCGGCAATACCGGTCATCTGGTCGATCATGCCCTGTTTCGTATCATTGAACCACCAGGGAGCACCCTGCTGAATCTTGCCGCGAACGCCGGCGCCCTGGAAAGCGCCGATAATCGTAGCAATCATGGCATTGTCATTGGGGTTGCCCGAGTAAAGGATTGTCTTCGGTAAAATATGGAGTTCATTGAGGTGGTCTAAGAGGGCAATAAGGCCTTTGCAGCAGTTACCTTCGGCAATGCTGTCATACCCCGTATCAGGACCGAGTTTACGATACATTTCCGAGTTGAGGTCGCGCAGGGTTGCAAAATGGATCTGCATAGCCCAGCCGCGTTTGTGATATTCACCGGCAAGGTAGGTCAGAACAGCTGTCTTATAGGCTTCCATTTCTTCTTTGCTGACAGCTTCGCCGTTCAAAGCTTTGGCCATGATGGCATCGATCGTCTTTTCATCGGCTTCACGGCAGAAAACATATTCTAAGGCGTGGTCCGTAGCGCGGCAGCCCATTTCTTCAAAGAAGGCGATTCGTTTGTCCATCGCTTTACGAAGGTCGGCGAAGTTTTTGATGTCTACGCCGGCAGCTTTGCCGAGGCGAGCCATGTAATCTGCGTAGCCGGCTTTGTCGACGTTCATCAGTTTGTCCGGACGCATAGCCGGATATACCTTAGCGCTGCAAGTCTTTTCATCTCTCAATTTTTTATGCCATTTCAAATCATCTGCCGGATCATCGGTCGTGCAGATAACTTTGACGTTGGACTGTTCGATCAAGCCCTGGACGCCCATACCTTTTTCCTGAAGCTTGGCATTGCAGCGGTTGAAAATATCTTCAGCATTCTTTTCCGTCAGCGGTTCGGTAATTCCGAAATAGCGCTGTAATTCTAAATGACTCCAATGGTAGAGCGGGTTACCGATCGAACGAGAAAGCGCTTTCGCATATTCCACAAATTTTTCCAAGTCTGTCGACGTTTCACCGGTGACTTTTTCTTCGGGAGTACCGTTGGCACGGATGATACGCCATTTGTAATGGTCACCGCCGAGCCATACTTCGGTGATGCTGCGGAAGTGGTGGTCTTCAGCGATTTCTTGCGGAGAGATGTGGCAATGATAGTCGATAATCGGCATCTTTGCTGCGTAATCGTGGAATAAATGCTTTGCCGTATCTGTTTCCAGTAAGAAATCCTTGTCCATAAATTGTTTCATTTTAGATATCTCCTTCCAATACCCGGCGTCGAATGCTGTCGGTCAACTGAAAAACTATTGTAAGCTCTTACACTTATCTTTACCGAAAGAATATCATAGCATGACCTTAGTGTCAATGACGTATGATTTTTCTGTATGGTTTTTGAAAAAATTAAGTTTTCCAATGCTTTTTTATCATGCATTCCGTATTCTCCTTCCAAAATCAATACCTTTCGTTTTAAATTCAAACAGGTCATCTATGTTCATTCCGGTTAAGCTCTTACACATTTTATCCATATCCCTATTGATTTATTAAGAAAGAAATGTGTTATAATGTAAGTACCCCAGATTTTTACATAAAGAGGATCGATTGCTATGAATATCACGATTTACGACATCGCGCAAAAATGCCATGTTTCCATCGCCACGGTTTCCCGCGTCCTCAACGGCAGCAGCCGAGTCAGCGAAAAAACACGGACCAAGGTACTCCAAGTGATGAAAGAAATGGGTTATAAACCCAATCCCTTTGCCCGCGGATTGGGTCTGGATTCCATGAAAATCATCGGCGTCATCTGTACCGACGTCGCCGATATCTTCTATGCCCATGCCGTGTCCCTTTTGGAAGACGGCCTCAGGCAACATCACTTTGACGTCATGTTGTCCAACACCGGCAGCGATACCGGCCATAACGGCAAGTATATCTCCGACATGGCAGGGAAACACGTCGATGCCATCATCACCATCGGCACGCCTTTTTCATCGGAGTCGGATGTGAGGCTGCTCTGTGAAACGGCCCGTCAAATCCCGGTCATCACCATCAACAGTGACTATCATCAGCCCCGTATGTACAGCGTCGTCTGTAATGAAAAAGACGGAATGAAAGATGTCGTCGCAGCCCTGGCAAAAAAAGGCTGTCAACATATCCTCTATATCTATAATTCTCTCACCTACAGCGGCCGCCATAAATTGGACGGCTTTCGCCTGGGAATCAAAGATTTACAGCTGCCTCATCGCACTGAGTTGATTCAACAGATTCCCAAAACCCTTACGGATACAGAAGCCTTGATTGACCGCTTAGTCGCTGAACACATCGACTTCGACGCCATCATTACAGCCGATGACATCTTTGCCGTCGGGGCCCAGCGAGCAGCCCTGCGCCACGGCCGTAATATCCCGGTCATCGGCTGCAACAACTCCATCCTGGCTCAATGTGCCACACCGACCCTGACCAGTCTGGACAACAAGTTGACAAACTTATGCACGGCCGCCGTCAACATCGTCACCGAGCTGACGACGAAAGGTTCCGATGCCGTTCCTATCCGGACCGAATTCAACGCCGAACTCGTCGAACGAGAAAGTTTCAAGATATAAAAAAAACTCCGTATACAATGTATACGGAGTTTTTTTGTTTCCGAAGTCTATCCGAAGTATTCGGGATATTCTTTTTTCAATACGGCTACGTCGCCCATGACCTTATTGATGTGCTTAGTCATAATATCCTGGGCGGCTTTGACATTTTTATCAAAAACGGCTTCAACAATACCTTTATGCTGTTCATAGAGGAGATGCATCTGTTCGGCTGCATCACCATCACAGACATTCAGAATGCGGGCCCGGGCATAGTCGAGATTGGAATCTTGGACGACCTGCCAAATATGAGGCTTGCCGCAGCCTTCATAGAGCACGGAGTGCAAGGTGTTGTCGCTCTCAAAAAAGCGTTCGGCACTGCCGTTGGCTACGAATTTTCCCTGCTCAAAGATGCAAAATTCCAGTTTTGTTTTCCATGGATCTATAAACTCCTGACAAGCCAGTTCCACAATGGCTCGCTCCATAGTTACCCGGAAAAAGCGAAACTCGGCTAACTGCTCGGTATGAATTTTTGATACAAAAGTCCCTCGCTGGGGCAATACTTCCAGCAATCCTTTTTCCGCCAACCGGATGAAAGCTTCGCGAACAGGCGTCCGACTTACTTGCAGTACACCGGACAACTCCTGCTCAGACATGGCCGTTCCCGGCGGCAGTTTCAAAGTCATTATATTTTGGTACAACACGCGGTAAGCATATTCCCGCACCGTTTCCTGAGGCTCTTTTTCAATCAAAATCAACTTATCCATAGCCACTCCATCATTCCTAACATCTATATTTCCCCATTCTCAAATTCATCTTACCATAAATCCATCAGAAATAGTATAGGCTAATTAAAAATGGAAAGGCATTCTATACGGTTTCCCAACAATAAATTTTCTAAGATAAATAGGTTTAACATTATTCACCTGCGATAAATGGCGTTATTATGCCATTAAAATTTATTTCGTAAGCTTGTTTAAACAATCTTCGTAAATCAGTAAATCATGCGCCTACGGAGAAATTTTGCCCGTTCAGTTTGACGTCTCTGTGAGATAAGCCGAGACTGTCAAAACATACAGTCCCGGCACCTTTTGTGCTTATAGGTATTTCAGTATGCGGCCAATCATCACATCCGAAGCAGCACGTCCCGCAAAGGCTTCGAGATTCATAACAAAAATACGATTCCCTTCAAACTCGTGCTTCTGCTTCGGAACAAAGATGATCTGCCAAGCAAACGTAGCCGGAAAGCTGCCTTGACCTAAGAGCCGAGATGTTCAGATATCCGTGTACATCTTACTATCAGATAAATAAAGTCAAGAGGAATACGACGGCCAAACCACTCGTAGAGTTTACCAGTTCCAATAAGCCCCATGTCTTAAAGGTTTGTCCCATAGTCAAATTAAAGGTTTCCTTCATCATCCAAAAAGCAGCATCATTCGGCATAGTGATCGTATTACTCCCAACGGCCGTGGCCAACATGAGCAGCGTCGGATTGACATTAAACACCGGAATTAACGGCGCAACAATCCCGGCTGCCGTAATAGCAGCTACCGCACCTTGTCCCGTAGCCCAGCGAATGATTACGGTAATGACGTAGGCTAAAATCAACGGGGATATAGAGGTACCGGCAGCCGCAGCGGCAATATGCTGGCCAACCCCGGCATCTACAATAACTTGTTTTAAAACGCCGCCTGCACCAATAATCATGATAACCGAAGAGATCCCTTTCATGGCAGACGTAATGGTAACCGATGTTTCAGAAATCGTGCGCCCGGCACGGATACCAAAAACATACATGGCCACAAGGACAGCCACCAACAAGCTGATATTCGGGCTTCCTAAAAATCCAAAGGCCTTAAAAATAAAGGTATCATTGGCGACAAAATGACGAATAATGGTATTCCCAATCATAAATACAGCCGGCAGCAAGGGAACCAGTAAGCATACCTCAAAGGAAGGAAGTCGGTAATCACGAAGGGCTGTTTCATTAATATTCCCCAAATTCGGCGCGGCTAATTTATCTAACCCGCTCAAAAAACGGGGTAAAATGATGCCGGCACAAATAACCGAAGGGACGACGACAACGATTCCCAAGAGATAAACCATCCCGCTGTCGGCACCAAAGGCATCCACTAAGGCTACCGGACCGGGCTGGGGCGGAAAAACACTATGCCCTTGAGCAACACCAGCTAAGACTGGAATAATCAAATACATATAAGGAATCTTAGCTTCCCTGGCAATACTGACAACTAAGGGAACAACAACCATGAAACCGACTTCAAAGAACATCGAAATCCCAAAGATGACCCCGACAAGCATAACCCCCCATTTCAAGGTTCGCAGCCCGCAACTAGCGACCATCTTATCAGCAATTTTTTTAGAGGCCCCGCAATCGGTCATCAACTGACCTAAGGCGGCCCCGAGGACGACAATCAGACCGACACCGCCAAAGGTGCTGCCGGCCCCCTTGGTGATGGTTTGAACCAAATCATTCGAATCCATACCTTCCATAAAGGCAACGAAAATGGCAACCAGCAACAAGGCCAGCATGCTGTGGACATTCAGTTTTACGGTCATAAATAAAAGTAACCCAATCGCGACGATTACCCATATAACAGGTAGAATATGTTCCATGATAAACCCTCCAAATACTATTTCGTTACATATCTCTTCAATGTATTCCGTACTGCACCCGGCCCGGCAATGAGTTCTTGGAAATAAGCTTCAATTTTTTCACCAAGGCCGACTTCATAAAGGTCACTGCCAAAAATATCTGAATTAGAAAGAATCGGTTTTAACTTTCCTTTTGCAGACGAAACGTCTCCCAACACGACACCCTGCAAAAAGGCCTGCAGATCCTGGAGCAGCGGATCGGGACTAAGTTCAAAGACATTTCCCCGATCATCGACGCCCAGCAGATATCGGCACCAACCGGCGATGGCTAAGGGGATATATTCCAAGGTCTTGGCCTTATCTCCGTAAGCTTTGATCGTTTCGCCAAAGCGAACGCCCACCTTTTGTGACGTGTCCGCCGCGATACGCTGCGGCGTATCCGGAACGTTAGGATTGGGAAGGCGTTTCTCCAACAATTCAGTGATAAACGCTTTCGGGTTGATAACCCCCGGGTCAACGACGACCTTAAGGCCTTCATCATAGCCGATTCGTTCAATCAACCGCGTAAGTGCCGCATCTTTCATTTCGTCGGCAACTAAGGTATAGCCAAGCAAACAACCGTAAACGGCCAATGTCGTATGCAAGGGGTTCAAACAAGTGCCGACCTTCATGCGTTCAACTTTATTAACCGTTTCTCGATCCGTAAAAATAACGCCAACTTTTTCTAATGCCGGCCGGCCATTGGGGAAGTCATCTTCTACTACTAAATATTGAGCGGCTTCCGCATTGACAACCGCCGCGTACTGACTACTCCCTGCCGAAACCACTTGATTGTTCTTAAATTCACATTCTTGCAGATGCTTTTGAACGGTTTCCGAATACGAGGGAACAATTTTATCAATCATGCTGTATGGGTAGGAGATTTTTTCGTCTATAT
>OHSP01000850.1_pt1 | contig 13804 bp, 11 predicted proteins | sample 1578711 | NCBI WGS metagenome assembly OHSP01 (sample SAMEA3879584, study PRJEB24766) | human gut metagenome | biome: human-associated habitat; feature: feces | place: USA | collected 1985/1987
TCTTTCTCTGACAGCTTCCCCGTCCGGATCTGCCATTGGGATTGCAGAAATCAGAGCCTGAGTGTATGGATGCAGCGGCTTGTCATACAAATCATAGTTGCTTGCAAGCTCTACCATAGAACCCAGATACATAACGCCGACACGGTCGGAAATATGTTTTACCATCGACAGGTCATGGGAGATAAACAGATAGGTCAATCCAAACTCCTTCTGCAATTTAATCAGAAGGTTTACTACCTGCGCCTGAATGGATACGTCCAACGCGGAAATCGGCTCGTCGCAGACAATGAATTTCGGTTCTACCGCCAAAGCTCTCGCGATACCGACACGCTGACGCTGACCGCCGGACAGCTCGTGCGCAAAACGGTTTGCGTATTCTGCGCTCAAACCAACCTTGTTGAGCAGGTCTGCTACGCGGTTGGATTTTTCCTGTTCGCTCAATTTAAAGTGAACATTCATTCCCTCGGAAATAATTTCCCCGATTGTCATACGCGGGTCCAGCGAAGCGTATGGGTCCTGGAAGATAATCTGTACGTTCTTTTTAAATTCCAACAGATCTTTTCCCTTTAAAGTAGAAATATCCTTGCCGTCAAACACAACCTTACCGGAGGTTGGTTCATAGAGTTTAATCATGGTGCGTCCGCAGGTGGTTTTTCCGCAGCCGGATTCTCCTACCAAGCCCAAAGTTTCCCCGCGTTTAATCGAAATGGAAACATGGTCTACCGCTTTCAGCACCTGTTTGCGTCCTGCTTTAAAGAATTTGCACAGGTCGGTGACTTCCAGAATATTGTCTGCATTTTGCAGTTTTTCAATTACCTGATCCATTATTTGCCCTCCCTGTCATAGAAGGATTTTACCTTCGGCGCCTTTGGATGCTGTAACCAGCAGGATACCTTATGGGTATCTGTAATCTTTGTTTCAAACGGATTTCTTTCTTTGCAGATTGGCATACAGTATTCGCATCTGGATGCAAACGGACAATGGTTCAGCGGCAGAATCAAATCCGGCGGAGTACCTTTGAGCGCATACAGTTCCTGTTTTGCTTCTTTTGCCAGCTTCGGCACCGAGCTTAACAGCGCCCAAGTGTACGGATGCTTGGAATCGTAGAAAATTTCTCTTGCGGTTCCGCGCTCTACAACCTGTCCTGCGTACATAACCTGGATTCTGTCTGCAAAGTTTGCCACAACACCCAGGTCATGGGTTACCAGAATGATAGCGGTGTTCATTTTCTCTTTCAGCTCGCGCATCAGGTCCATAATCTGCGCCTGAATGGTAACGTCCAACGCAGTGGTCGGTTCGTCCGCAATCAGGATTTTCGGGCTGCACGCCAAAGCCATCGCAATCATAACGCGCTGACGCATACCGCCGGACATTTCATGCGGATAGCTGTCCACACGCTTTTCGGCGCTTGGGATGTTTACCATCTTAAGCATCTTGATTGCTTCTTCTCTTGCCTGTTTTTTGTCCAGGTGTTTATGGATTTTCAGGCTTTCCATAATCTGTTTGCCGACTGTCATGGTCGGGTTCAGCGAGGTCATCGGGTCCTGGAAAATCATGCTGACTTCATCGCCGCGGAACTCGCACAGTTCCTTTTTATTTAAAGAGAGAACGTCTTTTCCGTCGCAGATGATTTGGGAACCTTCCTTAATCTCTGCAAAAGGTGGTTTTAACAATCTGAGGATTGATTTTGCCGTAACGGTTTTTCCGCAGCCGGACTCGCCTACAAACGCAAGCGTTTCGCCGCGGTTTAATTCAAAGCTGACTCCTCTTACCGCTTTTACCTCGCCTGCGTAGGTGTTAAAGGATACGCTGAGGTCTTTTACTTCTAAAATTTTATCGTTTGCCATTAGTATCCGCCTCCTACTTTCTCAGTTTCGGGTCAAGCGCGTCACGCAGTCCGTCGCCCAGCAGGGTAAAGGAAAGCATGGTCAGCGCAATCATCAGGGATGGGAACAGCAGCTGGTAGGGGTAGAACATAAAGTTCTGCTGCGCTGCGGAAGCAAGCGCGCCCCAGCTGGTATCCGGCGGCTGAATACCCAAGCCGATGTAGCTCAGGAATGCCTCGGAGAAGATATATCCCGGAATATCAAAGGTAATCGCTACAATGATGATGCCGATGGTGTTCGGAATCATGTGGCGCATAATGGTTTTAAACGGGGAAACGCCCAACGCATTTGCTGCAAGAACATATTCCTGCGATTTTAACTGGAGCATCTGTCCGCGAACCAGACGGGCAATTCCGCACCAGCCGGTCAGCGTCAGAGCAAGCATCATGGTACCGATGCTCTTGGAATCGGTAACAACCGAGATTAAGATAACGATAATCAGGTATGGAATACTCAGCAGTACTTCTACGATACGCATCATGATATCGTCCACAATGCCTCCGAAATAGGAAGCGATACCACCGTAAATACAGCCGATTACGCTGGCAACCACTGCGCCCACGATACCAATCATAATGGAAACGCGTCCGCCCTGCCATACGCGGGCAAACAGGTCGCGTCCCAGCGAATCGGTTCCGAACCAATGTTCTGCGCTTGGTTTCTGGTTGATTGCAGAGGTGTCTACCTGCTCAAAGCTGTAACCGGAAATTGCAGGTCCGATACAAACCATAATAATCAAAAGAATCAATACAATCAGCGCAACCAGCGCGATTTTATTTTCCTTTAATCTTCTCCATGCGTCTGCCCAGTAGCCGATTTTCGGACGGGCAATAATATCGCCGGAGAAATCATCGGTGCCGATAATTTCAAATTTTTCCGCCGGAATGTCTTCCCATTCCGCTGCAGATGCCATATTCTGTTCTGTAGCCATATGGTTTCCTCCTTACTTAATGCGGATACGCGGGTCAAAGATGGTGTATGCAATATCAATCAGCAGCTGAGCCACAACAAACAGAGCCGCCGCAAAGATGGTTGTACCGATAATCATGGTGTAGTCGCGGTCGTTAATCGAAGAAACATAGTAGAAACCGAGGCCCGGAATACCAAACATTTTTTCGATAACGAAGGAACCGGTGAAGATACCGGAAATCTGTCCGCCCAAAATGGTGATACACGGCAGAAATGCGTTTTTCAAAACGTGGTCCTTAATAACATGGAAACGGTCCACACCCTTTGCCTCCGCGGTCAGAATGTAATCCTGTCCCATAACATCAAGCATATTTGCCTTGAGGTAACGAGCATAGGTTGCGATACTTCCAAAGCACATTGCGATGATAGGCAAAACCATGTGTTTCGGTTTACCCCAGCCGCTGGTCGGCAAAATCTGCCATTTTACCGAGAACAAATACTGAAGCATCGCCGCCAATACAAAGACCGGAATTGTGATACCCAGCATCGCAATAAACATAACCAGATAATCGGGCCACTTGTTTTTATTCAGCGCCGCGATGATACCCAGCACGATACCGGTTGTTACACCGAACAGCAGCGCCAAACCGCCGTTTAAACCGGAAACTTTGGAGTTGGTAAGCAGTGTTTCGGTAATACTTTTACCCGGATATTTTAACGATTCGCCCAAATCACCTTTGGTAATCAGGTTTTTCATAAAGATGCCGTACTGTTCGGTCAGCGGTTTATCCAGACCGTATTTTGCATAGTAGTTTTCTCTTGCCTGTTCCGGCAGTTTATTTGCCATAGCGCCCAGCGGGTCGCCCGGAATCGAGTGCATCATGAAGAAGGTTACGGTTGTGATAATAAACAGTGTAACCAGCATATACCCGATTCGTTTCAGGATATATTTTACCATAATTCTCCCCCTTAATTGGAAAAGGAAAAGGTGACCTCTTCCGAGGCCACCTTTCTGTTCATAACCTCTTTATTTCCGAAAATACAATATAACAAAGAGTCTTTATTCAGACAAGTGAATTAGTCCGGACGACCGCTGATATATGCGTATTTCAAACCGGTAGAGGTAAACGACATGGTGTTGCTGTTCTTTACATATTTATAACGATATGTATTGGAAGCTTCGTTTACAACCGGGCAAAGCGGAGCTTCGTCCATCAGGATTGTTTCAGCCTGTTTGTACAGTTCTACACGTTTTGCTTCATCCATTTCAACAGCAGCCTGATCCATCAGTTTGTCAAATTCTTCGTTTGCCCAGAAGGTTGGGATTGCGGTGGAATCGGATTTCATCAGAGAAAGCATAGCGTATGGATCGTTGTAGTCAATGCCCCATACCATATAAGCCATCTGATATTCGCCTGCGTTTACTTTAGACTGGAAGGTTCCCCATTCGTTAAAGTCCAGAGTGATGTTTACGCCCAGGATTTCTTTAAATTTCTGCTGATAGTATTCGCCGTAGTTTTTAATCCACTGGTTGGTATCGCCCAGAGTGAAGGTGATGTTCAGGGTAGAAGGATCGGAGCCCAGACCCAGCTCTTCCATACCTTTGAGCAGCAGAGCTTTCGGATCTTCTTTTTCAGCCATTGCTTTCAGCGGAGATTCTACCTGTTCTCTGTAAATGCCCAGGTCGCCGCTGGAAACGCCGTCCGGTACCCAAGCGTATGCCGGGTCCATAGTGTTGAAGTAGATGGACTTGGAAACATCTTCACGGTCAATTGCCAGAGTAAATGCTTTTCTGATGTTCTTGTTTGCGAACAGTTCATCTTTTGTATTGAAGAAGTGGAAACGAACGGAAGGAGAAACGTTGTGAATGTACTGAACTTCTTCCATTGCGCCGAATTTTTCCATCCATTCCGGTGTACCGCAGCCGCAGGAGTCGATGGAACCGTTGGTGAAGGAGTTGAAGATGGTGTTCTCATCGTTCATAATTTTGTAGTTAATGGTCTGGAGATTTACATTGTCTTTATCCCAGTAGGAGTCGTTTTTCACCAGAACCATTTCAGCGTTGTGCATCCAGGATTCTACCTTGAAAGGACCGCAGTAAACCATGTTGGTAGCTTCTGCGCCGTAGCTTTCGCCGTACTGCTCAACGATGTCCTGACGCTGCGGCATCATAACTCTGCCGTCGGTCAGAGAGAGGAAGTATGGAGTTGGCTGTTCAAGGGTAAATTCTACTGTTTTGTCGTCAAGCGCTTTTACACCCAGTTCGGAAGGGTCTTTTTCGCCTGCCAGAACAGCGTTTGCATTTTTAATGCAGGTGAGCAGGTAGGAGTTTGGAGAACCGGTTTCCGGTGTCAGGGTTCTTACGATGGAATAAACGTAATCCTGCGCTTTTACAGGCTGACCATCGCTCCAGGTGTTGTCACGCAGATGGAAGGTCCAAACAGTACCGTCTTCGTTGGATTCCCAGGATTCTGCGCCTGCGCCTTCACGAATGTTGGTTCCGTCTTTTTCAGCCAGTCTGGTCAGTGGCTCCATTGTATTGGTCAGAACGCCGCCGCCGATGTTGTCGTTGCCGATAACACCGTCCAGGGTGGTTGGGTCTGCGCCGAGGTAGCCGTTAAAGTACTGTTCTTCGTCCAGTACATTTCCGTCGATTGTCTTTGCTTCTGCATTTTCGGAAGAAGAACCTACGGTTGTATCTTCGTCATCGCCGCCGCAAGCTGCCATCGAAAGCATCATTGCGCCTGCCAGCAGAGCTGCCAGAATTTTCTTGATTGCCATGATTTGTTTCTCCTTTCGGACCGTTCAAATTCTCTCTTATTTTTTATCTTTACACGCTTTTGCGTGCAGAAAACAAAGGAAATATTCTCTCTTATATCAAGAGATTGTTTCGGAAAACCGAAACAAAAAAACAGGAATTCCTGTTTTTATCCGATTGTTTGAGGAAATGCAAAAATATCCTCTATGTTTTTGTTGGATTTGATGCTGTAATGCCGCACAATCTCTTTGCCGATAAGCGCAACATTTCCGGTGCGGTAGCTGTCCAACAACAGCTGATGGGATTGTCGGTACTCTGCCCCGTTGCAGCTTGCCGTTCTGCCTGCGCAGAAGATTGCCAGATTGTTGACGTTTGTGCTTTTCCAGATTTCTTCCAGTTTACCGAATCCGGACTGTTCGATTACTGCTGCGTGAAACAGGTTGTCCTCCTGCGCCAGACGGTAAACATCATCCCCCGCCTGTTCCATCCGTTCCAGACACTCCTGCATTTTTTGCAGGGCTTCCGGTTCCGGCTTTCCTTTACACAGACGAGCCGCCAAAATTTCCAGCGTTGCCCGCAGCAAACAGATTTCATAAATATCCTCGCGACTTACCTTTGCCACCGAGCAGCCGATATTTCGCTCGTACTTTACAAGCCCTTCCTGCTCCAGCTGACGCAGCGCCTCTCTGACAGGTCCGCGGCTTACGCCAAACGATTCCGCAATCTCGTTTTCTTTCATGCGTTCCCCTGCCCGAAATTCTCCGCTGAGAATCTTTTGCCGAATTTCGTCCACAACCTCTTGCCTCAAGGTTTTATAAACTAACTTTGACATCTGCTCCCCCTTGATTCTTCGGTTGTCTGTATGGATAATACAGTATTCTGCTGATTGTATACAATCTTGCAGACAGTATTGTACCACACTTTTTTATTGATTGCAACAAAGCAGGTCATACTTTGTTAATTTTATACTCATTTTTTATCGCATTTTTGTATATAAAATACACAAAAAACTGCCCCTTTTCATGTTTAATCTGAAAAAAGATTATCCGAAAGGACAATTTCTGTTTCTTTTTTCCTCCTGTTTTTTGTCCCTGAGAGTAGAATTTTCCCACTTTGCAACAAAAAACAGTGAAAAAAAGGACAGATTGCCGAAAATCGCCAGTCTGTCCGCATTATTTTAAAATCGAATATTGATTTTGTAGGGAAATTCCTCCGGAGAAGTGTTGTGGTCAATCAAATATCCTTTGATGGTTTCCATATAATGGTCGGTTAAAGCGGCAGAAATCTTTTCTACCTGACCGGTTTTCAGCGCGTCCAACACCTGCTTGTGAATATGGTACTGATTTCTTACAACATACTCGCTTTTTCCTGCGCCACGATAAAATACGATGGTATTTCCCCCGCTCATGCTGTTCCACAGGGTATAAAGCCGATCCAGTTTGCACTCTCGGACAATACAGGCATGAAATTCGTTATCATTTTCGATAATTTCATCAAACTGCTCGATATCCTGAATCTCCTGCATCTTATTTAAAATACACGCCATCTTCGACAGCGTCCTTTCGGAAAAAACTCCCTCGCACATTTTTACCGATAAAATCTCCAGGTTTGCCCTGAGCAGATATACCTCATACACATCCTGCGCGGTAAAATCCTTTACCGAACAACCGACATGGGAAGTATACTCCACCAAGCCTTCCTGCTCGATTTGGCGCAGTGCTTCTCGTACCGGTCCCCGACTGACTCCCAAATCCTGCGCCATATCCTGTTCCACAATACGGGTTCCCGGTTTTAATTCGCCGGTCAGCAATTTCAGCCGTATTGCCTGTGTCACCTGTTCCCGCAGGGTCTGACGTACAATTTTTGCCATCCTGCCGTTCCTCCTATTTCCTGCTTGTTTGCTACTCTCATTTCTGTCATTTTTTGCCTTATTACATAAAATATCTTCATAAATGTAACACAGCATTTTGTTTTTTTCAATCCATTTTAAGAAAATAAGAGGAATTTTTTTGAAAATTTAACTTTCTCTTTGTAAAATACGACAAAAAAGAATTGATTTTTTCGGTTACTTTCCATCATTTTATTCTAACATTGATAAACTTTTTCTCCTCGATAAAAGGTTGCCAATACCCGAACCTCACAAATCCGGTCGGAAGAAACGGTCAGCGGATTTTCCGACAGAAGTACAAAATCTGCCACCTTTCCTTTTTTGATGCTTCCCTTTTCTCCCTCTTCAAAATATTGGTAAGCCGCATTGATTGTTACCCCTTTTAATGCCTGCTGCACACTGATTCGTTCCTCTTGTCCCATTGAGCAGCCCTGTTTGCTTTTTCTGTTTACAGCGCACCAAATCGTTCTCATCATATCGGGAGGAATAACCGGAGTATCCTGATGCAAGGTATATACAATCCCCATATCAGCTGTAGAGCGGAGCGGAGAAATTTTCTTTGCCCGTTTTTCTCCTAAATTTTTCAGATGAATATCTCCCCAAAACCAGGTATGAGCAACAAAATAAGACGGTATCATTCCTGCGCGCTTTACCTTTGGCAGCTGGTCGGGACGCAAAAGCTGCGCGTGAATCATGACCGGACGAATCTTTGCCGTATCCCCCACCTTACAACAGGCGTTAAGATATTGTTCTGCGGCAGCATCTCCGTTGCAGTGCGCTAATAGCTGTCTGTTATCCTGAACTGCCTCCTTAACCAGTTCTTCCACCTGTTCATCGGTATAAATGGGGTATCCGCAGTATTCCTGCTCTCCCTGATACGGTTCTGTCAACCATGCCGTTTTTCCTTGCGGCGAACCGTCCAGAAAGATTTTATATCCGCCCAACCTTAAATGGTCGCGATAGCCTTGTGCATATTCGGGATTTTTTGAAATCAGACTTCTGTTCTCCTTTAAATCCGCATAACACACCACATCGCTTTTCAGCCCTCCGTTCTGCGCAAACTCTTTGAGCAGTTCCCACTGTCCCTGTTTGGTCAGTCCGTCCTGTATTGTTGTAATCCCATAGCTATGATAAATCTCCTGCGCCTGCTTTAACTGCTGCATCAATTCTTCTTTGGAAGGCTGCGGAATCTTTTCTGTTGTTTGTATAAAGGCATTTTCCTCCAAATATCCGTTTGGCTCTCCGTTGTCCTCGTGCCCGATGCTTCCTCCGCTCGGATTCGGGGTTTTACTGTCAATCGACAGAAATTCAAGCGCCGCGCTGCTCATCACTCCCATATGTCCCGAGGCATGACTGAGCTTTAAAAAGATTTCCTTTTTCTCATTTCCCGGGAAATATCTTCTGTCCTGCTGCAATATTTCCTCAGCAAGTGCGTCTAAAAAGCGGCGGTCCGGGTGGATATGTTCCTTTAAATCATTATGGTCATAGCCGAAACCTACCAGCCACTGCCCATCATGCAGCGGATTTTTTCCCGCATATTTTATCATTCTGAGCCTTATTTCTTCAAAACTGTCTGCCCCGCTTAAATCACAAAACCCCAAGCTCTGCGCCAAAGCAGTAATATGGCTGTGGCTGTCGATAAATGCCGGAAACAGCGTCTTGCCGGCGCAGTCTATCTGTTCGCAGTCATCTCCCGCCAAAACACGCAGATACTTTTCTTCTCCCACTTCCAAAATTTTTCCGTTTTCGGTTAAAACCGCCTCTGCCGTTTTGATTTGTCCCTGTTCGTCCTCTTCCATTGTAACAACCTGCGCATGATAAAACAACTGCTTCATCTTATATCTCTCCTTCGTTTTGTTTTCTTTATCCTACCGTTTTTTTATGTCAAAATGATGAGAAAGAAATAAGGATTCTGTAAATCACAACTTTTCTCTGTTTTTTTACAATTCGCTATTGACATTTCCGTTTTGCTCTGGTATTATTGTATTAAGCACTTAATACAATAATGAAAGGAGGCGGGAGAATGAGCTGGTCTTTTGACGATAACCTGCCCATTTACCTCCAGATTATACGAATTTTAAAATCAGACTTGGCACGCGGAAAATATCAACCCGGAGAAAAGCTCCCGGCTGTCCGAGAATTGGCAATGGCCGCCGGAGTAAACCCCAATACCATGCAAAAAGCGCTTTCCGAACTGGAACGCGACGGACTGGTAAAAAGCCAACGAACTTCCGGACGCTTTGTCACAGAAGATAAGGAGAAAATTATGGAAATTGCAAAAACGCTTGCTTATGATGAAATTGCAAGAATGGTAGAAAGCATCTCCGCTTTGGGATATCCAAAGGAAGAGATTCCAAAATTGCTGGAAAAATATCTTGCCGAAAGCGACCGCTAAAACAGCGGGAAATTTCCCGGGAAATAATTCGGATATTTTCCAATTACCGCTAATTTGAGAAAGGAAATTATAATGAACGATAACACAGAAATGATGCAGGGCGGCAGCGTTGTGTCCGACTCTGTTTTAAAAATCACCAATCTTCATAAGGCTTACGGTTCTCGCCCCGTTCTGGAAGGAGTCACCTTTGAAATTCCAAAAGGAAAGATTGTCGGATTGCTCGGTCCGAACGGCTGCGGCAAATCCACTCTGATGAAGCTGATTTCCGGCTTAATCCAAGCCGACCAAGGGGAAATCCTGATTGATTCTTTCCGTCCGGGAATTCAGTCTAAGTCGGTTATCTCCTACCTTCCGGAAAGGAACTATCTGAACGACTGGATGCGTGTGGAAGAAATTGTGCAGTTTTTCTCCGATTTTTATTCCGATTTTGATGCCGAGGCTGCAAAACAAATGCTTGCCGACCTTAAAATTGACGGACAACAAAAATTAAAACATCTAAGCAAGGGAACCAAAGAAAAGGTTCAGTTGATTTTGGTTATGTCCCGTCGGGCGAAACTGTATCTGTTAGATGAACCCATCGGCGGTGTTGACCCTGCTGCCAGAGATTATATTCTCAGCACCATCCTCAAAAATTTTAACGAGGACGCTTCCATCCTGATTTCCACTCATTTGATTCAAGACGTCGAAAAGGTATTTGATCAGGTTCTGTTTTTAAATCAGGGAAAAATTGTAATTGACGGCGATGTTGATGACGTGCGTGAAAAATACGGTAAATCAATTGACGGACTGTTCCGGGAGGTATTCAAATGTTAGGTAAATTGTTAAAATATGATTGCAAGGAACTTTCTAAAACATTTCTTCCCTTTTATGCGGTAATTCTTGCCATGTCCTTGCTTGACGCACTTTCCCTGCGCTTCCAATGGTTTTACGCGCTGTTCGGAGTATCTACCATCATCTTTGGCTTGTTTATGGCATTAGGTGTTGTTACTGTAGTGCTGGCAATCTCGCAATTTTATCACAGTATTCTCAGCGACCAGGGATATCTGAGCAATACCCTTCCGGTAAAGACAGGAACACTTGTTCTTTCCAAACTGTTTTCTTCGTTAATCTGGATGTTTTTTAGCTTTATAACCGCTGTTTTGTCCTTGACTATTCTGTTGTTAGGCAGTCTTTCCTTTGGAGAGATTCAGGAATTTTTCTCTGCCTGCTGGCAGCTGATTCAGGCGGTTTTTGACTATATGTCCACCTCCAATGGATTAGTAAATGTCCTGATTATGGTTTTGTGCGCGCTGCTTCTGTTTTTGCTTTTGTTTGCAGGACTTGCCAACGAGGTTTTGCACTTTTATCTGTCGATGGCTTGTTCTCAGCTTCGCCCGTTCTGCCGCAACCGTATCGCAGGTTCTTTTATTGCTTATTTCCTGATTAGTATCCCTGTTGCAATTTTAACCGGTGTCGGCGCAGGAGGAACAGCAGCTCTTGTTAAAATTCTGAACCTTTCCCAGACCTTATCCGGTCCCGGATTTGTTATTTTTATTTTATCTTTCTCTCTGTTGGGAATGATGATATTAAATCTGCTGTTTTACTTCCCAACCTGTTATCTCTTAAAAAACAAGTTAAATCTTGAATAAATTCATCCATAAAGAAAAAGGAAGAGGCTCCCGTTTTGGGAGCCTCTTCCTTTTTCTTTGCCTTTTTTCCGTCTTTTCTTTGGGCAAAAATTTTATACTCCGTTTGACTTTTCCTCCAGTTTTTACTTTACTTTATTGGAATTATCATTCAAAACAGCCAATAAAATTTTCTGTTTTTGTCTGTTTTTATGATAATTTTATTTTTATTTGTCTTTTCCGTCACTTTTACCAACAAAAATGTGCATAAATTCCAATTTTAAAAAGCTCTTTTTAGATAAGTTCATAAAATTATTGGAAATAAGCCACAAATTATTTATTTTTACTTGCATATTATCGCCAAAGAAGTATAATTGTGAAACGTAAAAAAGTTCAGCAAAAAGGAGAGTTGTTTATGTCATACCGTTTTCTTTTAGACATCGCTTTAATCTTGATTACCACCAAAATCTTCGGTATCATCACCAAGCGACTGCAAATGCCCCAGGTTGTCGGCGCACTGCTTGCCGGTCTGGTTATGGGTCCTGCCATGTTAGGCATCATCCACAGCACCGAATTTTTAACCCAGGTATCGGAACTTGGCGTTATTGTTATGATGTTCACTGCCGGACTGGGAACCAGTCTGGACGAATTAAAACAAACAGGAAAAGCAGGTTTCTGCGTTGCGTTGTGCGGCGTTATCGTTCCTCTGCTGGGCGGCACTGTTCTCGCTTATTTCTTTAATCAAAGCGGGGAACCCAATGCCTTTATGCAGGATGTTTTTATCGGTGTTGTTCTGACTGCAACCTCCGTTTCCATCACAGTGGAAACTCTGAAAGAAATGGGCAAACTCAGCACCGTTGTGGGCAACACCATTCTTGCCGCTGCCCTGATTGACGATGTGCTGGGCTTAATCGCTTTAACGATTGTCACCAGCATCGGCGGTTCTTCTGATGCAAACCTCATCATTGTTCTGCTGAAAATTGTCGGCTTCTTCCTCTTTGTCGGTATTATCGGAATTCTTGTCAAAAAAGCGATGGACTGGTACATTTCCAATGTCCACTCCACCGACCTTCAGCGTTACCCGATTTTTGCCTTCGTACTGTGTCTGTTTATGGCATTCTGCGCAGAACACTTTTTCGGTGTCGCAGACATCACTGGCGCATTTGCCGCAGGTTTGATTATCTCTACTACCTCTAAAGCAAAATATATTGAGGTTAAATTTGCGCCTCTTTCTTATTTACTGTTAACCCCTATCTTTTTTGCAAGTATCGGACTGAGCGTCGAGCTGCCGAAAATGACTTCTACCATCATTATCTTCTCGATTTTGCTGGTTGTCGTTGCCGTTCTCAGCAAGCTGTTGGGCTGCGGTCTGGGCGCAAAACTGTGCGGATTAAAGGGACATCAATGCGAACAAATCGGTGTGGGCATGGTTTGCCGCGGCGAGGTTGCATTGATTGTTGCCAATAAAGGTACTGCTTTGGGACTGATGCCGGAAATTTTCTTTGGTCCTGTCATTATCATGGTAGTCGCGACTACCATCCTCACCCCGATTCTTCTAAAATTTGCTTACCGCGAAACCGGAGCTTACGAAGAATTGCAGGAAAGCCCGTTGGTGGACCGTTACGAAGAGGTGGAACAGCTCGATTATATCGCAGAAAACCTGATTCGTGCCAACGACCACATGATGAAAAAGGGAAAGAACAAAAAGAAATAGCTTTTTTAACGGACGGGAAGAAGAATCCCGTCCGTATTTTTTGCTCTGAACCACACTTTTTTTCAAAAAAGGGAAGAATAATAAAAAATCTGCTTTTTCTTCATAAAATATCTATATTTTCCCCCTGTTCTTTTTTAAAAAAACAAGATAAAATGGTAAGAGGATTATTTTGATAAATGTTGCAGTTTTAAAAAATTGCGAAAATGTCAATTCTGTAACAAACCTTGAATAAAATCGCCGTACCCTTTATAATAAAGGGTGTTTGTAAAAAAGAATGTCAATTTATGTAAGATTTTGGAAAGGAGCAGGCAGACGGTGTCAAACCCTGAAAAAACCACCCCCTCAAAACCATCTCCTTCCGGTTCTTCCAACAACTTGTACTCTTTGATTCATTTTCTTTACGCCCTCTTCTACTTAACTTTGATCTCAAAGACCAGCGCGCAGCCGTTGCTCCCACAAAGGGGCGCTGGAAAAAAGAGTGGAAAAAAGCGCTTACCGATACACGGGACGCTTTGCAGGACTGGAAAAAATACCATCAGCAGCATCGGGAAGAAGGCTTGGATCTCTCCGCCCTTTTTCACGCGCTTTCCCCTGCCGCAAAACAGATTGCCGGAACGATTAACTATATCCTTCCGCTTGCCGGCATCAGT
>OHSP01000871.1_pt1 | contig 13544 bp, 16 predicted proteins | sample 1578711 | NCBI WGS metagenome assembly OHSP01 (sample SAMEA3879584, study PRJEB24766) | human gut metagenome | biome: human-associated habitat; feature: feces | place: USA | collected 1985/1987
CGCGTCGAGCCCGTGCCTCTACGTTGGTGGCGGCTACAGCCAGAGCACCAGCCGCGGCTTGTTCTGCGTCGGCTACTACAGCACTTCGAATGCGCTCGGCTACATCGGCTGCCGCCTCCAAGAACTCCCTTAATGGGGGAGTGTGAGGGGGCGAAGCCCCCTCACAAGGGACCCGCGCTTGCGCGGGGACCATCCGGGGCTACCTGTGCAGTACCGATGTCAACTGTTCGGCGTTACGTGCGATAACTGGAACTTCAACACGTCGAACCCGTGCCTCTACGTTGGTGGCAACTACAACCAGAACACCAACCACGGCTTGTTCTACGTCAACTACAACAGCACATCGAATGCGAACGACAACATCGGCTGCCGCACCCTTTTATGTGTTTTGCTAACAATCCTCTATCACGGCACAGGTAGTCGCGCACCTCTCGGTGAAGATAAGCAGTTCAGGGAGCGGGTTAGTACACTCCGAAAGGAGCGCTGGAAAGCTCGTAAAGCTAAAAGGAGGAAATATGTCCCTGTGAAAAGAGCAAAGAACCTATTTGAACCCTTAATCTCAGATGAGAATTTATCTTTAGCCATCGACGAGGTAAACCGCACTCATCACTGGCGCACTCACCACCGCCCGAACAGATGCACTGCTTGGGTGGAGGAGACAAAGAGCGAGCGCATTGAAGAACTGCGGCGTATCATCATCGAGGGCTTTGAACCAAAACCGCCTCACGTTACGCAGAGATGGGACGTGAGTGCTCGGAAATGGCGCACGGTCAGCGAACCGGCGCAGTGGCCCGACCAGTACGTGCATCACGCGCTCATTCAGATCCTGCAACCTGTTTTCATGCGGGGTATGGACCATTACTGCTGCGGAAGCATTCGCGGCAGAGGCCCGCATCACGCAAGAGCGGCTATTGAGGGCTGGATGCGAAAAGACCCGAAAGGCACGAGGTACGAGCTATGCGGAGACATCTACCATTTCTACGACAGCCTTGAAGCTGATGTTGTGATGGACCGTATGCGGCATCTGATTAAAGACCATCGTGTTCTCGACCTTATCTGGCGCATCGTAAAAGACGGCATTCTCATTGGTTCATACACCTCGCAGTGGTTCGCAAACACGGTTTTGCAGCCGCTCGATATGATGATACGGGAGAGCGGGCTTAGCGACCACAACGTCCGGTATATGGACAACCTCACGATATTCGGCTCAAACAAACGAAAGCTGAAAAAGTTGAGGGTGCTCATCGAGAAATGGCTGGTTGCTCATAAGCTGCGGCTAAAGGACGATTGGCAGATATTCCCCGTTGCCCGTACAAACCCTAAAATGCCTCTGGACCCTCCGAGGAATGGGTTCAAGAGGCAAAAGAGCCGCTTGCCTGACGCTGTTGGGTATCGGTATGGGCGCGGATTCACGATTCCGCGAAAACACAATCTGTTACGCATTAAGCGGGCGATTGCCAAATACCGAAAGAGAAAGCGCAAGGGCAAGCGCATTTTGGCGGGTGCAGCTGCGAGCCTGATTTCCCGCCTTGGGCAGCTAAAACACTGTAATAACTTCAACCTCTACCGGTATCTCTACAAAGGAGAGCATATCGTTCGGGAGTTGAAGAAAATCATCCGTAACCAGAAACGAAAGGAGGAACTGACGTGGAATATGTATTTGGAACGCAGGAAGACATTGAGGTCCTTAAAATCAAAAGCGACGCCCATACTGACCTGACCGGTTTCCAGCAAATCGAGAGGGTCTATCCAGACCAGACAATCATCGACTGCTTCCGAATTGTCCGAAAGATTGACAGTCAGGAGGACGACGAGGAAAACTGCTACGATTGGTACGAAATCGACCGTCACTATCGCTATTCCGATCCGGTTGTCACGGTCGCAAAGGCCGAGGCAATCTGGAATGAGATGGCGGCGGCTTATCAGGAGGGAGTTGAGACAGCATGACAAACAAAGATGTAGTTTTGCAGGCTTTGCGTTCGCAGGGAACAGCGGATGCGCTGGATCTCCGCGGCAGGGCTTCTGACTTGGATGGGACGGCAATTATCGCAGAGGAAGTCAAAGTACCGAAGTTTGACCCCGAAAAAGATTATACGAACTGGCCCGCTGGTTCTCCCGTCTACGAGGAAGTGGATGACGAGAAGCAGGTGTTCAAGCTGATTACGCCCTACAATGCGTCCAGCTTCGAGGGTTCTCCCTCCACACTCCCTGCTCTGTGGAGCATCTGTCATACGAAAGACCCCGCAAAGGCAAAGCCGTGGCTTGCTCCGAACGGAACCAGCGGCCTGTACGCGCTGGATGAGTGCTGCACAGAATTGAACCACGTGTGGAAGAACACGCACGACAACAATGAGTTCTCTCCCTCCGCTATGCCGGAGCGATGGGAGGACTTGGGCACGATAGACGATGTGCAGAAAGGATGAGGCTTCTTCGCCGGGTGAGCAGATGTGAGAAAAATTGGATTGGTTGTCGCTGTGGAAGATGAAGCCTTGCGGCAGAAGTTTGGAGAGGGCCGCCCCCTGAAAGATAAGATGGGGACGGTCCTTTATCAATCAGAAAGCTGTCAGCTTTATGCGCTCCGGTGTGGAGTTGGTGAAATCTACGCGGCGTCAGCAACGCAATATCTGATTGACAAGTATCGTGTGGCGGCAATCCTCAACTACGGCGTTGTGGGCGGCTGCACGAACGATTTGCGCTCGGGAGAACCTTGCGTCGTAGCGAAAGTGGCTCATTACCAGTATGACCTGTTTGACGTGGATAACGTACCGGCTGGACGGTATATGGAATATCCCGACCGTTTGATTCCTGTTCCTCCTGCTTTGGCAGAGCTGGTTTCAGCCGAACTTCGCCGAGTGGTTTGTGCGTCCGGTGACAAATTCATCGGAGACGCAGCGGAAAAATCGTGGCTGCACAATGAATTTGGAGCCGATGTCTGCGATATGGAAGCCGCTGGGATTCTGCTGACCTGTGACAGAAACCGAGTACCATGCCTTATCATCAAAGCGGTAGCGGACAGCCTTTCAGGAGGAGCGGCAGAATACTGGCGAGAAAAGGACCAGACGGCTAAAAGCTGTCTGGACTACGCCGTGGAGGTTATCGACGGCCTGTAATCATAAGCGGGGCAATGTTCTTCCTGTTACAGTGCGAGTGCGTCCCTTGCTTAAATAAACTACGCGGCGCGGCCGGCGGGAAAGGAGGAAAACGTGGAGGATACAATCACGAGAGCGGAGCACGAGGAGTTCAGCAAGAGGCTCGAAGAATGGGACAAACGGCAAGACCGACGCATTGAGCTGTTAGAGGAAAGTGTTCGGGATATGAGTGCGCTGACTACCTCGGTAGAGAAGCTGGCGACCAATATTGAGGGCATGGTAAAGGAGCAGGAAAAGCAGGGCAAACGATTGGAGGTTCTTGAGAGCAGGGACGGTGAAATGTGGCGCAAGGTTGTGGGCTACATTATTACCGCCGTTGTCGGTATCATCATCGGCTTCATCTTCACGCAGTTCGGAATGTAAGAAAGCCTTGCCGGATGAAAGGAGGTGTTCTATGGAGATTGTTCTGATTGCTGCGGCGTCCGTTTTTATCGGCGTGGGCGGCTCACTTCTTCTGCTTCATTTTGGCAGCAAGAAAGGCCGCAAGACGAAGAAGCAGAAAACGGAAACCACCAAAAAAGTGGTCTGGGTCTGTCTGATAAACGGTTTCGCTTGGGTGTGGTGCAGCTACATACTCGCCTACCTTGACAAGCCGCAGATTGCAGAAAGCCTGTCCCAAGTGGCAGTTACGGAGATTATCGGCGTGGTGCTATCCTACTGTATAAAATCCGCTGTAGAAAACCTGAGCAAAAATAACCGGTGGCCGGATAAGGACAGGCCAGCAGAAGAACACACAGATTCTGGCTCCGGTTGAAAGGAGAAACCCTATGAGTAACAGCACCCTTGTAAGTTATACGAAACTCAGTCCGAATCATTCCGGCCAGCGTACCCACGCCATCGACCGCATTACGCCGCATTGCGTGGTAGGTCAGTGTTCTGTGGAGACGCTGGGAAGCATCTTCGCACCCACATCCCGTCAGGCGTCCTGTAACTACGGAATCGGCGCAGATGGTCGCGTAGGAATGTATTGCGAGGAAAAGAACCGTTCTTGGTGTACCTCCTCCAACGCCAACGACCAGCGAGCCGTAACCATCGAATGCGCGTCCGATACCACCGAGCCTTATGCTTTTAAGGACGTAGTGTATCAGAAGCTCATCGCTCTGTGCGTGGACATCTGCAAGCGCAATGGTAAGAAGAAGCTGCTCTGGCTGGGTGATAAGGACAAGACCCTCAATTATTCCCCGAAATCAGATGAGATGGTCTTGACCGTTCACAGGTGGTTTGCCAACAAAAGCTGCCCCGGCAATTGGATGTACGCCCGTATGGGCGACCTTGCCAGCAAGGTTACAGCGCAGCTCGGAGGTTCCACTTCGCAGCCCTCGGCTCCCAGCGAACCCTCCACGGGGCTGAGCGTTGGAGCCGTGGTAAACTTCACGGGAAGCAAGCATTATGCCAGCGCAAATGCCGCCAGCGGCTCTGTTGCAAAGGCGGGACCCGCCAAAATTACTGCGGTATCTGCCAATGCAAAGCACCCGTACCACGTGGTTCATACTGATACCACCAGCAACGTATATGGCTGGGTGGATGCGGCCGACGTGTCCGCAGTAACCAATTATACGGTGCGCGTGAAAATCACAGACCTGAACATTCGCAGCGGCCCCGGCACGAATTATGCCCAAAAGGGGTTCATCAAGCCGGGTATTTACACGATTGTTGAGGAGGCTTCCGGCACGGGAGCATCTAAGTGGGGCAAGCTGAAATCCGGCGCTGGCTGGATCTCTCTTGACTATTGTGAAAAAACATAACGGAGATAGGAGGTTATCACGATGAATGAACTATTATCTGATTTGTTGATTGCCGTTGTAACGGCGGCGGTTCCTGTTCTCACGGCGTTCGCCATCGCCTGCTTGAAGAAAGTGGCGACGAACATCGCTGCTGAAACGGAAAACGCAAAGGCGCAGGGGTACATCACGGAGATCGCCGACGCGGTTTCCGCCGCTGTCGCAGCTACCAGCCAGACCTATGTTGACGCCTTGAAGCAGGCCGGTAAGTTTGATTTGGAGGCGCAGAAAGAAGCGGCGCAGAAAGCCCTTACCGCTTGCCTTGCCTCTATCAGCCCCGCTGCGCAGGCGTTTATCGAAGCTCTGTACGGCGACCTCAAGGAGTACCTGACGACCAAAATTGAGGCAGAGGTGCGTAAGCAGAAGATTACTCTGCCTGCTACCGCTAACGGCGCCACGGAGGTGGCAGCCAGCACTGCTGCGGCTACCGCCGCAAGCATCGCTGTTTCCCAGCTCGGCACTGAAAAGAAGTAACTTAAAAGCCCTCCCACGTAGGAATTATTCTGCGTGGGAGGGCTTTTTCTTTTGCGCTAAAATGCCCACTCAATATCAACTTGGTCGTCGGTGAGGACGATGCGGGATACGAGGCTTTGCAGAATGCGGCGTTTCTGCCCCTCGTCTGCGAAATCCCAAATCTCTGCGGCGTCTTCGATGAGTTCCGACACCAAATCAAGCGGAACAGTGTCTTGCTCTACAACGGGGGCGAGGGTGTTTTCCAGAGCGGTCTTTTCCCCATAGAGCCGGTTTATCCTCTCTCCGAGCAGTTCCGGCGGTATATCGTCCTGCTGGTACAGCTCCATCAGCTTACTGATTTGCCGGTCAATATCACGGATACGCTTTTCTATGTCGGTATTCTTACTTACGGGGGCGGGTGCTTTTCTCCGGCTTGCGGAAAGCTCCTCTGCCAGCTTCGGATTGTGGAGCAGCGCGAGTATCTTTTCCTCGATGATGGGTTCCAGATCCTGCGCCCGCCATATTTTATTCTGGCAATTCGGGTCCTTAATCATGTTTTTCATCTGCTTGGTTCGGGAGTAGCAGGCATAATAAGAGTATTTTCCGGTGTTGCGCAGGTAGTATCTGCCGCCGCAGTGTCCGCAGAACAGAAGCCCGGTCAGCACGTGTTTGGATTGGAAAGCGTGGCTCCCGAACTGTTCCCTGCGCTTTCCGCGTAATATCTGTGCGGCATTGAATTGTTCCTCCGTTATGATGGCCTCGTGTGCGTGGTCTACAACCACATCGCCGAAGTGCAGACGGCCGATATAGGTTTCGTTCTCCAAGATGTTTCGCACACTTGTCCACGAATTATAGCTGCTGTACCGGTTCGTGTATCCAGCGTCCTGTAATTTATCGGTTATGGCTTTCAGAGAGTCTCCGGCAAGATACCACTCGTATATCTTCCGCACTTGTTCGGCCTCGTAGGGATTCACAATGAGCTTGCCGTCCGAGTAGTCATAGCCGATAGGGATGTTTCCTCCACCGTGATGCAATCCGGTCTTTGCCCGCGCAACACGACCCATCCATGTGCGCTCCTTAATCTGCTCGCGTTCAAGCTGGGCAAACACAGCAAGCAGACCTATCATCGCTTTCCCGAACGGGGATGACGTATCGAAGCTCTCCTGCATGGAAACGAAGTCCACGTTGTTGGGTCTGAATATCTCCTCTATCAGATAGAGGGTGTCCCGCTGCGAGCGGGATAGGCGGTCGAGCTTGTAGACCAGCACCACATCAAACTTCTCTGTCTCGCCAATCAGTTTCTGAATACCGGGACGATTCAGGTTGCTGCCGGTGTAGCCGCCATCCACGTATATGTCGGCAATGAGCCAATCCTGCGCCTTGCAGTACGCAATCAAGCGCTCCCGTTGCTCGCCTACGGAGTAGCCCTCTTGCGCCTGTTCCAATGTAGAGACGCGGATGTAGAGGGCTGCGCGTTTCACAGCGGCATCCCGTCTAACAGGTAGTTGGCGAATATCCAGTTACGGCAGGTGCGCTGTTCCTCTGTAAACTCGCCCTCTGGATGGGGTTGGTAGCTCTGAAAGTCTATCTGGCGAGCATCGGTGATTACCAGCCGAATCCGGTCGTTGTCAATCTCGATATTCTGACCCTCACATGGTACGAAAGCAACGTGCGTATTTTCGTCGTACTTGAAGCCGTTGCTCAGACCGCAAAGATAATATGCCTTGACTTTCTCATCGGGCGTGATGTCCAGCTTCACCAGAGCTTTTTCCTTATAGCGCGTCCCCTCAAAGACCTCGTGAAAGGCATCTCCAATAAAGCACTTCGCGCAGCACTTATCTATCCGGGCATTGCGGATCGCCCGCAGCCAGAAGAAAGCGCACTTCTTCTTTATTTCCAGCGATACTTTCATTATTTCGTCCCCTCCTCCAATTCAACGGCAAAGTTGAGAAGTTTCAACCGGTCACGTCCGTTCAGTATTTCATAGATGTGCAGCAGCTCCATCGCCTCCGGCGAAATAGCCTGCTCTCCGTTAATAACCATACCACCGTGGTTGGCCTGAATAAACGGGCTGTTTGTGAGCTGCCCGCTGATGTTATTCTCCACGGCAGGAACGGTCTGCGTTCCTCTCAACAAATAGTCAATGCTCACATTGAAGTAATCGGCTATCTTTATCAGCGCCTCCACACTCGGGAACGATTGCGGCAGGCGCTCATATTTCCCGATGGCGGACGGCACGACCCCGATAACATCTGCCAACTGGCTTTGTGTGATGTCGCAGTCTTTTCTCAACCGTCTCAGTCGCTCTCCGAATCCGTCCATAAGTCTACCTCCTTTACTGTAAGTCTATTATATGTCTTTTAATTCAAGTTGTCAACCTAAGATTTTTTCGGGAAAAATTTAAGAGTAGGAGTTGACATTGAGGAATACAAGTGCTATAATAAGAATGTAAGTAAAGAAAGCGACCCGCAGGACATAAAAGGAGGTGTAAGGATGAACGTAATGAGAGAGCGCAGACTTCGCGGGGCGATTCCTACGCAGCGAGAGGTTGCAAAGGCCGTCGGTGTTCAGGAATCTGCCGTAAGCAAATGGGAGCGTGGTCTTGCCAAGCCGAGAGCGGATAAGCTGCCGATGCTTGCAAAGCTGTATGGTTGCACCATCGAGGAGCTTTTGGCTGACGACGTTGAGCAAGAAGAATGACTGCTGCCACCTCTGTTCTACTCGCGGTTGCGACGGAGCTTGCACAGCAGGCGAAGTCCAGTATGCCTGAAATAAGAGAGGGCGAAAGAATACAGCGCGAGTGGTACGAAAACGGAGTTTACTACCGTGAAACAGCCCTCGATGATAAGCTATTCCTTAGCCAGTATGATTTCAGGCAAAGAAAAAGCCGCCGAGAGGCGGTGGTGAAGTAGGAGTTGCAAATGACTGAAAAGGTTTGCTGTATTTGCCTATACCCTCGCGGCTGCAACCTGCTTCGCCGCTGCCTCATATCCTTGGTGGTATGTGTAATACGTCGTGCCGCTCATATCCTCGAACACTCCGTCCTGCGGTTTCTCAAGGCTCTGAATGGCGATTGGGATTTTGGTTTTCTCATCGGAAACGATCTCGCTTTCCATCGTTCCGTCGGCTCTGAACAGCGTCTTCACGCAATACCATTGCGGGCATTCGCGCCATTCTCGATATTCCATTTCAGCTTTGATGCAGTCGTTCATATTCTTTTACCTCCTACGGTCTTCTTTTATCTTTCTTTACATTCTCATTATAGCACTTTTAGTCGTTTTCGTCAAGGTTTTTCCTAAAATTTTTTCGGAAAAATTTTCTCGAAAGGCAACGGAGAATAAAAAATCAGGGAGCCTTTTCAGCTCCCTGATTCCTCATTTCTTGTGCTTCCACGAACCGATGGCCTCTATGCCAAACAGCAGAACGGCCATATCCTCCATCGCTCGGTTGATGTCCCGATAAAAAGTCCGCTTGTCTATGTTAAGGCGCTCGGCGATGTCATCAACACTCAGCCGTTCGCCGTCAATGTACCGTAAGTTGAGGGCCTCCCACCGGCGGGCCTCATCTGGATTCACCGCGTCTTTGCACAACGCTTCGTATGCCGTAAGCATCTTGTCAACGTGGCTCATCATCAGCCCGGTCTTTCGACGCATGGAACAGATGCAGCTGACCTCCAACGTGTCGGGAGAGACGTTCGCGTAATGCGCTTTCAACTTCCGGTAATTTTTCATCAACAGATTAACGTCGTGGTATCGGGCGTCAAACTCCTCGTCGATAATGGCATCTTTTCTGGCGAGGACTTCCTGCGCGGCAACACGCGCCACCTCTGCGATTTCTTCTTTGTTCATTACCGCCACCTCCTTTTTTAACTGCGAAGTTTACTGATACGCACTCGCAAAGCGTCCATCAAGGCGTTCTGCATATCGCCTTTGTTTTCGAGAGCCTCAACCACCTGTTCGTCCATGCCTCCCTGCACAATCAGGTGGTGGATAATAACCGGATGCTCCTGCCCCTGTCGGTGCAGCCGCTTGTTCGCCTGTTCGTACTGCTCCAAGCTCCAAGTCAGCCCGAACCAAATTGCGTGGTGGCCGCCCTGCTGTAAGTTCAAGCCGTAGCCGCAGCTTGCAGGATGGGCGAGAAGAACATCAATCTCTCCGTTGTTCCAGTCCTGTTCGTCTTTGGCCTGAGAATAGACCCGAACTCGCAGGTTGTATTTTGCCAACGCCTCGACCAGCCGGTCACGGTCGTGTTGAAAATTGTAGAAAACCAAAGCGTGTTGCCCGTTCAACTGCTCAATCAATTCCAAAAAGGCATCAATTTTGCAATCGTGAACCTTGACCGCGTTCTTGTTTTCATCGTAGATCGCCCCGTTGCAAAGCTGTAGCAGTTTGCCGGTCAGAACTCCCGCGCTGCCAGCGGTAATTATATTCTCATCCACTTGCAGAAGCAGGTCCGTTTCAAGCTGCGCATAGGCTTTTGCCGCCGCGCTGTCAAGCGCCACCGGCACATTGTTCACCAGCATATCCGGCAGGGTCAAATAATCCTCCGCTTTCATACTGATGCAGATGTCGCTGATGGCCTGCTTAATCATCTCGAAGCTGCCGTCTTTCGGTGCGTAATTGAAAATCGTCGTGCGGTTTCTTCTGCCGGGGACGAAATACTTGTCCCGATATGCGCCAAGTGTTTTGCCAAGTCTGGCGCCGCCGTCCAGCAGATAAATCTGCGCCCACAAATCTTCAAGGCCATTGCTGGACGGAGTACCAGTTAGCTCGACGATTCTCTTTATCCTGCTGCGGACCAGCTTTAGGGATTTGAACCGCCTGCTCTGGGAATTCTTGAAGCTCGAACTCTCATCAAGAACCACCATATCGAAAGGCCACGCATTTTTGAAATGCTCCACGAGCCATTGCACGTTTTCCCGATTCACAACGTAAACGTCTGCTGGCGTTGCCAACGCACGTATCCTCTGCTGTGCTGTACCGAGAACCGGGATGACCCGCATCATTTTCAGGTGCTCCCACTTTTTTGCCTCCGTAGTCCATGTGGCCTCTGCCACCTTTTTCGGGGCAATGATGAGAGGCTTTGCAACTTCCCATCTGTTGTATCGCAGGTCGTGGATGGCGGTCAGGGTGATGACGGTCTTGCCTAAACCCATATCGAGAAATAAGCCGACAGCCCTGTTATAAATAATGCTGTCGATGCAATACTGCTGATACGGATAGGGATTAAATATCATCGCGTTTCGCCTCCCTCAATTTCTGCAAGCAGCTGCAATACCTCGTCGATGCCTTTTACCACGCGGACATCTGCGCCGCGCTTTTGCATTTCTCCAATCGTGTACCTCTGGATCTTCGCCAGACGACTGGTTTCGGTTTTCAGCTCTGCGAAAATAATTCTTCCTGTCGGAGTAATGATGAGCCTGTCTGGGACGCCCGGTGTACCGGGGCTTACGAACTTTAGGCACATTCCACCCAACTTCTTCACGCCATCAACAAGGCGGCGTTCAATTCGACTTTCATTCATGTTTTCCTCCTGAAACATTGGTGTTTCTATACTTTACGCGCGCGTAGGCGCATTAGGCGCTTTAGGCGCGAAAGTCGTGCGACTATATTTCTAAATCCTTTCTAATATCCCTATTTTCACTCTCTATTAAGAATGAATGTTTCAATGTTTCAAAAGCCCGAAAAGCCAGTAACGGTGCGGGTTTTAGCCGAAACATTGGTGAAACATTGCCCGATACATTGAAACATTCAAGGGGTGAAACATTGGGTTGAATTTCCCGCCTAAACTTCTCTAATTTTTCCTGATGTTAGACTTATGGTGAAATCGGCCTCGAATGTTTCATCCCCAATGTTTCAGCGACGGAGGAAGCCACGCTGGTATCCGCAGTAGCCAAAACGCAGTCCATTTGAGGACTTTTCCCACCCCGGCATAGACCGCAGGATGTCGTTTATCTCTGTCGCTTCTGCGTATTTGAAATCCTTTGGCTGGCCTCCAAAAGCCTCGCACCAGACCTCCAACGCGCATATCCTATCGCGCTTCATCAGAGGAACGTTGCCCTCCACAGTGCCGTTGAGGAACAGTCTCCGTTTGTCCAGCGACCACTTCTGCCAGTCCTCTGGAACCATCTTCTCGACGAAATCAAGAACGATGCCCTCCTTGCTGCTGACTTCGCGGTGATCTTCCTGTTCAGCTTTCGCCATCTGCTCTAACTCACCTGTAAGGTATAACGCCTCGCCAAGACGCCAGCGCATAACTGCCTCTGCCCACAGCTGGTCTATCTCGTCATCGAGGTCGTCCCACACCGTTTTCGTGCGGGGAACAACGCCGACATCCACGGGCCAGAAGCGGCGGTTGCCTGTCCTGTCCCGCAGGAACACCGGAGTATTTGTCGTGCCAAAGAACACGCAGCATCGCGGTACATCCTTTACGTGCCGCCCGTAGGCCGCCCTGAATCGGTCTGAACGAAGACTGAGGAACTGCTTGATTCTGGCTTCGTCTGTCCGCCTGAAAGCGTCCAGCTCGCCGATCTCCACCAACCACACGCCTTGGAGCAACTCGCTGGCTTCCTTGCCCTCGAATGTCCTGATGCCGTCGTTGAACCAGCCCTTGCTCATCCTGTCCAGCAGCGTGGACTTACCGATGCCCTGCGGTCCTGAGAGAATGAGCATCGTATCGTATTTGCACCCCGGCTCCATCGCTCTCGCCACAGCAGCCGTGAATGCCTTTCTCGTGACTGCCCGCACGTAGGGCTTATCCTCTGCGCCGAGGTAGTCAATCAGCAGGGAATCGAGGCGCTGAATGCCGTCCCACGATAGGGAGGACAGGTAGTTCCTCACATCGTTGAACTTATGCTTCTCGCTGTGCAGGGACAGAGCGCCGTCAATCTTTCCGTTGCCGGTAATCTTGTAGACCTTTTCAAAGTACCAGTACAGCCCCTGATTGTCGTTGTCTGTCCAGCCGCGCCGTTTCTCAAAAGCGCTCCAAGGCAGGTCGCCGAGGATCTCCCCGCGCCCCGCGAACTCGTTCAATGCGAACTTGCCCTTGAGCATCGGGTCGTTTTCGAGTATCAGCCAGATGTTGTCGATGGTGGCCTTTATCGTGCCGGTCTGCTTATTCAGCTCCAAATCCAGCGTCCAGTCGAAGTTATCCCCCTCGATGGTGGAATCCGTAAGCCCCTGAAAGTCGCTGACCGCAGAATCGGCTCTCTCCTTTGCCAGCTGCCGGGAAACCTTGGGGTCTTCGATTGCGAGGTTGCACATCGCTGTGTAGGACGGCAGCCTGTTCGTGGGTGTATTGGGGTCTGCTCCGTCATCCATCTCTCCGAACTTGTGCATACGAACCAAATCGAACGCATTCACGAGCCTGCCGCAGCAGGGGTCAGTAGAGTGATGGGAATACAGAAACATCCCGTTATCGTACACCACAGCGCCTCCGGTGGTCGTTCCTCCGAGGTAGGTGAATCGGCCTCTCGAATTATCGACCGGTTCATAAATCCCATCGAGAAACGTGTCCATCGCGCCATATATGTCGTATGTCCGGCAGAACGCACCGACCACGCCAGCTTTGCTGAGCGGGTCGCTCTGCTTCATCGCCAGCTTCTTGTAGGCGTTATCCGCGCCCGGAACCTGCGGCCATTTCGATACATCACGCCAGTCGCCGTATTTCTCGTCAATCATGTGCAGCAGCGCCGTAGTGTCGAGCATCGGCTTGTCGCCAAAGGTGAACACATACTCGCTGTCGTAGCAGCAGCTCGGCCAGTACATCAGCCTGGAAGCCTCGAAGGTGGTAGGGTCGCAGAATCCGATCCCGATCAGGAACGCTAACTTCCGCGCCGCCGGCTCGTATTCATCTGCGGTGGCCGTCCGGTCAAGGGGGATGATCACCCGCAGTCTCGGGGCGTATCCCGCATGCTTTCTGGTGCTGTATACGGCCGCAGTGCACCCGAGCCCGCCGACACGTTTAAGGATGTCGTCCGTCTGCCCTGCGGCAATGTTATCCAGATCCAGGGTGACCAGGTCGCGCCCTTCCACGCAGGATGCTTTTCTCCGGTCCCCGGTAAAGGTCCCGCCGACAAATCCGCCGACGTCCTTTAACTCGTCCTGCCTGGATTTCGGGAGGGCCAGGTACTGGTCCAGGGTCTCCATTCCCCGTACCGGGG
>OHSP01000886.1_pt1 | contig 13377 bp, 10 predicted proteins | sample 1578711 | NCBI WGS metagenome assembly OHSP01 (sample SAMEA3879584, study PRJEB24766) | human gut metagenome | biome: human-associated habitat; feature: feces | place: USA | collected 1985/1987
TTTAACAGAGTTGCCTGACGCACTCTTATATGTAACTACCTGATCCGCTTTCGCGTACTCCATTCCAAACTCTTCAATCGCTTTCTTCCGCACTTCCTCTAAGTTCACGGAATCCATCGCATTGTTCAATCTGGTATTATTTGTCTCTTTCTTATCCGCAAGTTCTCTCTGCAACGTCGTAATCTGCTTGGAACGCTGAATAAGATCCGAGCGAAGCTGCAGATAATTCACACATACAACCAGTGCAATGACTGCTGCAACTGTAAGAAAAACTACATAAGATGCATTCATGTGCATTGCCTGGCGACGATTCTGTCTTACCTGCCTGCTTACTTTTTTCGGTTTCTCCGGAACAATCGTCTCCCGTCTCGCAGGAACTCTCTCCGGTTTGCGCACAGTATTTCCATAAACGTAAGTCTGTCCACTATACACTTTTCTGTTGTAAGTCGGTCTTCTTCCTGTTACCGCCATAACTTACGCTCCTTCCAAACTTCTATATCTTAACAAGTCCTAGCAACGTTCAAATATACGAAGCTTCGCGCTTTTTGAACGGCTATTATTCTCCAGTTCTTCCTCACTTGGAAGAATTGGTTTTCTCGTAATTACCCTTCCCTTCGAAACATTTCCACATACACATACCGGAAAATCACTTGGACATGTGCACGGATTCTCATTTCTTTTAAAAATACTTTTTATGATCTTCTTGCCAGTTTAGAAAAAACACTTGGTCTCACAGAATATTTATCTCATATTTCTGTGATTCAACTGAGCAACGAAAAACATTTTCAGGCTGCTTTCCACTATCCAAATGAAGCCCTTTCCCAACAGCAGTCTTTGTTAAGCCATAAAGCTCACCTTATCGCAAAAAAGTTAAAGCTCAAGAGTGAAATCAACTGCAAAGATTTCAGTCACATATTAACAGAATGCGGTTACAACGATAATATAAGACCAACCACAGTTTATCCGCTGCGATTTGACGATTATCTCTATGGTTTTGCAGCTTTAGAATTAAACGAAAAAGCAATCAATTTTCAGCAATTCAGCACTGACAGTTTAACTGCTGTTGTAAATATATTATGCGCATATTTTGTAAAAAAGCATGCCTTTGAACAAACTGCATTACAGCAGAAAGTCTATACTTCAATTATTAATGGCATGAATAACCTCATCTACGTAACTGATATCCACACTAATAAAATTCTCTTCATGAACCAAACGATGAAAGACCGTTTTGCCTTAAAAGCACCTGAAGGTAAAATATGCTGGCAGGTATTGCAGCAGAATATGTCCCAACGCTGTAACTTCTGCCCTGTTTCCAAATTACTGCGTGATCCGTCTTCTAATAAGACTATTCACTGGGAAGAAGTCAATTCTAAAACCGGACGTATTTACGAAAACCATGACAGCCTTATTAATTGGTTTGACGGCTCAATCGTACATCTGCAGCAATCTATAGATATAACAGATTCCAAAAAAGCTTTCCATGATGCCTGTTTTGATGAACTGACCAATACACTGACCAGACGTGCAGGCAAAGAGCTTCTGGAAAAATTGATTAAAGCAGCTCATCAGAATTGCCATGGTTTTATAACCTGTATGTTTGATATAAACTCACTCAAACAGGTCAATGACAATTATGGACACAGTGAAGGCGATAAGCTTATTATCACTATATGCCAGACTTTAAAAAAATACCTGGGCAGCGGCGATATATTTTTCCGGCTCAGCGGCGATGAATTTATTGTCGTTTTTACAGAACATTCGCTGCAAAATGTTAAGGAAATACTGCAAAAAGTCCTAATTGAACTAAAAAATTCAGCACAAAAAAATGCTCTGCCCTATGAACCATCTTTCACCTATGGCCTTTTAGAAGTTCAGTCTACAAGCAATTACTCTCTTACTGATATTTTAAATCGTGTCGACGAAAAAATGTATGAGCAGAAACGTTCTTACCATATACTTAAACGCCAGCAGGACGCTGGCCTGCAAAAACAGTCTGACCCGTCTGAAAAAAACAGTTTTTCTTATCAGGCAGAATATCTCTACGATGCTTTAGTTAACAGCACCGACGATTATCTCTACGTCTGTGACGTCCAAAGTGATGTTTTCCATTATCCCAAAACCATGGTTGAAGAATTTGCTCTGCCTGGCGAATACATCAAAAATGCTGCCGCCATCTGGGGTGCCAAGGTTCATCCAGATGATCAAAGCGCTTTTTTAGCATCCAACCAGGAAATTTTAGACGGACGCGCCAACATTCACTATGTTGAATATCGTGCTCAAAACAAAGAAGGTAAATGGATTTGGGTGCGCTGCCGCGGACAGATGCAATATAACGAGCAGGGTGAAGCAATTCTCTTTGCCGGTTTTATCAAAAAGCTTGGCGAAAATTATAAACAGCAGCTGCCTTAACGTAAAAAAAGCTCATTCCAAAAAGGAATGAGCTTTTAATATTTTATAGATGAGTGCGTGCTATCTGCCTAACCAAGAACGAGTACTTTTTTTAACAGCTTCCTTATCAACTTCCACATGATTTGGAGCGTACATCAGCAAATTTTCGCTGACCTTAGAAACAGTTGCGCCAATAATGTAACTTACACCGTTCAAATAGTCAAAAATACGGTTTTTCATTGCAGAATCAACAGCATCGAAAGATACCATCAGTGTCGCACCGCTCATTAAAGAATCAGCATACTCGCGTACGTCGCTGAATTGACGCGGAGAGCGCACCAAAATATCCATATGACCGCCTTTAACTAAGTACGGACCGCTATAAACTTGATCTTCTTCTACATCGCTATGCCAAAGCTTACGTGCAGCATTTTTTAAATCCATCTTTTACGCCTCCAAACGTCCTTGTTGTCAGATATGCTAACTGCCTACTTCTACATAAATTCTCAAAATCCTTCTTTTTTTAGAAAAATTTTTATTTTTGTATTATTATGCTTTGTTACGGGAACGCTGACGACCACGCTCAACACGATCAAGAATCTTTTTACGCATCCGAATATTCTTCGGAGTAACTTCAACCAGTTCATCATCGTTGATATGCTCCAAAGCCTGCTCTAAAGAGAAAGTCTTAGGCGGAATCAGACGAATAGTATCATCGCTGCCGCTGGCACGCATATTGCTGACATGTTTCTTTTTACAGGGATTGACATCCATATCATCATCACGGCTGTTTTCACCAATGATCTGCCCTTCATAGACCTGTTCGCCAGGAATGATGAACATATTCCCGCGTTCCTGCGCGTTGCCTATACCGTAGGATGTAGTTTCGCCGTTTTCAAAAGCAACCAGGCTGCCTCTTGTACGTCCGGGGATCTCGCCTTTATAATCAGCATAACCTGCGAACACATGATTCATAACACCGTTACCTTTAGTATCTGTCAGGAACTGGTTACGGAAACCAATAAGTCCGCGGGCGGGGATCACAAATTCCATACGCAGGTAGCCGGCCATCTCTGTCATGTTAGTCAGTTCAGCCTTACGCAGTCCCAGCCCTTCCATAACAGCTCCCATAAATTCCTGCGGAACGTCAATTGTTAAAGCTTCCATAGGCTCCTGTAAAGTACCGGTTTCATCATGATGCATGATTACTTTAGGTTTGCCGACCTGCAGCTCATAACCTTCACGGCGCATAGTTTCGATCAATACAGACAAATGCAGTTCACCACGTCCGGAAACAATAAATGCATCTGGACTTTCGGTTTCTTCTAAACGCATCGAAACATTAGTTTTGATTTCTTTAAACAAACGGTCACGAAGATGACGACTGGTAACATATTCACCTTCACGACCTGCAAAAGGACTGTTATTAACAGAGAATACCATCGACAGCGTAGGCTCATCAATACTGATGCCTTTTAATTTTTCAGGACTTTCTGCATCAGCGATAGTATCGCCGATATTGGCATCTGCCAAACCGATCAAAGCAACGATGTCGCCGGCTCCAACTTCCTGCGTCTCAGCACGTTTCAAGCCTTCATAGGTATACAGACGGCCGATCTTCGCTTTACGCTCGCCCTCTTCATCCATCAAAGTAATAGTTTCACCGTTATGGATAGTACCGCGGATCACACGACCGACAACGATACGTCCTACATAATCATCATAATCCAAGGTATTGACCAGCATTTGCAAAGGTGCGTCTACTTCAACATCCGGAGCGGGAATATTTTCCAAAATCACTTTGAACAAAGCTTCTAAATTGTCGCTTTCTTCTTCCATAGTTAATTTAGCAATACCATTACGGGCAGAAGTCAATACTACCGGGAATTCCAGTTGATCATCATCAGCACCAAGCTCAATGAAAAGGTCTAAAACTTCATCAATAACCTCTTCAACACGTTGGTCAGGACGGTCAATTTTATTGATAACTACAATTGGTTTCAGATGCTGTTCCAGCGCTTTGCGCAAAACATACTTAGTCTGCGGCATAGGCCCTTCATAAGCATCAACCAGCAATAATACGCCATCGACCATAGTAAGCACGCGTTCAACTTCACCGCCGAAATCAGCATGGCCGGGGGTATCAAGAATATTGATTTTAGTATCTTTGTGCATAACAGCTGTATTTTTAGCTAAAATAGTAATACCGCGTTCACGTTCCAAAGCGTTGGAATCCATTACACGTTCTTCGACATGCTCGTTAGCACGGAAAATACCGCTTTGTTTGAGCATTGCGTCTACGAGGGTAGTCTTGCCATGGTCAACGTGGGCAATAATGGCAATATTGCGTAAATCATTTCTTAACATAAATCCTATCTTCCTCTCTTTTGAGCAGACGGCATACCGCCTGTAAATCCAAACCGAGCTATGCCATATACAACAAAAGCCTGCGGTCAAATAAAACTACTCTAAAATTAATGAAGGATGCTTGTCAATAAGCATCCTTCACTATGACTAATTAATTATATTCTTTTTAACTTACTATGTCAACAAAAACCGCTATTTTACTATACCGGGGAGCCATGTAGCTATCTCTGGGAAGAAACACAGCAGCAAAATTTCCAGCGCCATAATAATGCCAAAAGGAATAACACCTTTGATGATCTGTGTCATTTTACTATCTGGGCTGATGCCCTGCAAAACAAACAGATTGATAAGAGCCAGCTCCAGATTGATCAACATCACAACATTGAACCAGATCGGATCGAAGCCCAATTTCATGATAATAGGATACAAAATCGGCAAAGTGATAAAAATAATGGAGATAGATTCCAAAATACATCCCAAAACCAACAGCAGAATATTAATTGCGATAAAGACTATCCACCGGCTGGTTTCCATTTCGGCAACCAGGCTCGTCAAAGCCTGCGGAACCTGCAGAATAGTTAAAACGAAACCAAATAAAGTTGCGCCGATCATAATCGCGAAAATCATCGAAGTCGTTTTGACTGTATCCAGCAAAATTTCCGGCATATCCTTCAGACCAAGCGTACGGTAAATAACAAAAGTAATAAACAAACTGTAAACCGTACCTATAGCAGCAGCTTCAGTAGGAGTAAACGCTCCCGTATAAATACCGCCAACGACAAGCACCGGCAGCAGCAGTCCCCAAAAAGAACTTCTTAGCGCCTGAAAACGTTCCTCCCAGCTGGCCGCTTCCTGCAAAGGCAGCTTTCTTGAGCTGTAAACAACCACAGCAATAAACAGCAGTGTCAAAATAACCCCCGGTACAACGCCGGACATAAACAACTGACCTACCGATTCACCAGTAATAGCGCCATACAAAATCATTGGTATCGATGGCGGGATCAGAATGCCTAAGGTACCACCTGCTGCAACAGCTCCTAGAACTAACGTTCTTTCATAACCACGGGACAGCATCTCAGGAATGGCAATAGCACCAATAGTAACGGCGCAGGCAACAGACGAGCCTGTAATCGCAGCAAAAATTGCACAGGCAAAAACTGTAGCTACACCTAACCCCCCAGGCAAATGACGCAGCCATTTATTGCCCAGCTCAAATAAATCGTTGCCTACTTTGCCTGTTAAAAGAATCTGGCTCATTAAAATATATAACGGGACAGCCGTTAACACGAAATCATCCAAAGATTTGTAAGCCAAAATCGGTATCTGGGCCAAAGAAGATCCTCCGCCCATAAAAGCAAACATACCGAAAAGTCCCGCCGTTCCCAGTGAGAAGGCTACCGGCAGTCCCAAAACCAAAAGTCCCAGTAAGATAACGGTAAAAATAACAAGCATCTTATTCCGCCTCCTTACTGAATTCACCGCTGCTGATTTTTTGAATATCTATAAGCAGGGTACGTACAAACTGTAATAGCAACAGCCCCATACCGATCGGCAGCGACATCTGAGGAATCCACATAGGAGTTCGCAGAGTACTTGGTGAAGTATTATCCATCTCATATGAAAGCAATGCCATATCCAAAGACTGCATTACAAATACGGCACAGAAAAAAATACCAACAATAGTTGTAAAAAGTTCGATATAACAACGGGTACGTACTGATAAATGGCTTAAAACAATATCGACATGGATGTGCTTGCCAGCAGCATAAGTAACGGACATCCCTAAAAAACCTGCTACTAAAACACAATATACAGAAAGTTCTATTGACCATTCTGTCGGCGCATTGAACAAACCTCGCATCACAACTTCATAAAAGACCATCAACGCCGGCAGCAGCAATAGAATGCCGGCAATGACGCCAACTGCTTTAGTAATAGCGTTCAAAAATTTTTCATAGACCTCGAGCGCGCTTTTCAAGTCTTTTTCCTCTCATTCTTTTCCAAAATAAAAACCGCTGCCGCTTATGGCAGCGGTCAATTAAGAATTTATCTATTGTTTACTGCATATTTCGATCAATTCCTTACCAAGATCCCCAGTATGTTTAACAAAAATATCCCAAACTGGTTTAGTAGCAGACTGCCATGCCGGCAGCTCAGCCTCAGGAACAACGTAAACCTGCATACCTTTTTCTTTTAATTTCTCTAAAGCAGCCATATCCTCTGCTTTAGCATTTTTACGCAGTTCGTCACGCACTTCATTTGCAGCGTCGGTTACTATTTTTTGCTGTTCCGGAGTCAGTTTTTGAAAAGATTTTTCATTCATCGCCAGAATAAACTCAGGATAAGCATGATTAGTAATAGTCAGATATTTGGTAACTTCAAACATTTTACGGTCATACATAGCTGTAGTTCCAGAAGTTTGTCCATCAACAACACCGCGCTGAATGGCCATATAAACTTCACCTGATCCCATAGTTACAGGAGAAGCACCAAGTGCTTTAATCGTTTCTGAAGGCAGCTCACCATAACCACGCAGCTTCAGTCCTGCAAAATCCTCAGGTTTAGTAATTTCCTTTTTGCTGTTAGCGAACTGCACAAAGCCATAATCAGCCCAGATCACAGGACGCACACCCTTCTTCTTCAATTCACCTGCTAATTTATCACCCAAGCCTCCGTCGATGGCATGATCGACTTTTTCATAACTTGGGAACAGAAACGGTACGTCAAAAACTTCCATTGCCGGAATAACAGTTGACCACATTGCTGTGGAATTAAGCCCCATATCAATGCCACCAGACATAATTGCGTCATTCATACTTTTATCGTTGAACAGCTGTCCGGAAGGATAGATGTTCAGTGTAATAGTGCCGTTGGATTTTTCAGTAAGCTTTTTATTAAAAGCCTCCATTCCCTGGGCCAGCGGATGCGCCGTTGGCAAATTGTGAGCCAGTTTCAAAGTCACCTTTTCGCTGCCGGCAGATTTTTTATCTCCGCCCCCACCGCAGCCGGCCGTTACTGCCAATGCCATAATCATAGCGGCAGCCAAAGTAGTTTTAAACATTTGCGACATTTTCATTACTCTCACCTCATAATTTTTTATTTATAGAGTTTCTCCAGCTTCATATAATCATCAAGACCGATAAACCTGTTAAAATCAGTAAAATGCATCATTTTATCTTCATAGGCCTTAGTCGTCCCCGTTTGATGCAGCACTGTCATTGCTTCTTTAAAAGCCTGCGTAATGACGTATAAGGCACTGCAGGGCCAGAACACTATTTTAAATCCTATATTTTCCAAATCTTTTGCAGTCAGGTTCGGTGTCCTGCCGCCTTCGATCATATTAGCTATCAGTATGGTATCTGGAAAAGCTTTCGTAACAGCTTCTAATTCTCTTATATCCTGCGGCGCTTCTATAAACAAAGCTTCAGCGCCGTTATCTAAATACAATTTGCCGCGTTCAACAGCATCCTCCAGTCCATTCACAGCCCTCGCATCAGTTCTGGCAATCAGTAAAAAATCCTCATCAGTTCTGGCATCAGCAGCCGCCCGCAGTTTTTTCGCATGCTCAGATGCATCTATGACCTGCTTACCGACCATATGTCCACAACGTTTAGGCCATACCTGATCTTCAAAAAGCACTGCAGCTGCTCCGGCTTTTTCATATTCCTGCATCGTCCTCCGTACGCTTAACGCATTTCCGTAACCAGTATCACCATCGGCAAATACCGGTAATTCTGTGGCATCCACAATACATTTCACAGCCTGCACCATTTCAGTCATCGAAAGGTAACCTACATCCGGCTGCCCTAATCTGGAGGCAGCGATACTATAACCTCCCATAACCAGTGCATCAAACCCTACTTCTGCCGCAATTTTTGCCGTCAAAGCATCATAAACACCCGGCAAAACCAAAATCTCTGACCTCAGCAGACGTTCACGCAACATTTTACGCTGCTTGTTCATAAATTCCCCTCCCTTGCTGCCCAACAAATTCAACAAAAAAGCCCCTACCGGCATAGCCGATAGGGGCGTTAAGTACGCGGTACCACCCTAAATTATACTCTGAGGCCTTTAACGCAGCCCTGCGCTTTTCCCTACATTCGCCCTCAGAAAAAGAGTTCCTGGGTGAGAGGACTTATTTCCACGCTTACCGGCTCGCATCTACCGCCGGCTTTCTGAAAGCCTTCCACTGTCCATTCCCAGTCATAACCTGTAACCTTATGATTTGTCGAAACATTGAAATAAGTATAACAACACCTTAACACTATGTCAATATATTTTTAAAATTATTTTATATTTCTGTTTTTTCTTGTACAAATGTATTGTTTTTATACTACTTTGGCATAATGCAAAAAAATACAGCCGCTTTCAAAAAGCGGCTGTATTTTTTATTGATCATTCTAAATAAAAACTACCATCTCAATCAATGATCCTTCTGCCCCCATAAAAACGTTCATCCCAATAAGGACCAAACGCTTCACCTTCAATTACGCCATTTTTAGTACCGGCATAAATGAATTTACCATCTCCGCTGTAAATACCGCAGAAGGTCGCTCCTGGGCCATCAGTGCTATAAAATACCAGATCTCCCGGAAGCAGATCATCTTTTCCGATTCTCCTGCCTACGTCATATTGCTCATCAACAGTTCGCGGCAACGCGATACCACTTTCACCAAAAACATACTGCACATAACCGGAACCATCAAATCCTTCTGACGGAAAACTGCCGCCCATTTTAAAAGGGGTTCCAACTAAAAGATACGCATTTTCAATAATATTTCCACGCAGGCTGCTGTATTCTTCAGCATAAGCCAACTGAGGCTGCATTGTATTCCAAACTGCTCCAACCGGCAAGGATAACGATATACCTAAAGCAGTACAAACAGCCAATCTTCTGCACAAACTAACATAATTCATATTTTTCAAAAACTCCTTTACTGAAAACCCTACAGCGATGACAGCATGTCATCCACATATTTTCTGATTTTTTCCATCTTTTTGCGTATACCAGCTGCTTTATCACCGTCACGAGCAACGATCTGCTCAATTTTAGTACGATACTGCAAATAAGAACTCTCAAACTGACGCAAATACTCTCTAAGTGCCGCCACTTCAGGAACTGTCGTCACGATATTCGAAGTCGTAACATTCCATTCAGTACCATTTATCGTGACACTATCCCCATATTGCGGGATATAAGCAGCTGTACCCAAACGGCGCTGCAGCTCGTCAGCGAAATTGCTGGCAGCATCAAATTCACCATGTGTAACGAAAAATGCTTTCGGCGGCTGTTTCATTTTACCGTACCATTCAAGCAGCTGTTCCTTGTCCGCATGTGCCGAAAACCCTTTCATATTGTAGATTTTGGCATTTACCTTAATATCTTCGCCCATAATCTTAACCTGCTTGGAACCTTCTATCAACCGACGTCCCATTGTTCCCTCAGCCTGATAGCCGGCAATAATGACAGAGCAGTTTTCATGCCAGAGATTATGCTTCAAATGATGCAGTATACGTCCTGCGTCTGCCATACCACTGGCAGAAACGATAATTTTAGGCCCTGGCATTTCGTTAATCATCCGTGATTCCTGCGCAGTTGCCGTGAAACGCAGATTTGGAATCGCTAAAAGCCTGTTACCGTGCATTTCATACAAAGCCCGCGCTTCTTCGTCATATTCCTGAGGATTAGTAAGCGTGATAGCAGTAGCTTTGCTCGCCATCGGACTGTCGATAATGATTGGTACCTGAGGGATACGACCTTCCTGCAGAAGCTTCTGGAAATAATAAAGAAGTACCTGTGTACGTCCTACAGCAAAGGCAGGAATAACTACATTACCACCTTTAGCCACAGTGTCATTAATGATCTCAGACAGCTCCGCTTCTTTGTCATAGGCTTTATGCACACGATTGCCATAAGTAGATTCGGTGATTATAAAGTCTGCTCCGGAAATTTCTTCCGGATCCTCGATAATCGGCTGATTAGGCTGTCCAATATCTCCGGTAAAAACGAGCTTAGTTGTTTTGCCATCTTCATTAACAAAAACTTCAACAATCGCCGAACCTAAAATATGCCCGGCAACTTTAAATTTAACCTGCACCCCCGGAAGAACCTCAAGCATTTCACCAAACTCGTGCGTATGAAAATGCTGCAAAGCTTTATACGCATCATCAACAGTATACAAAGGTTCTACTACAGATTTACCTGCACGCAAACCTTTCCGGTTGGCAAACTCTGCATCAGATTCCTGAATATGAGCACTGTCACGCAACAGAATCGTGCACAGCTCTAAAGTGGTTTTCGTACAATGTACAGGACCCTTATATCCTTGTTTTATCAGCTTTGGTATCAACCCGCTGTGGTCGATATGAGCATGGGTCAGCACAACTGTGTCAATAGCATTAGGCGCAAAAACAAAATCCTTTTCATTAAAAGCAGTAATCATTTTAGAACCTTGAAACATACCGCAGTCCAACAGCATTTTTTTACTGCCTATTTCAAGTAAATAACAAGAGCCTGTAACCATTCTTGTGGCACCTAAAAAGGTGATTTTCATAACGGTCCCTCCCTGCTTAAATTCTTAATTAATATATTCTGCATTCAAAAAATATTCCCTGCCCATTAACGAATAAGTTCACTGCCTTGTCACAAAGCACCTTCAATTACTGCCGCTGCAATTACTGCAATTCCCACATCTGTCATTTGTTTCCTGTCCAAAATATGTCAGCAGATATTTACGCAGGCAGCCTCTGGTAAAACAATAGCTTTCTATATCACGCAGCCTTTGGTAAGCATTTGTCAGCCACAGCTTTTTGTCTTCCGCACTGCTTTCTCTCTGCTCACAGCTATATTCCAGCAGCTGCCGCTGCTGCATTATGTCACGCCGTTCAAAAAGCAGTACGCATTTTGCCGGCAAGCCGTCACGTCCAGCCCTTCCTGCTTCCTGATAATAGCCTTCTACATCAAGCGGCAAAGTATAATGCAAGACAAACCTTACATCAGGTTTATCTATACCCATCCCAAACGCATTAGTCGCCACCATCACCTGCAATTCATTTTTAATGAAAGCGTTCTGGTTCCGCTGCCGTTCTTCCATTGTTAAACCAGCATGATAACGTCCTGCTGGATAGCCCCAGGCATTGAGGTCATTACATACTTCTTCCGTCTGCTTCTGCGTTGCACAATAAATAATACCGCAGCCGTTTTGCTCCGGCAGCCAGCTACGCAAAAAACGTCTTTTCACCATTGGTTTTTCCACAATAAATGAAAGATTGCTTCTGTCAAAACCGGTCACCAGTTCTAACGGCTGCTCTAATCCCAGGCATTTACTTATCTCACGTCTTACAACCGGCGTGGCAGTAGCTGTAAAAGCCGCAACAACAGGAGCCTTCGGCAGGCCGTCTAAAAACGGCTTTATTGCCAGATAAGCCGGTCGGAAGGATTCACCCCATCGTACTACGCAGTGTGCTTCATCAACAACGACCAACGCTATTTGCAGCTCACTTGCAAAAGCCTTAAACTGCTCATTCTGCAGGCGTTCAGGTGAAACGTACAGCAATTTACATTTATTATTACGGGCAGCATAAACGGCGGCACCGTACTCCTGCTTACTCATCCCGCTGCTCAAATAAGCCGCTTCTACACCATGTTCCGCTAAACTGCGTACCTGATCCTTCATCAAGGAAATCAACGGTGAAACAACCAGTGTCAATCCCTCCAGCATCAACGCCGGTAACTGATAACATAAGCTTTTTCCAGCTCCGGTCGGCATAACAGCTACAACAGGACGTCCGTTCAAAATTTGCTCTATCAGCTCTGACTGCCCGCTTCTGAACTCACTGTAACCAAAATATTTTTGCAAAATCATTTCTTTTGTCTGCACGGCTGCTCCTTAAACACAACAAGCCTGTGTGCCAGTCGCACTACAGGCTTGTCTGCAATTTTATTTTATAAATTCTTTTCCTTGTATGGACACAATTCTACCAATACGCATTCACTGCATAAAGGTTTCCTTGCCTTGCAAATCTTACGGCCATGCCAGATCAACCAATGATGAGCATCGCTCCACTTATTCTTCGGAATGGCTTTCTGCAGCTCTTTCTCCACTGCCAGCGGATCATCGCCCTTAGCTAAACCCAACCGGTGCGAAACTCTGAAAACATGGGTATCAACCGCAATCGCCGGAACCTTATAAACAATACTGGCGACAACATTAGCCGTTTTTTTACCCACACCCGGCAGCTTCATCAGCTCCTCGACAGTGTCAGGAATAACGCTGTTATATTCTTCCGTCAGCATTTTACAGGTTGCCAGCAGATTTTTAGCCTTCGATCGGAACAGTCCACAGTCACGAATCTCTTCTTCCAGCTGTTCCTGAGAAAGTGCGCCCATTTTTTCAGGAGTATTATATTTCGGGAAAATACGTGCTGTAATCTTATTGACACGTTCGTCCGTACATTGCGCTGACATAATTACCGCTACTAACAATTCAAAAGGCGTCGAATAGTTCAGCGCTGTTTCCGTACCCATATAAGTTTCTTCCAGCAGCGCTAAAATTGCCTCACGTTGTTGTTTACGCATTAGTTGGTCAGACTCCTTACCGGTGCAGGAATACGACCACC
>OHSP01000919.1_pt1 | contig 12971 bp, 8 predicted proteins | sample 1578711 | NCBI WGS metagenome assembly OHSP01 (sample SAMEA3879584, study PRJEB24766) | human gut metagenome | biome: human-associated habitat; feature: feces | place: USA | collected 1985/1987
TAATTCATCTCGTAATCCACCTGCATTACTATCAGGAGGAAAGCGGCGAAAGCGATTGTTAAGCCAAAGAGGTTTAACACGACAGCGGTCTTAAACCGCTTGAATAGATAAAGTAAGTTTCGAATCATTAGTTTCATTGTAACAGGTTTTAAATATATTCATTTTTTAGAAAGGAGGCAAATAATGTGCCATCGATGTAACGTTCTGCTAATCATAAGATAATAGAAAAATGCTTAGAAACGATTGTGTGTGCCTTCGCACGGTGCACGTTCGCTTCCGCACGTTATTGGATTTTAATTCGTAAGTTCGCGGATGTTTTACATACAGAAAGATAATTCGGGAATATTAGCATGGAAACTTCAAATAAACTCTGTTATTGGTTCCTTTTTTATAAAGACCAACTGTTGCTTCAGAAAGAGAATGATACGTATATAATACCCATAAAAAAATGTTACAACACTATTTTCAAATAGCAATACGTCATTTGCTTAAATACAAAACGCAAAATCTTATCAGTATCGTAGGATTAGCAGTGTGTCTGCTTTGCTTCAGTATATGCATGTATTGCAGTCGTTTCTTTCTAAGTATTGACCAATGTTTTGAAAATCATGATCATATTGCCGATATTGTTTTAAAGAGTTCAAACGGGGAGTTCTTCTCTGGAACTCCTGCTACAGTCTTTGAGCAATTGCAGGATATACCATTGAATGAAGTGGACATTTTAACACACATCGCTAATGCTGATCCACGTCCATACAATATAGAAATGAAAGACGGAAAGGAATATCCATTTACTGAAATGTCAACTATCGAAATTGATTCTTGTTTCCGCCAAGTATTCACTCCGAAGATTATAGCCGGTTCCTGGGATGTTGCTGTCCATACTCCCAATGCTATTATTATGATGGAAAGCACCGCACGCAAGGTTTTTGGTGAAAATGGTGATCCGATCGGTAAACGTATGGTACTGACCAAAAAACTAATGAGTTCACCAGATGCTACCACAAGTTCAGGTGGCACTGTCTATACTATCCAGGCAATCATAAAAGATATACCACAAAATAACAGTTTGAATTTTTGCAATAGAATTGATTTATTAGTGCTAAATGATAGTGAAGGTTTGTTCCAGAGTGAAAGTAGAAAGTTTACGACCGGTTGCTCCACTTTCGCTTTATTGCAAAAAGGGAAAAGTGTACAACAACTGGAGGATCATCTTCGCGAACTGAATCTATCCAGCGATGCATTCCCTGATAATACGATTGGTGCAACTGCATTGGGGAAGGGAGCCTATAGTGCAACCTTCAGCCCTTACTTTATCAGTGTTACCACTGCATTAGGAATACTAATTTTACTTATCGGCCTTCTTAATTTTTTCCATTTCCTTACCGGCTCATTTCTTAACCGTAGCCGCGAATATAGTCTCCGTAAGGTATTAGGAAGCAGTAACCACCAACTGTTATCACAGCTTTTCATTCAGTCGGCACTGATTATCTTATTAGCCTTTTTGATTACTTTTTGTTTAATTGAACTACTGGCTCCCTTTTTTCATCTTACGTTAGTAGTATTTACATTGGAAATAGACAAAACATCACTAATGAAGCAATGTTCCGAATATCTTATACTGATATTTCTACTGAATTTGCTCATTTGTACACTGACTGTTGCATATACCCATCGCATATCCATTCAAGAAGGGATCAAAGGCAATGTCAGACGTATGAGCAAACATTTTATACGGAACACTATGCTGTGCATTCAATTTTTCATCTGCTGGATATTCGTCACATTGGCAGCATCCCTTTATTTACAAACAGAGAAAACAACCTCCACGCTTTTTGGCACTCTTTCAAAAGAAGAGAAAGAATGTATTCTCAGTATTCCTCTGAACTACACCTTCATGAAAAATGAAGAGAAACTTGCCATTACAGAACGTATAGCACAACATTCGGGTGTGCAAGAGAAATTATTGTCAAATAACAATTATGCCGGTGGAATTTCTATTACCGGATTCCAATCTGAAGAGAACAACAGGGATTCTAATATCAACAGTAGTTTCATATATGCAGCTCCCAATTTTTTCCATTTCATGAATATTCCTCTGTTGAAAGGCAATAATCTGCAAAACAATACAGAAATGGTAATTGATGACGTTTTAGAAAAACGGATTCCCAAACCTATTTTAGGCAACATCTTGTATAACTTTAACGGTGGCTATACCGTCAAAGGCATTACATCTTCATTTATAACCAATGTATATTTCCAGAGCGAGAGTCTTTTCCGAAGTGAGGGTATGGCTTTCTTGCCACTTAAGATGGAAGGACCCATAGAATATTGCTACATTAAATGCCTGCCAGCTCAAGTAAAAGCCGTAGAAGAGTATGCATTCCAAGTGCTCCGTGAAGCACTTCCATACACTTTGTCCCCACAAATCAGTACGCTGCAACAAGATTTGGAAGAAATACAAGGATTGGAATCGAAAATGAAGAATATCATCTTATTTTTTGCAATAGTAAGTGTTATCATTACTTTACTGGGAGTATATTCAGCCATTACCCTTGATACTGAACACCGATGCAAAGAAGTAGCCATCCGTAAAGTTAATGGTGCGGGACTACGGCAAATACTTTATCTGTTCTTGCGTATGTATGTCCGGATATTAATAATAACAGCGGTGATTGCATTTCCACTACTATACACAATACTGCAATTATGGAAACAAATGTATATTGTCTTCTTCAATGACGGTCTCTGCTTTTGGATTTGCATATTTATTGGGATAGTTCTCATAACTTTACTTACTGTCATATTCCGCATTTTGAAAATTGCAAAAATAAATCCGGTGGATATAATAAAGATCGAGTAAGTATAGAATCCATGTGCGAATATGCACTATTTTTGTGCACTATAGCACACCAATACCCTATAACAAAAATCAGTATATCATTAATAAATAGAACGTTACATACTTGGCATAAGTTTTGAATATATAAAATATAAAATGTATATACCATGATACTCCATTATCTCAAAATAGCATTCAGAAACTTGTGTAAGCATAAGACACAAAATATCATTTCCATCATCGGATTGGCAGTAGGTTTGCTCTGCTTCTGTGTCTGCATATATTGCAGTCGCTTTGTAGAAAGCACAGACCATTGTTTTGCTAATCATGATCGCATAGCAGAATTAAATCTCTATGACGGCAAAGCAGACAGATATTTTTCCGGTTCTCCAGTTCCTTTGGCCGAAGATTTGCGTACATGGTCTTTGGGAGAAACGGAAGCCATTTCATCCGTAACCTATCCTCGCGAACGCCCTTATCATGTAGAGTTATCCCCGGAAAAGACGCTACCTTATGAACTTGAAACGATTGAAATAGATACTTGCTACAATAAAATCTTCACTCCGGAAATGGTAGCAGGACATTGGAAAATGGCAAGTCAGTCTCTTAACTCCGTCATCCTGAGTCAATCTATGGCCATTAAAATATTCGGTAATGCAGAAAGTGCTATCGGCAAACATATGACTCTCATGAGAAGGCTCAATACTTCTCCTGAAAGTACCCCAAAAACAGGAGGTATCGTCTACACCATTCAAGCAGTAATGAAAGATATCCCTCTGAACAATAGTTTGGATTTTATGCAAAACATAGATATGCTGACCGTAAACGATAGTGAAGGACTTCTACAAAGTCCCAAACGGTATAACATGACGGGAGCAAATACCTATGTGTTGTTATCACCACAAACTACATGTACCGATTTAGAAAAGCAATTCTCAAAAAGAGACTATACTTATACTTTGTATGGCGAAGCTTACACTGTCACTGCCAGTAGTATGGGAACCAGACTGAAAAAACAAGGTGCTTCCTATCTGGGATTAGTTACCGGAACTGTAGGTACACTGATATTATTAGTAGGGCTGATCAATTTTTTCCATTTCCTTATCGGTTCTTTCTTCAATCGTACTAAAGAATACAGTATCATGAAAATGATAGGATGCAACTGGAAACAACTTTTCTGCTTGCTATTCACACAGTCGTTGATTGTCATATCCATATCCTCCATATTGGTATTATCAGGCATAGAATTATTAGGAAATCACATGAATTTCTCTTTGCCGGGCTTTGCTATGACTTTTACCTCTGAAACGCTTTTAATACATGCTTTGCAATATATCGTTCTTCTTATCATACTCTGCGTCCTTATATGTTTGTCTGTTTCCATTCGTATTCGTCGTATTACCGTGCAAACAGGTATTTATGGAAACAATAAACGCAGAGGTAAGCAATGGGGACGCAACCTTATGCTGGGTATCCAGTTCTTTATTTGCTGGGTATTTGTATCCCTGACGGCTGCTTTATATCTGCAAGCAGAGAAAACGACCAATAGTTTAATCCATACGCTAAGTCAAAAAGAAAAATCGGAGATTCTTAGTATTCCCCTGGACTATCCCTTTATGAAGAATGAGGAAAAGTTGGCGTTGATAGAGTGTTTTAAACAACATGCCGGAGTGAAAGAAATTCTGTTATCAGATGTCAGTTATATGCAAGGGATGTCAGGCAATGGATTAACGACCGAAAAGGGAAATGAGAACTCCTGGGTTGATATTAGTGTCATGGCTGTACCCGCCAATTTCTTCTCTTTCATGAATATTCCCATAGAACAAGGAAGACTTCCTCAAACGGAAAAAGATATTGTGGTAGATAATGTCTGGCAGCAGATACAGAAGAAAGATGTAATCGGTATGAACTTGTATAGCGGTAATACCGACTACACAATCTGTGGAATATCCGCACCTTTTCAGGCCGATGTATATAACCGAAGTAGTGGATATGCTTTCCTGCCTTATGATCCTTCAGTCTACATAGGCCATTGTTACATAAAGAGTCATCCGGGCCAGCAAAAGGAAGTAGCCCGATGGATTGAGAAAGTCTACCGCGAGATGCTTCCCGAAAATATAACTTATCAGGCTAAAACATTCCTGGATGATATCTATGTTTCGCAGGCTCTTGAGTGCAATCTGAAAGACATTATTTTGTTCTTTGCCGTTATCAGCATTATTATCACACTGTTAGGTGTATACTCCAGCATCACACTCGATACAGAACGACGTCAGAAAGAAGTTGCTATCCGTAAAGTAAACGGGGCGGATGTTCCGCAGATTATCCTGTTGTTTGCCCGTCTTTATATTATCTTGTTATTGTGTAGTGCCATCGTTGCATTCCCGCTTGTATATGTTGTATTGATGTTATGGAAACAAATGTATACGGTATTCTTTGACTGCGGTCTGTTATTCTGGCTCTGTATATTCTTGATTGTTACTTTTATTACAGGCTTTACAATACTTTTCCGTATCTTGCGAATAGCAAGAACCAATCCGGCGGAAGTAATTAAAAACGAATAAGAACAATGATATTACATTATTTGAAAGTTGCTCTACGAAATCTGCTGAAGTACAAGACTCACAGTTTCATTTCCGCCCTTTGCCTGGCAGTGGGAATCGTATGCTATACCATTGTATGCTTTTTCATGCAGGAATGGAGTAAACTTGAAAACTTGCCTGACAGCGAGCGACGGATAAGAATAACAGTCAGCCAAAATCAAAATTCTGTTTTTCGAACCAGTGAAATAAAACGACTGGAAGAGCAATCTATCAGTGGATTGGAATACCTGACCATACAATCCTTTAACAATTCTACGGAAATAGAAGTCATTGATAACGAACAACGTAACTTACCTTTTCTGATAGGTTATAGAGGGGTTAACAGTAACTTTTTCTCCTATAACAACAGAAAATTGCTACATGGCAGCCGACTTCCCGAAGCACCTGATGAAGTGGTATTATCCCATAATTTTGCGAGCAAAGCGTACGGCACTGCAAATCCCATTGGAACAACCATACGCCTTGCTAACCCACAAAGTATAGCGGAAAATACAATACAGAGCTTTAAAGTCGTGAATGTAGTGGAAGATAACGGACTGCAAGACCCCAAAATCGATTGTTATTTCTCCTATGAAATCATGACTTATGACGCCTTGAGTGTACAAGGTTATCTATCGCCTAAGGCAACTATGGAAATGCTAAACAATAGTCTACAGTCCATAACGTGGCAACGGGGTGAAGATACAGTGCACCCTCACGCCATGTTCAGTATGCGGCAAGATAAGGAACTGACAATGGTGCAGTTTCTAATACTGTTCATAGCCTCACTTATCCTGGTTTCAGGGCTGATTAATTTCCTTAAGTTCATCATTCAGATGTTCTATAACCGTCAGCGTGAAGTGGCGCTTCGCAAATGTATGGGATCCGAGATAAAAGGACTGTTTCTGCTCCTTTTTGCTGAAGTATTTTGGATGATGTCCACTGCATTTCTTTTATCTCTGGTTCTAACGGAACTCATGATAAATCTTGCGGAAATATACATTCTAAGCCATGATATGCCCGATTTGCCCTTGTCATCTATCTACGTTGTACAGTTTCAAATATATATTGCACTTCTGATGATCTGTATGCTCGTAATATGGTTTCCTATCCGCCGTTTACGGCAAGTGAGCATAATCAGCCAAATCAACAATAACCGTAGCCGTCATATTTTCCGTTCAATTATGATGTGGTTGCAATTAGGCATTGCCATTTTCTTTGTGGGCAGTACACTTGGCGTCAATATGGTGTGGCACGAAGCGTTCGGTCAGGCATACAATCCGCTTACATCCGAAGAAGAAGAAAATATCATTTCCCTGAAGGTGAACAGTCAACGTATGTGGCAGCACATAAACCCTATATTATCTGATATTCAAGCATTGCCGGAGTGTATAGAGACACTAACCATGACAGATGATTTGCAAAGTGGAAATCATTTTATGCGCACCTATAAGAAAGCTGACCAATCGGAGGTCATGATTAACATAGCAATGGGAGCTCCGAGTTACTTTAAATTCCTGAAGATCCCATTGCAAGGAAAAGAAGTGAATGGAGATGCAGAAGGTACCGTTTATGTCAGTGAGGCTTTCAGACTACAACTGGATAAGGACAACGTGCAAGACAGAGTAGAGATTGAGGGCCAGAGTTACCGCATCATCGGTATTTTCAAAGAGCTCTATAAAGAAACTCAGGGAAGAGGAACCATCGGTTCGGTATTTTTCCCCAGCAACCATTTCAGGTATTTCTATGTCAAGCTGGCACCGGGTACAAACGCTGCCAAAAGTATCCGGCGCATCACTGATATCTGTCGTAACTACGTACCCACAACCTTGCCTCTTGAAATCCGCTCCCTATCTGATAATAAACAAACGATGATGGGATCAATGTATATGACACAAGTGGCGATGACAATCCTGGCCGTTGTAAGTATACTATTGGTCGTACTGAGCATCTATTCGGCCATCTCCATGGACACAGTCAGCCGACAGAAGGAAATAGCCATTCGTAAAATCAACGGAGCTACCCCATGGATCATTGCCGGTATATTCGGTAAAGCTTATCTGGTGATTTTCCTGCTGGCTTTTGCGGTTGCTTATCCTTTGGTACGACTGATGCTGCTATCAATAGGCGAAGGTACAGTGAAATGTATACAGGGCTGGGATTGGGGAATTCTGTTATTCTTCAGCGTAGCCTTCATGATATTCCTCACCACCGCATATAAAATTTACCGGATCATGCATATCAATCCAGCCGAGATAATAAAAAATGAATAAACAATATTACTAATTAAAATTATCACTATTATGATTAAAACAGTAAACCTGCAAAAAATCTTCAAGACAGAAGAAGTGCAAACATGGGCTTTGAACAATGTGAACATCGAAGTGAAAGAAGGCGAGTTCGTCGCAGTCATGGGACCTTCCGGTTGCGGTAAATCTACATTGCTGAATATCCTCGGCTTGCTCGATAATCCTTCGGGCGGGGAATACTACCTCAATGGAAAGGAAGTATCCAAATACACTGAAGCACAACGCACCAGCCTGCGTAAAGGTGTCATTGGTTTCGTATTCCAAAGCTTCAACCTGATTGACGAACTGAACGTATACGAAAACATCGAACTGCCGTTGCTCTATATGGGCATTCCTTCCGCCGAACGCAAACGTCGCGTGGAAACAGCTATGGAACGCATGGCCATTACACACCGAAGCAAACACTTCCCACAGCAACTCTCCGGTGGTCAGCAGCAACGTGTAGCCATTGCCCGTGCCGTAGTAGCCAATCCAAAGCTGATCCTTGCCGATGAGCCTACCGGTAATCTGGACTCCAAGAACGGTAAGGAAGTGATGGAACTGCTGAATGAACTGAACAAAGAAGGAACCACCATCGTCATGGTAACCCACTCACAGCACGATGCCGGTTTTGCAGGACGTATCATTAATCTGTTCGACGGACAGGTGGTGACAGAGGTGAGTCTGTAAACGCTTCTTTACTCTGCCAATTCCTGTCATCCTGGGCAAAATCGAAGAATCTCATCTCTACACCCTTGTGTCAAGAGAAGACATCTTTTGACACAAGGGTAACAGATTGACCTACTTTTCAAATAACATATCAAGATATTAAACATGTACATTCTGAAGTTTGTCCTGCGTAGCTGGTGGCGAAATAAATTGTTCGTCACTATTTCTCTTGTCAGTCTGGTTATCGGTATCGCCTGCACCAACCTACTGACAGCCTTCGTCCTATACGAATACAACATCGAGTATAACAACCCCAACCGTGACCGTATCCTCCGGCTGACACAAACACTACCTTTCGCACAACAAGAAATGCAGGGAACATTCGTATACCACGAATCTGTCCCCGAAATCATCTCACAATTCCCTGAGATAGAAGCTTCACTACGCACACAAGCTATCACTCACACAAAAATCCGTGTGGGCGACCAAGAATATTCCGAACTGAACCTGCTATCGGCAGACAGCACATTGCCCAAGTTTATCCCCATCGAAACCCTTGCAGGAAAAATAGAAGAAGTATTGACTCACCCCGGAACCATCGCCATCAGCCAAGCTTTGGCCGAACGTTGTTTCGGTACTACCGACTGCCTCGGCAAGCTGCTGGATATCCCCCAATCCGGCGAAAGTGCCTACCGTATCGCCGCCGTCTTCCGCCTGCCACCGCAAAGCATGTTGCAGGCAGACTTGCTCACGCATCTAAAAAGTCCCGAAGGAATCACCTGTTCGATACTTCTCAAAGAAGGAACAGACCTCAACGCCTTTCGCCAACGCTTCGATACAACCGAGCTTCCTACTTTATTAGGCAAAGGGTATTATCGTACCCAGACTTTACAAGAATCCTATTTTACCACTACCACACAAGATAGCAACCAGTGTATCGAGCATCGGCAAAAGGCCCTGTTAAGCGTCGGACTGTTATCTGCTTTATTAATCTTGTTCATCGGTTGCTTCAACTATATCAACCTCAGTTTTTCACGCTTATTGAAGCAAATACGCACCTTGCACATTGAAAGCCTTTTAGGTGCAAGCCACCGTCAAATCCGTTGGCAACTCTTTGCCGATACTTTCCTGATGGTGATTACAGCGTTCTTGTTATCCATTCTGTTGATGAGCGACCTGTTAGCAGTATTCAATGCAACAATATCCGCGCATCTGTTCTTCTCCTATCTTTTCTCCGTTCAGGTATTCCCTGTTATCTTGCTGTTTGTCATCATTCTATCCGTTGTTCCGGCAGAATACATGAGCCGGAAGATACAGACCTTGTCCGAAAGCCGTTACCGCAGCTTCTTTACAGGTCGTAAGAAACAGCGCATTGTAGCAGCACTGGTCACCTTACAATTCATGATTTCCATCGGACTGCTAAGTGCTTTTATGATAATCCGTAGCCAAATGGACCTGATAGAGCAGGAGGGAAGCCGCTACAAAGGAATCGTTGAGTTTGGAATCGGCGACTCCCGGCAATCCCCTTTATCCGCTTGGATAGAAGACATTAAATCCATCCCCGGAGTGAAGTCTGTTGTATCTTCCCAATCAGGCCTTTATACCATGAGTATGGCCGTTCCCCGCCAAAATGGTGAGAAGAATGACCTTCTGATGCTTGAACTTTATGAAAACTGCTCGGACTTCCTGGATATATACGATTTCGACTTGCTGGATGCCAAACAAACATTCCATTTATTACTCCGTACCTCTGTGCCGGTCATCATCAACGAGTCCTTCATTCGCTATCTTGTGCCCGAAGGAGAAGATCCGGTGGGACAACCGATCTCTAAATACGTGCCCGAAAAGAGTGAGAAAGGTACTATTATCGGTGTCATGAAAGATTTCAAGAAATATTCGCTCACAAACAATGTGTTTCCACTGAGAATGATCCTGCACGAAATGCCACAAGATAACTATACCACATTGACCTTACAGTTTGACGAACAAGATCGCACAGTAGTTATCAATCATCTTCGCGGATTATGGGAAAAGAAATACCCCGGTACTCCATTCAATTATGAAGACCCTTATCAGGTACTGATCTCCAATAATCAGGAAGTCACCGACTTTTCCCGCATCCTGCTGATGTATGCATCAATCAGTTTATTCCTCACACTATTCGGATTGTTCGGCATCACCCATTATGCTATCCAACAACGTATACGCGAAATAGGAATTCGGAAGATTCACGGTGCATCATTCGGGCAAATATTATGGCTTGTCAACCGCCCGTTCCTGTACTACATAGGTATAGCGTTTATACTCATTGTACCCCTTGTCTGCTATCTGATGAATTATTGGCTACAACAATTTGCTTACCATGTACACATTGGTATCCTTCATTTCCTGCTTCCTTTGTTCTTCACGGTTTGCATCACCCTGCTCACAGTATGCCTGAACAGTTATCGGGCAGCAAGAAATAATCCGGTAGATAGTATCAAACACGAATAACCGTATCCCGGTTAATCTCCAGAACCAGAGACTGAAAATCAATCATCGCATTAAATAAAGCGATATGTGAATAGGAGGAAATCTCATCTGACGGAATATCACATTCCGTCAGTACCCCCTGTTCCAACAGCAATGCACGTTTTGTGCCTTTCAATAAGGGAGTCCTCGGTGTATACCAGACTCCCTCTTTTTCTAACGCCACATTAGCAATGGAAGTATCCGTCAAAAGATTGTTTCTGACAATCAATACATCATCCTGATTGCCGCGCAGGGCACGCAATGCTTCCAGTTCCTTCCGTTCCGTACTCTTGTAGCGATAATCAATCGTATCCGAACCGACCAACCGGAGCGAACGTACAGTCCTCATTGTATAAGCGGAAAATGCCACTTCACATACTTCTCTGCCATAAACTACCCGGCATTTATAAAAACTGCTTTCAGGACAATCTCCTGTATAATCCAGAATATCCAGTTGATCCGCCATTCCGAAAACCGCTTGTCTCGTCTCATTCATCCTACGATTGTGATGGGCAAGGTTCTGCAACTTACCGTCACGTACTTGTATCGTTTCAATAAATCGGCACATATATTTTCTGTTTCATTTCTTCATATTCACTGTGGGCATCACTCTTGAAAGTAATACCACCACCGCTTTTAAAATACATTCCGTCCGCCTCTTGCTCCACAAAACGTATCATCACGGCACTATCCATATTGTCTCCATCGAAATATCCGGTTATTCCCGTATAGAATCCCCGTTCATATCCTTCAGCTTCACGAATAATCTGCATCGTCTTCTTTTTGGGTGCACCGGTAATAGAACCGGCAGGCAACATACTGAAAAGAATATCACCTAACTGCCGTTTGTAATCTTCTGGAAGTTCACCGCATATCTCCGAACTGGTCTGCAATATCGGTCCCCGATTTGTCTGCAACACATCTATATAGCGATAACGCTCCACCCGGACATGAGATGCCACAATACTCAGATCATTCCTGATCAGATCCACAATCGTAGCATGTTCTGCCGCTTCTTTCCCGTCGTTCATCAAGGTTTGTACGGCATCGGGCAGGGTAGCGTCTATCGTACCTTTCATGGGATAAGAGCTGATAGTCCCTTTCTTTATCCGAACAAAAATCTCCGGAGAGAAAACAACAAAACGATTCTTTACCCATACTTTATATAAAGCACGGGAGCTACAATATATATCCTTTAAAGTCAGATTGGTTTGTACCGGAGTCCGGCAAGTTAAATTCGTAAGAAAGCTGTTTCCGGCAAGAATATTCTTTTTCACATGTCCGAAAGCACGACTGTATTCCTGAAAAGAAACAGGCTGTGAGATCCATTCTATCTGTTCCGGCAAACTCTCCGGAAACAATTCATCCGTTAAACCGGCAACTGTTTCATTCGTAAATCCATTCAGGTTATATATCAACTCCCCCGGTGAGACCTTTGCCGTCTCTTCCACATAAACCTGTTCCTGCGAATAATCAATCAGAAAAACAAACGACTTTGAACAGCCTGCCAGCATATTCATACGTGCGATTGCTTCCTGCCTACTATATAGTTTCATACATCTATTTTAGTTTAGCAGGAAGCAAAGGTAATAAAAAAACTATTTCCGTGCCGCCACTGCCAGCAATACTCCCAGCACAATGCCCAACAATGCCGCAAACAATACGCGCATATCCGGCGGAAGCATGAAAGTAATGGTGTGTGCAGGATACCAGAAGAACGGGATTGTCTTCTTAAAAACGAAGTTCCATTGAACGTTCCAGTTCAGTCCGGTGATGATTTTCGTCATCGGAATAGGAGTGATAAGACTCTTTATAGAACCGCCGCACATCAGGATATGCGTATCTGTTATTTTATGGAAAGTCATGAATACCGGAGCAAAGATTGTGTTCATCGTTACCGATATGGCCAGCGCCACCAGCACCTTATCGAGAGACATCGCTTCACTTGTAAACGTTGCGGCAGCATTTGCCATTCCCATATACTCCATGAACTGCGGCACACCTTTTGAAAAGATAATCATAGCGGCATTGATTCCCATACCGAGTATGCCCCATACCACCATGCGCGGAATAATACCG
>OHSP01000924.1_pt1 | contig 12895 bp, 8 predicted proteins | sample 1578711 | NCBI WGS metagenome assembly OHSP01 (sample SAMEA3879584, study PRJEB24766) | human gut metagenome | biome: human-associated habitat; feature: feces | place: USA | collected 1985/1987
GGCCGGTTTTTTCCCGCTGGCGCGGGGAACTCACTAAACATAACCTATTATTAATTATTGATTTTTTAAGTCAGTCACAATCTACCAACTTAACAGAAACACACAAACAACACATCCATTATGTTAAAGAGCACTTAATTCATTGATTGAAAAGCCAAATATTTAAAGTAATTCTATACCGACTAAAATCCACCAAACTCCGACGTAATAATTTTCACTCCAACGAAAAATTAACGCCACAGAATTTGTAGAAAATGATAATGATTAGTCCAGGATGGGCAAAATGGAGGTTTTTTAGAGGCGACAAAGAATATAAATGAGTAGAAGTCTTTACAGGTTCCACCCATTTATAACGCTTATAAATGTGTAATCAGGCAATATTTAAATATTTATGTGTTTGCATCGACAAACGCCAATTACGCGCAATGCAGGTTTCAATGCACAAACGTGTGGCATCATCCTTTTGGCTAATCGGCTGCAGTGCAATGACTCGCGGTTTATCATCGGTCAGCGTCGCAAGCAATTCATCCAGTGCTTCGATATCACGTACGCGTCCAACTGGGTGTTTGATTTCGTTAGCTCGCTCCAGGGCTTGCGACAATACTTCATAACCACCACGCATATTTAGCTTTGGCGACACGGTGACCCAGGTATTCGGCGTACAACGCACTTCATGAGTACCGCTGGTTTCTATCTGGCAGCTAAAACCGTTCTTTTCGAGCAGGTCAGTCAGTGGCAGCAAATCATGAATGCAAGGCTCACCACCCGTAATCACCACATGCCGCGCGGTGTATCCCTGGCGACCAATGACAGCCAGCAAGTCTTCACTGCTCGCCGCCCCCCACTTATCACTCTCTTTGGTCTTCGCCAGAATGCTGAAAAGGGAGACTTCCCGATCCTCAAGCTTTTCCCAGGTGTGTTTGGTGTCGCACCAGGCACAGCCAACCGGGCATCCCTGTAAACGAATAAAAATGGCGGGGACGCCGGTAAAGTAACCCTCACCTTGCAGGGTCTGGAACATCTCGTTAATCGGGTACTGCATAGCATTCTCTGTGAAGTGGATAATTGTTAATTATTGCAGATCCTGCCACAACAATCATGTCTTATTAACATTCTGTTACAGGCAGGTTTAAAGAAAAATGAGAAACAGATCGTTAATAATAAAAGGGAGTAACGTATTATGTCAGAAATAAATAAAGTAAAGGGATTTAATCATGTCAAAAACATTCACCAAAATTATACTTATTTTTTCTGTGTTCGTTTTTAATTATAACGAATCTCAAATTACCGATGCCGCCGTCAATTTATTTATCCAGCTTTAATGGGACATTTATAATGCGCTATTTCATACTAATATTCACATTCGTGTGTTCCTTTGTTGCAGCCCAACCAACTATTGTCCCATCATTACAGCAACAAGTTACGGATCTTACGAGTAGCTTAAACTCACAAGAAAAGAAAGAACTGACGTACAAGTTAGAATCTATTTTCAATAATACCCAAGTGCAAATTGCTGTATTAATTGTTCCCACAACCAAAGACGAGACAATTGAAAAATATGCTACACGGGTTTTTGACAATTGGCGTTTAGGAGATGCCAAACGTAATGATGGGATACTGATCATTGTTGCCTGGTCGGATCGTACTGTCCGCATCCAGGTAGGTTATGGGCTGGAAGAAAAGGTAACCGATGCTCTGGCTGGAGATATCATCCGTAGCAACATGATACCCGCATTTAAACAACAAAAATTAGCTCAGGGATTAGAGCTAGCTATAAACGCTTTGAATAACCAACTCACTTCACAACACCAATATCCGGCTAATCCTTCAGAAATTGAATCAGCGTCTTCCAGTGATCATTATTACTTTGCTATTTTTTGGGTATTTGCAGTGATGTTCTTCCCTTTCTGGTTTTTTCATCAAGGCAGTAATTTTTGTCGCGCATGTAAAAGCAGTGTCTGTATTTCAGCAATCTATCTTTTAGATTTATTCCTGTTCTCCGATAAAACTTTTTCCATTGCTGTATTTTTCTTCTTTTTTACTTTCACCACCATTATGGTCTTTACCTGTTTATGTGTACTTCAGAAAAAAGCATCTGGTAGAAGTTATCATTCAGACAACAGCGGTTCCGGTGGCGGCTCAAGTGGCGGCGGATTTAGCGGCGGGGGCGGTTCTTCTGGCGGTGGCGGCGCGTCCGGTCGCTGGTAACTCAACCATAAAAAATGCCAGCCCGAAGGCTGGCATTTTTAAATCAGATAAAGTCAGATTTATGCCTGGCCTTTGATCTCTTTACGACCGTTGTACGGTGCTTTTTCGCCCAGAGCTTCTTCGATACGAATCAGCTGGTTGTATTTAGCAACACGGTCAGAACGGCTCATAGAACCAGTTTTGATCTGGCCTGCAGCAGTACCAACAGCCAGGTCAGCGATGGTAGCATCTTCAGTTTCGCCAGAACGGTGAGAGATTACTGCAGTGTAGCCAGCGTCTTTCGCCATCTTGATTGCAGCCAGAGTTTCGGTCAGAGAACCGATCTGGTTGAATTTGATCAGGATGGAGTTAGCGATACCTTTTTCGATACCTTCTTTCAGGATCTTGGTGTTGGTTACGAACAGGTCGTCACCAACCAGCTGGATTTTGTCGCCCAGAACTTTGGTCTGGTATGCGAAACCGTCCCAGTCAGATTCGTCCAGACCGTCTTCGATAGAAACGATCGGGTACTGTTTGGTCAGTTCTTCCAGGAAGTGAGTGAATTCTTCAGAGGTGAACGCTTTGTTGCCTTCGCCAGCCAGAACGTATTTACCATCTTTGTAGAATTCAGAAGCTGCGCAGTCCATCGCCAGAGTGATGTCTTTGCCCAGTTCATAGCCAGCAGCTTTAACAGCTTCAGCGATAACAGCCAGAGCTTCAGCGTTGGAACCCAGGTTCGGCGCATAGCCACCTTCGTCACCAACAGCAGTGTTCATGCCTTTCGCTTTCAGAACTTTTGCCAGGTGATGGAAAACTTCAGAACCCATGCGGATGGCTTCTTTCACAGTTTTCGCGCCAACCGGCTGAATCATGAATTCCTGGATATCAACGTTGTTGTCAGCGTGCTCACCACCGTTGATGATGTTCATCATCGGAACCGGCATGGAGTATTTGCCCGGAGTGCCGTTCAGTTCAGCGATGTGCTCGTACAGCGGCATACCTTTAGCAGCTGCAGCAGCTTTGGCGTTAGCCAGAGATACAGCCAGGATTGCGTTCGCGCCGAATTTGGATTTGTTTTCGGTGCCGTCCAGGTCGATCATGATCTTGTCAATGCCAGCCTGATCTTTGGCATCTTTGCCAATCAGTGCCTGAGCGATCGGGCCGTTTACCGCAGCAACAGCTTTGGTTACGCCTTTACCCAGGAAACGGGATTTGTCGCCATCGCGCAGTTCCAGAGCTTCACGGGAACCAGTAGAAGCACCTGACGGAGCAGCTGCCATACCGACGAAACCACCCTCCAGATGTACTTCGGCTTCAACAGTCGGGTTACCACGGGAGTCGATGATTTCACGACCGATGATTTTTACGATTTTGGACATTAGGTTTTCCTCAAGTCACTAGTTAAACTGAAACTCCAGACAAACAACGCGTACCCAGGGTACGCGTTGCCGTTCTAACTTTTTCTTACTTCGCCTGACGCTTCTGGAACTCGCTGGCGGCTTTCACAAAGCCTGCAAACAGCGGGTGACCATCACGTGGAGTAGAAGTAAACTCCGGATGGAACTGGCAAGCCACGAACCACGGGTGATTCGGAACTTCGATGATCTCGACCAACTGATCATCCCCGGAACGGCCCGCAACGCGCAGACCTGCATCTTCAATCTGTTTCAACAGCATGTTGTTGACTTCGTAACGGTGACGATGACGCTCAACAATTGTCGGCGCATTGTACAGCTGGCGAACCAGGCTATCGTCAACCAACTGGCACTGCTGTGCGCCGAGACGCATGGTACCGCCGAGATCGCTCTTCTCGCTACGAACTTCAACGTTGCCGTTTTCATCGCGCCACTCGGTAATCAGCGCCACAACCGGGTACTTACAGTCTGGCACAAATTCCGTAGAGTTGGCGTTCTCCATGTTGGCAACATGGCGAGCGTAATCAATTAACGCCACCTGCATACCCAGGCAAATGCCCAGATAAGGAATATTGTTCTCACGCGCAAAACGCGCGGTCGTAATCATGCCTTCTACGCCACGATAGCCGAAACCGCCAGGTACGAGGATTGCGTCCAGACCTTTAAGAATTTCAACGCCGCGCGTTTCAACATCTTGTGAATCGATCAGTTTGATGTTGACGCTGACACGATTCTTCAGCCCACCGTGTTTCAGTGCTTCGATCACGGATTTGTAAGCGTCCGGCAGTTCAATGTACTTGCCGACCATACCAATGGTGACTTCACTTACCGGATTCGCTTCTTCGAAGATAACCTGTTCCCATTCGGACAGATTCGCTTCCGGGCAGTTTAAGCTGAATCGTTTACAAATATAATCGTCCAGCCCCTGAGATTTCAACAGGCCCGGAATTTTATAGATGGAATCGACGTCTTTCAGAGAAATAACCGCTTTTTCCGGAACATTACAGAACAATGCAATCTTCGCACGTTCGTTCGCCGGAACGGCGCGATCTGAACGACAAATCAGGATGTCAGGCTGGATACCGATGGAGAGCAGCTCTTTTACAGAGTGCTGAGTCGGTTTGGTTTTGACTTCACCAGACGCTGCCATGTACGGCACCAGCGTCAGATGCATAAACAGGGTGTGCTCACGGCCAATTTCAACAGCCATCTGGCGAATCGCTTCGAGGAACGGCAGGGATTCGATATCACCTACTGTACCGCCGATTTCGACCAGTACCACGTCATGACCTTCGCCGCCTTCCAGCACGCGCTCTTTGATAGCGTTAGTGATGTGCGGAATAACCTGTACGGTTGCGCCGAGGTAGTCACCGCGGCGTTCTTTACGCAGAACGTCAGAGTAGATACGACCCGTGGTGAAGTTGTTGCGGCGGCTCATTTTGGTACGAATGAAACGCTCGTAGTGCCCCAGGTCCAGGTCGGTTTCAGCGCCGTCTTCAGTAACGAACACTTCCCCGTGTTGGATTGGGCTCATAGTACCTGGATCGACGTTGATGTACGGATCCAGTTTCATGATGGTCACATTGAGGCCACGGGCTTCAAGAATGGCTGCGAGGGAGGCTGCGGCAATGCCTTTACCCAGAGAGGATACGACCCCGCCGGTCACAAAAATATAGTTCGTTGTCATGCTGAACCTGAGAAGTTAGGTTGAAAAGACGATGGAATAACCAGGACGGGAAAGCAGTATACCCGAACATGACCTGTGCCACAAACTTTCATTATCCCTCCTCTTCGCCAGCGCACTATTGAAATCAGGAGTGAGAAAATAGCCCCTTTGGGGTAAATGTTTTTGACGCAAATCAAGCGCTTGTCATTTAAAAAATGACACAAATCGCGCTTGACCACGTAATTCCCTTAGAGATCAATTTCCTGCCGTTTTACCTGTTGCCAGACTTCTTCCATTGTTTCGAGGTCAACACCTGTCATTTCCAGTCCACGCGCGGCAACAATACGCTCCACTTCGCGAAAACGACGCTCGAATTTTTCATTGGCTTTTTGCAATGCGATTTCCGCTTTTGTCCCTAAATGACGAGCCAGATTGACCGTGGCAAACAGCAGGTCGCCCATTTCCTCCTCCAGTTTAGCCTGGTCGATAACAGCCTGCCGTGCCTCGTACATCACCTCGTCGATCTCTTCGTAGACTTTATCGACTACCGGACCAAGCGTCGTCCAGTCAAAACCAACGTTGGCGCAACGTTTCTGGATTTTTTGTGCACGCATTAATGCCGGTAAACTACGAGGAATATCGTCCAGCGCCGAATGCTGCGCTTTCTGCGCGCGCTCTTCGGTTTTGATTTGCTCCCAACGGGCAAGCACTTCACTACTGTTTTCGGCAGAACTGTCAGCAAAAACATGCGGATGGCGACGTTCTAATTTATCGCTGATCGCGGCGCAAATATCATTAAAGTCAAAGCGCCCTTCTTCCTGGGCCATTTGTGCGTAAAACACCACCTGGAACAGCAGATCGCCCAGTTCACCGCGCAGATCGTCAAAATCTTCACGGGCGATGGCGTCCAGCACCTCGTAGGTTTCTTCAAGGGTGTAAGGCGCAATGGTGGCAAATGTCTGCTCTTTATCCCACGGGCAGCCGTTTTCCGGGTCGCGCAGGCGCTGCATGATGGTGAGCAAACGGTCGATTTGATTCATTGAATTGTCCTGAAAATTGCGGGTCTGTCAGGTGTAATACCTTCGAGTAAAAGATATCGCTGGATACGGCTGACGCCATATCCAGCTATGTAAGACTAACTCCCGTGCAACCGACGCGCGTCGATAACGTCTGGCACCTGATTGAGTTTACCCAGCACGCGGCCCAGCACTTGCAGATTGTAAATCTCAATGGTCATGTCGATAGTCGCCAGTTGCTGTTTAGTGTCGCTACGGCTGGCAACGCCAAGCACGTTCACCTTCTCGTTGGCAAGAATGGTCGTGATATCACGCAATAATCCACTGCGATCATTGGCCATCACCCGGACCACCAGCGAATATCCGGCGGAGTAGCTCTCACCCCATACCGCGTCAACAATGCGTTCTGGCGCATGGGAGCGCAGTTCCGCCAGTTGTTCGCAATCGGCGCGGTGTACTGAAATACCGCGTCCCTGGGTAATGAAGCCGACAATCTCATCTCCAGGAATCGGCTGACAGCAGCGCGCGATGTGGTGCATCAGGTTGCCGACACCTTCTACCACCACACGACCGTTATCTTTACTGCGGTTTTGCGGCGTATAGCTTTTTTGCTGAAGTTGCTTCAGCGCGGCGGCATCCTGCTCTTCGGCACTCGGCTTATTAAATTGCGATTGCAGGAAGTTCACCATCTGATTGAGACGGATATCCCCGCCACCAATTGCCGCCAGCAACTCGTCGACATCATTGAAGTTGTAACGCGGCAGCAGATGTTTTTCTGCTTCTTTCAGGCTGATCCCCAGATGTTCCAGCTCGTCGTCAAGGATTTGCCGCCCAGCCAGAATGTTTTTGTCACGGTCCTGTTTACGGAACCAGGCGTGAATTTTCGAACGCCCACGGCTGGTTGTGACGTAACCGAGGTTTGGGTTTAACCAGTCACGGCTGGGGTTCGGCTGTTTCTGGGTGATAATTTCAATCTGGTCGCCCATCTGCAGCTGGTAGGTGAACGGCACAATGCGCCCGCCAATTTTTGCCCCGATGCAGCGGTGTCCGACATCACTGTGGATGTGGTAAGCGAAGTCCAGCGGTGTTGATCCCGCAGGCAAATCAACGACATCACCTTTCGGCGTAAAGACATACACCCGGTCGTCAAATACCTGGCTGCGTACTTCGTCGAGCATTTCGCCGGAATCAGCCATCTCTTCCTGCCACGCAATCAGTTTACGCAGCCAGGCAATCCGGTCTTCATGTCCCGAACGTGCGCCGCCAGCTGCCGCGCCCTCTTTATATTTCCAGTGCGCAGCAACACCCAACTCTGCATCTTCATGCATCTGTTTAGTGCGGATTTGGATCTCTACGGTTTTGCCACCTGGTCCCAGAACCACGGTATGAATAGACTGATAACCGTTTGGTTTCGGGTTAGCGACGTAATCGTCAAACTCATCCGGCAGGTGGCGATAGTGAGTGTGCACTATCCCCAGTGCGGCATAACAATCCTGTAAACGCTCGGCGACAATACGTACCGCACGCACATCAAACAGCTCATCGAAGGCGAGGTTCTTTTTCTGCATTTTGCGCCAGATGCTGTAGATGTGTTTCGGACGACCATACACTTCAGCTTTAACGCCTTCAGCTTTCATCTCAGCGCGCAGATGGCCGACAAACTCTTCGATATAGTGTTCGCGGTCGAGACGGCGTTCATGCAGCAGTTTTGCGATGCGTTTGTATTCGGTCGGGTGGAGATAACGGAAGCAGTAATCTTCCAGCTCCCATTTCAGTTGTCCAATCCCAAGACGGTTCGCCAACGGCGCGTAGATATTGGTGCACTCTTTTGCCGCCAGTACGCGTTCATCTTCCGGCGCGTCTTTTACTTCGCGCAGATGAGCAATACGCTCTGCCAGTTTGATGACCACGCAGCGAAAATCATCGACCATCGCCAATAACATCCGGCGAACGTTATCGACCTGTTCGGAGGAAACAGAATCGGTATGCGTCGCTTTCAGCTGGCGGATCGCCGCCATATCACGCACGCCGTGAATAAGGTTAACGACCGACTTACCGACGCACTCACGCAGCACATCTTCGCTGACTACGTTGGCATCCGCCAGAGGGAACAGCAGCGCCGCCCGCAGCGTGTCAATGTCCATACTTAATGTCGAGAGGATCTCCACCATCTCAACACCACGCCACAATAACAGACTGGCATCCGGATGCCCCTGCGTCTGTTGCAGACAATACGCCCAGGTTTCGGCTAAGCACTCACACGACTTCTGGCTGGTAATACCCAGACTTGCGATCCATTTTTCCGGATCAAATTCACCAGCCTTATTGATATGTGCACTTCTTACCGCAACCATCGTCCTCTCCTTTAGGGACCAGACCTGCCGAAATCGGCAAATCGTAACTATTTAACGCGCGAGAAAAGTACCATCGATTCCAGATGTCCCGTGTGTGGGAACATATCCAGCATCGCCAGTCGCGCAATGGTATATCCTGCTTTTAATAACGCTTCGCTATCCCGAGCCAGCGTTGCAGGGTTACAGGATACATAAACTATACGAATAGGTTCCAGTTTTATAATTTGCTGCATAACACCTGCGGCACCTGCTCGCGCCGGGTCCAGCAACACTTTATCGAAGCCGTTTTTCGCCCACGGCTGCTTTGTGACATCTTCTTCAAGATTTTCGTGATAAAACGTCACATTGTGTAAGCCATTAAGACGCCCATTCTGCTGGCCTTTTTCCACCAGCGCCGGAACACCTTCTACACCCACCACACTGGCAGCTTGTGTCGCTAATGGCAGTGTAAAGTTGCCCATACCGCAGAACAGATCCAGTACGCGATCTTCAGGTTGCACATCCAGCCATTCCAACGCACGCGCTACCATTTTTTGGTTCACACCCGCATTGACCTGAATAAAATCGCGCGGGCTAAAAGTTAAGCGCAACCCGTTTGAGTCATACCAGGGCATCTCACCAGCGACGGTTTCGAGTATCTCACTATCGGGGGCGAGATACAGATCCAGGCCTTCAGAATGCGAAAAGCGTTCCAGTTTTTCGCGATCAGCCGAACTTAGCGGTGCGGTATGGCGCAAAATCATCAGCGTGCCGCTGGTTGCCTGTACCAGTTCAACATGACCAAGATGGCGCATAGCTTGTAAGCTGTCCAGGCATGCCCTGACTTTGGGCAGCAATGCTTCAAGTTGGGGCACTAAAATGGGGCATTGTTTAACGTCGACAATGTCACTGGAGCCCGCTTTGCGAAACCCCATCTGAAGTTGCTGTGTTTTCGGTAAGTAGTTCAAACTTAAACGCGCGCGACGGCGATAGCCCCAGGGAACATCGGCGATCACTTCAGAGACTTCGTGTTTCATTAATCGGGCGAGTGCCGCACTTTTGCTTCGCTGCTGTAAATCCACGCTGGCGTGTTGTTGCTGACAGCCGCCGCATACGCCAAAATGAGGGCAGAGTGGCGTTTCGCGTTCCGGGCTATCGCTTAACCGGCGCACGACTTTAGCGCGGGCGTACTGTTTTTTATCTTCAGTAACAGTAACTTCCGCGTTTTCCTGTGGCAGTAATCCAGGAATAAATAACGCTTTGCCGTTATGTCGTGCCACGCCCTGACCAAAAGAGTCGAGGTCGTTGACTGAAACAGTTATGATCTGACGCGTCGTCGTGCGTCGTTTTGCAGAGTAGAATTGCGCCATTGGCGAGACTTTCTCAATTTAACAGTGTGACCTTAATTGTCCCATAACGGAACTCCATGACCAACTACAGCCTGCGCGCACGCATGATGATTCTGATCCTGGCACCGACCGTCCTTATTGGTTTATTGCTGAGTATCTTTTTCGTTGTGCATCGCTATAACGACTTGCAGCGTCAACTGGAAGATGCCGGAGCCAGCATTATTGAGCCGCTTGCAGTTTCTACTGAATATGGCATGAGCCTGCAAAATCGCGAATCTATCGGTCAGTTAATAAGCGTACTGCATCGTCGCCATTCCGATATTGTTCGCGCGATTTCGGTTTATGATGAAAATAATCGACTCTTTGTCACCTCCAATTTTCATCTTGATCCCTCATCAATGCAGCTCGGCAGCAACGTGCCGTTTCCTCGCCAGCTCACTGTCACTCGTGACGGCGATATTATGATCCTCCGCACACCGATTATTTCTGAGAGTTACTCCCCCGACGAATCGCCCAGTAGCGATGCCAAAAATAGTCAAAATATGTTGGGATATATTGCGCTTGAGCTGGATCTTAAATCGGTTCGCTTGCAGCAATATAAAGAGATCTTTATTTCCAGCGTGATGATGCTGTTTTGTATCGGTATTGCGCTTATTTTTGGCTGGCGCTTAATGCGCGATGTAACCGGTCCGATTCGCAATATGGTGAATACCGTCGACCGCATCCGTCGCGGGCAACTCGACAGCCGGGTGGAAGGATTTATGCTCGGCGAGCTGGATATGCTGAAAAACGGTATCAACTCGATGGCAATGTCGCTGGCTGCTTATCACGAAGAGATGCAGCACAATATCGACCAGGCGACGTCCGATCTGCGTGAAACGCTGGAGCAGATGGAAATTCAGAACGTTGAGTTGGATCTGGCGAAAAAGCGCGCCCAGGAAGCGGCGCGTATTAAATCCGAGTTTTTGGCAAATATGTCACACGAGCTGCGTACACCACTGAATGGTGTTATTGGCTTTACCCGCCTGACGCTGAAAACAGAATTAACACCAACGCAGCGCGATCACCTGAATACGATTGAACGTTCGGCAAATAATTTGCTGGCAATTATTAATGATGTTCTCGACTTCTCGAAACTGGAAGCAGGTAAGCTGATTCTGGAAAGTATTCCATTCCCACTACGCAGCACGCTGGATGAAGTCGTTACCCTGCTGGCACATTCTTCTCACGATAAAGGGCTGGAACTGACGCTCAATATTAAGAGCGACGTGCCCGATAACGTAATTGGCGACCCACTGCGATTACAGCAAATCATCACTAACCTGGTAGGGAATGCAATTAAATTCACCGAGAATGGCAACATTGATATTCTGGTAGAAAAACGTGCGCTGAGTAATACCAAAGTGCAGATTGAAGTGCAGATTCGGGATACCGGCATTGGTATTCCTGAACGCGATCAATCGTGCTTATTCCAGGCCTTCCGACAGGCTGATGCCAGTATTTCCCGCCGTCATGGTGGCACCGGGCTGGGGCTGGTGATTACACAAAAACTGGTTAATGAAATGGGCGGCGATATTTCGTTCCATAGCCAGCCGAATCGCGGTTCAACTTTCTGGTTCCACATTAATCTCGATCTGAATCCGAACATTATTATCGAAGGGCCATCCACCCAGTGCCTAGCCGGCAAGCGCCTGGCCTATGTCGAACCAAACTCCGCAGCAGCGCAATGCACGCTGGATATTTTAAGTGAAACGCCGCTGGAAGTGGTTTATAGCCCAACATTCTCCGCGCTGCCTCCCGCGCATTACGACATGATGTTATTAGGCATTGCGGTGACCTTCCGCGAGCCGCTAACAATGCAACATGAGCGATTAGCGAAAGCGGTATCGATGACCGATTTCCTGATGCTGGCACTTCCTTGCCATGCACAAGTCAATGCTGAAAAACTCAAGCAAGATGGTATCGGCGCGTGTCTGCTGAAACCATTAACACCTACGCGCCTGCTGCCTGCCCTGACGGAATTTTGTCATCACAAACAAAACACGCTTTTGCCTGTAACCGATGAAAGTAAGCTGGCAATGACAGTCATGGCGGTTGATGACAACCCCGCTAACCTGAAACTTATCGGCGCATTGCTGGAAGATATGGTGCAACATGTGGAACTTTGCGATAGCGGGCATCAGGCGGTTGAACGGGCGAAACAAATGCCGTTCGATTTGATCTTAATGGATATTCAAATGCCGGACATGGACGGCATTCGGGCCTGCGAGCTCATCCACCAGCTCCCCCATCAGCAACAAACGCCAGTTATCGCGGTAACGGCGCATGCAATGGCCGGGCAAAAAGAGAAGCTGCTTGGCGCAGGGATGAGCGATTATCTGGCGAAACCGATTGAAGAAGAGCGATTGCATAATTTGTTGTTGCGCTACAAGCCTGGCAGCGGTATTTCCTCTCGCGTCGTGACGCCCGAAGTCAACGAAATTGTGGTGAACCCGAATGCGACCCTCGACTGGCAACTGGCACTACGCCAGGCAGCAGGAAAAACCGATTTAGCGCGCGATATGCTGCAAATGTTACTCGATTTCCTGCCTGAAGTTCGCAACAAAGTTGAGGAACAGCTGGTTGGAGAAAACCCGGAAGGCCTGGTTGATTTGATTCATAAACTGCATGGCAGTTGCGGCTATAGCGGTGTGCCGCGTATGAAGAATCTCTGCCAACTGATCGAACAACAGCTACGTAGCGGTACTAAAGAAGAAGATTTGGAGCCGGAGCTGCTGGAACTGTTAGACGAGATGGATAATGTAGCGCGCGAAGCCAGCAAAATTCTCGGGTAACGGACGTCTTGTCGAGTCAAAATAGGTTCCGTCCAATGCCAATGCTGGGAGCAGCACAGACAGTCCCCTCGCCCCTCCGGGGAGAGGGTTAGGGT
>OHSP01000935.1_pt1 | contig 12815 bp, 18 predicted proteins | sample 1578711 | NCBI WGS metagenome assembly OHSP01 (sample SAMEA3879584, study PRJEB24766) | human gut metagenome | biome: human-associated habitat; feature: feces | place: USA | collected 1985/1987
CCGCCTTTATCTTACGCGCTGACCGTGGACACGTCAAGCCGGAATGCGAGGTCAAGGACCTTTGCACGGGTTGCGGCGTTGTGCTGAACGGCCTTTTCCAACGTGGTCCGGACCCCAGCAGGGGCAAGGGAAAGGCCGTAGGCAATCAGGCGATCTTCCGCCGCTTTCAGGTCAGAGCGGGCGGAAAGAAGGTCCGCTTCCAGCCCGGCGGCGGCGATCAACGCGGCGCATTCGTCGCTTGCCTTTTCAAAGGCCGCGTCGTCCTCCATACAGTACAGGAATTCGGGAACGGAGCCGTCGGGGTTCACAATGCCGTTGTCGGCAATATACTTCTTTTCAATGGCCTCTTGCTGGGATTCCACTTCCTGAACGCGGGCTTTTGCGGCCATATACTCACGCTGAACCTTGTTTGTGGTGCGCTTCATCATTTGTTCCCCTTTCTCTTGCGGTTAAAATGGACCGCGGCGGCGATAATCAGTTTCACAACGGAAACGACGATCAGGAAGATTCCGAGTTTTGCAAGCATGGTTGACAGTTCAGAAGAAAAAGTGTATTCTATGGGTGGGCGGTGAACCCGCCCATAGAATACGGGGTTTCGGCTTACGTGTGCTTATCAATCAGGAGTAGCGCAAGCCCTACCAGAAAGTCCACGATTGCGGTTATTACGATGGTGCGAACATCGACCCGCGATTTCGTGGGCTTTTTCTTTTTCCTCTTCACCGTTTCACCCCCCTTTCTGTTTATTATTATACTCACGTGAGTATGAAAAGTCAAGAGGAAAACGAAAAATTTTCAAAAAAGTTGCGCCACCGTGGGAGGTTCGGCGGCGCGGGGTTAATCTGTATTTTCGATCAGGCGCATCACACGCAAGGCGAGATCACGGGCGGGCGCGCCCTCCACGCTATCAGCATAACGACCCAGAACACCCAGCAAGCGCGCCTTGTACGCGTCAACCTCCGTCGGTATCTTTACGCCGTAGCGGGTTTCGTAGCAGTCGCGGCAGAGGTACGGCGCGTTTGCGGTGATCGCCCCGTTGCTTTCGTCGGTGTACTGATACGCGCGGCAACTGCAAAGGGGCTTTCCACAGGATTCACAACGCCCGGAGAACTTGCGGGAGCGGGTACGGGCCGTCCGGGTTGTGCGGTGGGGCTTGCTGGACATCAAACCACCACACTTTCGACCGCGCCCGCGACGGGAACGCAGAACGAAGCGATCTCCGCCGCCCTTGCAATATCCACGTTCATACGGTCAAACATAACGGAAAGAGAGAATGCAGGGTACTTCCGGGAGTTCATGGGATAGGTGCTATAAAGCCCCACATAGTCCCCTTTGTTCGTGTTTTGGGGTGCGCCGCCGTGATCGTTGTTTATGGTTGCGGTAAACACGGCGTAATCGGACAAAATGTCAATCAGTTGTGCGCGGGTGTAACCCTTATATAATTTCATCGAATCATCCTCCATTCGTCAAAGAGGGGGCGGCGGCTTGCGCCGCCCCTTGTTGGTTTACCCGGCCACGAACACGCCCAGCGGAGAGCCACCCGCAGACCGCCACCCGCGGCGGTGAATGTCGGAGAGGCGGACCCGTTCGGGACGGTCCGGGCGGCTGTCCCAGCGAATCAGGGCAAACACGCCGCCGCGGAAGAACCGCCCGCCGGGGACATCCTCAAAGCCGATTACCGTTCCGCCCTCCACGGGATAGCAGGCACCGCAGACGCATTCGAGGCGCTGGCCGATCATTACAATTACCGTCCCGTTGTCGGCGGGCTGGGAAATGGTGATCACGTTGGAGGGGGCCGCGTCCTCTGCGGGAACGGAAACGGCGGATTCCTCCGCGGCTGGGGCCTCTTCCTCCGGCTGAACCTCACGTTCAGCGCGGAACGTGGGAGCCATAGAATAGCGGTCCGGCTGGATATATTCGCCGGAATCATCGAAGCGAATCTTGGAACGGCGGGATTCGCCCATATACTCATAAGAAACGGTTTTCGCGGTCCGCCCGGTGATCTTGATGGAGAAAATGCACTCACTGTCGCAAATGCTACGCGTGAAGTATTCCTTGCCGATTTCAAACTTTTTCATGTGATTACCTCCCATATATAAAAACCAGAAATTGAAGTGTTGTCGTTTACCGTGTCGGCCCCCTTTTCGTGTCGGCCCGTAAGGTTGGCCCCCGCCGTATTCTTTACGCCCCGGCGGGTGGGCGGCTTTCGCTTCCCTCTTTCTGTTTTTATTATACTCACGTGAGTATGAAAAAGCAAGATGGGAAGTTGCACAAAAATACTCACGTGAGATTGTATAGTTTTTCATACTTGCGTGAGTATTCGGAAAATGATATAATCAGCGGAGAAAGGAGGCGGAACACATGGAAAAGAAAAAGTATGCGTGCAACACGCGGGCGAAGAACAAGTGGAACGCCGAAAATTACGACCGCCTTTACCCCTATGTAAAGATCGGGAAAAAGGCGGTCTATCAAAAAGCGGTAGAAGCTGGCGGCTTTGAAAGCCTGAACGACCTGATCGAAACGGCGACGGACAGAATCGCGGCGGAGGTTTTGGGGCTGACCCCGGAGCAATACGCGGCGGAAGTGCAGGCGGCGGCAGAGAAAGCAAAAAAGAAAGGGGAAGCAACATGAGATACAGCGGAATAGAAATTAAAATTGCTAATGATATGCGCTGTTGCAATTCTTGCTATGCGAAAAACTACGACGAAGAGCAAAAAGGAGTAGGAAAACACGTCGGAAGAATCATAACGATTCAAGCTGGACAAACGGTGATTAGTTTGTGTGACGAATGCGCAAGAAAATTGATTGTATCATTGGGAGAACTGATGAACGAATAAGGGAAAAACGGCGAGCATGATTCAATGCCCGCCGTTTTTTCTTACCCGTTCAATGCCGCGTGCTGGTAAAAGTCGTCGCAGATCACGGGAATGTTGTTGTAATCGAAATTGTCGAAGTTGATCTTGTCGATGGTATCTTTGTAGAATGTCGCTTTCATCACGGTTTCGGTGGACGTGTTTCCGTAAGCATCAACGAGCGGGAAAGACCAAAAAAGAGAAACGCGCCCGATGTCGTCGCGGGATTGCAGAGATTCCAGAATGTCGGCGGCCTGCAACAGCATTCCTTTCCGAACCATATTCGAGGTTAAATTATCTTTCCCGGAAAGATAGATGTCCACAAAGGAGCCGTCCGAACTTTCCCCGACGCTGGCCGCGTCGTAAATACTGACATCTTCTTTTTCAGCGTTGGCCGCGGTGATCGCGTCGTCAACTGTCTGTTCCAGCGTGGCCGGAGTTTCCAGCGCGGCGGGGTCATCCGTGGGCGCGGGTTCTACGGGAGCCGGGGCGGGGTTCGGGTAAAGTTCCTCCCCGTTGTATTCCACGCGGTCAACCACGCCGTCGGTGTAATAGACATCATACACGTAAAGCCCGGCGGAAACCTGACAATGCCCGTCGTCACCCGCCTTTCTGGTGACATTTGTTACTTTTGCTTCCATGCCGCAGGACACAAGGACAATGAATACTTCATCGGCCTGTTCCGGCGTGATCGCCATACCGGAAGAAAGCGCGCTTTGCGAATCGGCGTAAAAGTCGTACTGTTCGGACAATTCGGCGTGCTTGGGCGTGTCGTAGTCCGCAAGACACCCGGAGAGGGAGAGGGCAAGACAGGCCGCAAGAAAAAGAGAAAGCAATCTTTTCATGTGAAATCCTCCATTTCGCCGCCCGTTGTGTCGGGCGACCTGTATTTTTGCGGGTTTGAATCCATTGGAATTATTGGATTCTGACCTTTAACACAATTATCGGCGGTACGCGTGTTAAAGTCAAGAAAAATGCGAAACTTTAACACATGTGGAGGAACAACCGATGAAGATATATGACTATAAAGGGCGCAAAAATCTTTGCGGAAACCGCGTAAAAGAAGCCCGCGCACGCCTAAAAATCACGCAAGAGGACCTTGCGGCCCGGTTACAGGTGGAGGGAATCACGATGGAGCGGGACAGCGTAAGCCGAATTGAAATTGGAACGCGTTTTGTGACAGATTATGAACTTGTCGTTCTCGCAAGGGTCCTAAACGTGTGTCATGGGACACACAAAACGAAACTGGGGTACCTTGAAAGAGGCGGTTTTATCTGCAATTAAACGATATTTAAACAGGAATAACTGGACGCAAAATGGAATAAGTATGCATAGCGGCCCGCCTCATTCATAAGATAGAGACGGGCCGCTGCTGTGCTCTATTCGAGTTCCGAGCCGATTATCCGGGTACGGGCTTGATTGAGTACATCCTTTAGCTGTGAGGTCAAATCCGGATATTGCCTGATCTGGGCCAGTAAGTCTGCCTCCATCTGGTCAAGGGCAAGCTCCGCTTTCCGTTTGGTGATGTAGTCTGTCCTTTTACGATCAGCATCGGCTTTAATAAGTTGGACGAACAAACGCCCCGCTTTTTCTATCGGCATATCGTTGAATTCTTCCTCAGCGGAGGAAATCTTCTGCAATAGTCCGCTTTTGAGGATGGCGCTGGTGGCCTGGGTGGTATCCAGGTCGGGGTTTCTGCCGATAACATCAATGATATGCTTGGTTTTCTCCAAGTCATCCGCAATGCGCTGTGCTGATTCGACCACCTTGAAAGCGTAGCGGGACAGCGATGATCGGCTGATTTTGTAGCCTTGCCCTGCAAGCCATGCAATGATATCTGAATAGCTCATATTATAAATCATAATGCGCTCGTTGACTTCATCAAGGACAGCCTTGGGGAGCTGATACATCTTTGCGTCTGAGCGCGGCTTTCTGGGCTTACCCATCACAAATCAATCCCCGATTCCGGGTCGCCGCCGTTCTCAATAAAACGAACGCCCTTCGTGGTTAACCGTGCCACACCGTCCTGCTCATAGGCTGTGTCGGGTGTGATCTTCCTGTTGGTGAACTCGATGAAGCCCATATCATAGAGGTATTTCAAGTGCTCCCAAATATCCGGGTCAGAAACCAGCCCGTCCCGGACAAGGCAGTTGGAGACGCGGCGGACGGCCAGAGTGTTATGGTAGCCCTTCACCAGCATACGGAGGATGTATCCTCGGACGGCGGCATTGTGACCGCCGACTTTCTCAAAATCCATGGTCAAAACCTCCTATTAGACATTCCCGTATTTTGTGATATCCTCAGTAGACAGCCCCATCAGCTCGTGAGCCCTGGAACGATGGCGTTGTGTCTGGGAAAGATTCTCGGGGCAAACCTCACCCATAGGTACAACTTGTGGCGCGGTCTTGAGCCAAAGGTTGAAACTGTCCATGTCATCCATTGCAGACTGGAACGCCCAGTCGCGCTGGAAGGGAAGTATCTTCCCGGCCTTCATCGCTTCCAGTACAACACCGTCCGCTTTTGTTCGGGCAATCTCAAATTGATAAGCGTCTGCTTTGAGCTTTAGAGCTTCCTGCCCTTCCAGCAAAGCAGCGACGGCCTGATAGACATCCTCTATGGTGGCGGACGGGTCAAGCTGCAAAAGTGCTGCCAGCTCCGCCAAGGTGCCCTTGCTGCCGTCCTCTATGTTCTCCTGTTCTGCGCTGCCCTCGCCTTCGTTAGGCTTATCAGTACAGGCAATGGGCGACATGGCATCAATGGCGGGGGTGTTGGTGAGGGCCGCAGAGTGGAGCTCAACCGCCCGTCGCGTATTTCTCTGAATCTGAATAACGGGTGACAGATATCGGTACTCACGATTTTTCAGGTAATCTGCTGCCCGATCTGTCCAGTCCACATCACCATAGATACCATCGTTTCTCAGCACGATATTCTTGATCCAACCTGCTGCTGGGGCCTGCACATCCTGTAAAGTCTGGTGTTCATAATCAATAGGGATTTGAAGCTGACGCTCCATGAATCTATTGCGGATAGATCGAAAGGATTCATGATCCACCAGAAAATCCCCTTTTGTACTGTGAACCAGTCCCAAAGGGAGTAGTTTTACCAGCTTGCGGGACATCTGGGGGCTATAGCCGCTTTCTTCAAAAGGCAGGGAGTTGCTCAGAAAAATATACTTGATGTCCATGGCTCCTCCTTATTCCCCAGTAGGCATATCTGCTTCGCCGGTGGAACCAAAGGCAAGTTGCCACAGGCCATACCCGGCATTGTAGCGGGCATCCACACCGTAGATGAATTCTTTACTAAAGAAAACATTGTCATCGCTGGGGCTGTCCTTAGCGACAAGCTGCGGCCTGCGGCGGAGCTGGAAGATAAAGGGCTTGACGGGCCGCTTGGTACACAGCAGGAACCACTGCTCCGGGTTAGCGGCCAGCTCCGGTACTACCAGCAGCTCAGCGGTGCCTTTGTAGATGTTGACCTCCTGGTGAATTTCATTCGCCATAAGGATAGTCCGGGCGATAGCCTCCTTCTGAGGGGCAACTACCAGCAGATCAGGGACGATATTCATCACTTCACCCTGGTCGTTCACCAGACACATCATTTGAGTACGAGCTGCCCCGTAGCTTTCCGGTACAAGTTTGTAAGTTCCTTTGTTACTTTGCGCCTTGGCCTTATGTCCAGCAAAGGCAGGGGTATGGTCATCGCTGATGAAGGGCTTGCCATCGAAACACTTCTCCGTAAAAGAACGGGGGAACAGGCCGAACACCAGCTTGTCCGGGTGCTTCCGGGCACTGTAGGCCAAATCCTGGAACACAGGCTTGTAGACGCCGATGCAGTCATCCTCCAGATCGTTCCGGGGAACAGTCACAGTCGCTTCAAAGTCCTTATTGCGGATGGTGTAGCCGTAGGCGGCCAGGTTTTTGATTTCCCTGTCACCAATCCACTCCCGCATGGAGGGGACAGCTCCCAGCCATGCGTAGTTTTCGTCCCGCGTCTCGCTGGGAACCTCCATAGCCACGCGGGGGTACTGCGCCTCCATTTTATGGAACGCTTTGTTGAACACGGTGTTGAAGCTCTGGAACGCCTCCCGAATTGTGCCGCTGTTGATAATCATTTGGTTTGACCTCCTGTTTAGTCAGATGTGGGGTAAGATGGTTTCTGCCGTACAATTTCCTGAACAAGCCGCTGGGTAACGCCATATCTTTCTGCAAGCTCAGGGATGTTGTAACCGTTATATGCCTCTTTGATTTTCTGATTTCTGAGCGGGCGCAGAATGCTTTCAGCTTGGGGCATATAAAAGGTTGAGCCACCAACCAGCACAGCCAATTTTAGAAGATTGTCCGCTCCGATTTCCTCAGCGATTCTCTTACATATCCCATCAGGCAGCATGGAAGATGTAAGCTCATTTGTCCATGGCTCCAGCATACTATGCACCGCCTTTCATCCAACAAATTGCCTTTTAATAGTAACGCCATTTCTACGAAAAGTCTTGTTGAAACGTTTCTTGGAATTGCTTCTAAGCAAAATTTAGATATGACAGTGAGCAGCAATATCCACTACCCGTTTAATTCGCTATTTGAAGGGCATATACGCCCAGACACTTCTACCCCCGTTATCACGCGCGATAACGGGGGTAGAAACAAAATTATTCATTAAGCTCCTGGAACGCATTCAAAATCTGCTCCGGCAGCTTGGAATCAGAGATATGCCGCTCCATATCAGCCCCAGTCTGAACCCCGATATAAAAGCCCAGCAGGGACGAAGCTGAGACAATGCCGTTGATGGCGTCATCCACCTCACACCGCAACCGCCTGTCGTTGGGTGTCATGCTGCCGATCAGCGCAAAGGCATCGGCCTTCATGCGCTTTATGTAGCTGTCCCTCTCGCTCAGCTCGCCGAATTCCTCGTGGAACTGCTCCCGTAAAGCGTCCAAAACCCTTTTGCTCAACATTTTGTGTTTCCTCCTCACTTCATGCTTTCCAAGGCCAGCCGCATAGCCGTTTTGAAACCGCAAACGAACCGCCGCCGCTCCGCCAAAACCAATGCATCAGAGACCATTTCCTGGTATGCTTCGAACCATTTCTTCTGTTTGGGGTTGAGGCTGTCCACTAAAGCATCAACGCTATCACGGTATTTTTCAGCAATATCTATATCCTCTTGGCAATGAACCGAAGTATACTGCCATAAAATCTCACCCAGTTCCGCGATGGTCTCATTGTTCACTCTGCTGATATCCAGGCTGTCAAAGTTAAACTCTGCCACAAAAAAACGCTCCTTTCAAATTTGGGGACTTGTCCTATCTTGAAAAACAACGAAACGAATGATATACTATATAGGACTTCTTGACAGAAGTTTCCCCAGCACTTGGGCGGCTGTTATTTGCGGTAGCAGCCGTCCTTTTCTCATTTATTCTGTCTGCTGTTATGTAGGCGTTCATGCGCAGACCTCCCCCAAAAGCTGCCGATGGGTATCACGAAGGTGCCTCACGGTGAGTGTGCTCCCCTGGGCAGCGGCAAATTCCGCTGCCACATTATACAGTTTCTTGGCGGTGCGTAAGCTTTCGCCCTGGGCCAGTTTCAACAGATAGCCGATACAGCTTTCACTGAGACCTGGAAACATAGCTTCCATTTCCTCAATTTTGTAATCGTTGTATATCTTTTTGCGGATAACGATCCGGGTGCGGAGTTGGTCAAACTCATAGCTCCGGCGTCCGGCTTTCATTTGACGGTAAATTTTATCATTGCCGGATAGGACGATACCTACCCCGGCCAGATCATTGAGATTGCGCACGGCCTGGAGCGCGTCCAGCGACAGGTGATCGGCCTCGTCGATGATAATCAAGCGGTTTGTCCCGACTAGCTGCTCCACCAGCGTGTTCATGAGCGCCGCTTTCCTGCCCGGAACCTGACGCCCCACCTGCTGGCAAATCAGGCTCAGTACAGCGGTGGCCGATGTGGTACAGGCATTAGCCGTGATGAAGATAACCCCGGTATTCGTTTCAGCATAGTAGCGAAGGGCCGTCGTTTTCCCCGCTCCTGCATCACCGCTCACTAAGGTGATGTCATTGTGCTGGTGCGCATAGAGACATGTAAAAAGAACCTCTCGCGTGTTGTAGAGCTCGGGGTAAAAAGGCGTCTTTGAAACAGTGTTTAAACGCTCTTTACCGATGGTTAGATACTGATTGATGGACTTGGCGACTTCCTCGTTGTCCCCCGCATAACAGCCATTCAGGAACTGCGAGATAACAGACTGGGAAAGCCCTGTTTCGCGGGATATCTGCCGCTGCGATTTGCCGCTCCGCTCCATAAAATCGACAAGGGCGGCTCTAGTTTCAGAAAACATTACATTTCCTCCTATGCTTGCTTTTGGTAGAAGCCTAACAGCGTGGCGCTTACACTCTCCTCCTCTCGAATGCGCCGAGTGGTTTGGGTTCGGTTTAGGATAGCGGAGTTTTCCGCCGCCTGGGGCGCTATATGCTCCACGATATCCGGATCGCCGGATTCGGTGAAGGCTTTCTCCATGAGCTGGTTGCGGGCCACGATTTCGTGAATATCCATTTCTCGGGTTGGCTTGTACTTGGCGACGATGGCTCGGGCAGCTTTCTTCTCCTTTGCGGCCCGGATATAGTCTTCCTCGCTGGTATGCCGGAACGGGGTGCGGATTTTAGCTTCCGCCAAGCAGATCGCGCGGCCCTTCATATCAAAGACGGCCATTTTGTCGATGTTGTCCGGGTCATAGACTACCATGACGCGCTCACCCATGTGAGAGAGAAGTGCATCATGATAATAGTGGTTGTTTTTGATGGAGACACCGCTTTTGTTGACCACCCGCTCCTCGGTATTGCCGCACAGAAGACGAAGGGCATCATGGTCGCTGATAACCCGCTTTACGGCCAGATTTTCGGAATAAACCTGGTCGGGGCATTTGCCTTCCATGTCCGTGCCGCTGTTTGGGGTTCGATTATACTCTGCTATATAGTCGGACAGCAGCCTTATGAATTCATCCAGCGTGGGGGCAAGGGGCAAAATCTTCTCGTTTGGGATTTGCATTTCTTCCGGCCTGATTTTGGCGTTGCAGCCCGTGTAGGTCTTGAAGCGGCGGCTAAAGCGGTTGGTGAATGTGCCGAAGAACCGCTCCACGGTCTTAGCAGCACCGTGATAGGGAGTTGCATATATCGTTCCTATCCCCAACTGATTCACCAGCGACATAGGATAATCCTTGCTGAAACTGCTGGAGCGGTAGTCTTTGCCGTTGTCGAAGTACACCTCATTGGGTACGCCGTTTTGCTCGACACCCAGGCGGAAGCATTTCTTTACAGCCGTTGCGTTGGGGTCTGCATTTCTGACAAGAAAGGACATAACCCGGTTAGAGCGGGCATCAAAGAAGACTGTCAGCCACGGGCGGATAACCTTTGTCCCGTCTGCGCTCTTTACGAAAATGTCTACCAGATGATGGTCTGAGAACCAGATATCATTAGAGGCGATATCCAGCTTGCTGCGCTCCATGTAGGGAAGGGCGTCATTGAAAGCTTTCGGTCCCTCACGGTAACAGAGAATGGCATAGTAGGGAATCGTCTGGACCTTTCGTTCAAAGGCTTTATAAGACGGAATATCGGGATATTCCATGCTGGTAATGTGGTGGCAAAGGCGGACAGACCGCTTTTGCTGGGTCATATAGAGTGAGTAGAACAATTCCCATGCATCATCAGGAATTGTGTCTTTTCCCCGGTTGTACCCTCCGCGTCGGTCAATCAGCTCCGTCACATCTTTTCCCTGGTATTTGTGCTGCCAGCGGAACAGCTTGCTTTTGGTGATAGCGTCCTCGATAGGATTATTTGAATTGAACCAGGATACAAAATCATCCGGTGACAGGCCCATTTGATGGTACTGCTCCACAACCCAAGCCTTGAAATTGGCCTCGTCCCGCTGCTTGCCTGTGAATTGCAGGATATCCACGGGAGGAGGTACTTCCCCGCGATACCGGGCCTGTGCACTCTCTGGAAGTGATTCTAGGGCGATGCGCAGTTGCTTGCCGCCCCGCCCCTTGCCATTGACATAGCGGTATTCATATCTGTTTTGTTGTGCGGCTTTCTTGATGGCGCTATCTGTAATACCACATAGAGAAGCAGCTTCCTGTACTGTCAGCCATGTCAAAGGGACTCACCTCCTGTCAAACTAAACTTATGCTATGCAAACAGGAAAATTTTCATTGACCAAATCGAAATCCCTAAGATTCCTTTCCCAATAAGGCCGCGACCAGATCAAAAGGGTCAAGGCCAAGCGGCTTTGCAATCTGTTTGAGAGCAGCCAATGTCGGGATAGCACGACCGTTGATGACAGCACAAAGATAAGTTTTTGATAGCCTCGCTTCCTGTGCGAGCCATTTCTGTTGTTTGCCAATTTCCTTCAGTCGCCTACCAATCAGCGTACCCAAAGGAGGCTTGTTGTTAAGATTGGTAGTCCTGGACATATATTCACCCCCTTGAATTTTGTTATGGCAATAGATATAATGAACCAACTAAGTTCATTATAATGTGAGTTAGTTACAAAGTCAATAAGAAATACTGTAACTGAAGAAAGGCTGCGGTACAGATGAAACCAGAATCCAGCAATGAAAAACTTAACGGAGAGATGATTAAGGCAATTCGCCAGAGGTACGGACTATCTCAACAAGAATTTGGAGCGCGACTTGGTGTAACTCACGCACATATCAGCAAAATTGAAAGCGGAAAAGAAAATCCCTCTGAAACACTTTTGAAGCTTATTAAATACGAATTTAAAGTCGATAAATTTTTAGGTGTACCATCTTCAACAGTAACGAAGCCAAAGATTAAGCAATATCTCAATATCCTTGAAGACTTAATGCTTAAACACAAAAAAAGTGATGGGTGCCTATATAATACAGAATTTATGTTGGCAGCACTTATTACAATTTATCGTGATACCAACAAAAGCGAAATGTATCAGGAATTATTGCTCGATTCTCTCGCTGGCATAATTGACGAAGTAGCGCAGTTTATCGAGACTACTCAAAAGGAGCCAGTGGGTGAAGAATCAATACTGCTACAAGAAAGTAAGCTCTCACGGTTAAAAAATGAGGTTGATGGCTGTTTAGAAAACCTCTATAGTTTGCTTAAAGAGCGCATTAAATAGCGGAATAAATATTCATATTTCTTAAATATTCATCAATCTCGTTTTGCGTGTCCTTTTTCCCTTAGTCAATTCCCTTTATATGCGCAAAGAAACCCCGCAAACACCTGTATTAAACAGGGTTTGCGGGGTTTTTAGTGACTCCGACTAAATTCCCTTAGTCGCGCGTTTAGTCGCGTTTTGCGCGTCCAAATTCCCTTAATCAAATTTACCTCTAGTACTACTGTCACAACGGTTTAATGCCATTTTTGCGACTAAGGGAAAAATGGCGTTTTGCGTGTCCCGCTACAACAGCGCCAGTGCAGGGAGGTGGGGATATGACGCTGAGAGCGTATATCCTCCGCTGGCAGGAGGTCTATGACAAGAACCAGAGCAGGCCAACCACCTACGCAGCTCATGGCTATCTCTTCAAGAACCATATCCTTCCCGGACTGGGAGAGATACCGCTCTCTGAATTGACAGTGGAGCAGATGGGAGATTTTCTGGAGGAGCGTAGGCGCTTCGGCGGTCATCGCCCGGAAAGCCCCGAATACCCAGGGCTGGGGGAGCATATCATGCGGCACATCCACCGCCTGCTCCAGCAATGTCTGGATCAGGCGATGCGGGATGGCCTGATAACGGAAAATCCCGCCCGAGCGTTTCACTACCCAAAGCCAAAGAAGGTCAGCGCCAATGTGCTGACGCCAGCAGAAGTGGAGGATTATCTGGATGCAGCGGAACGGCTGGGCCACCTCCCCATGTTCCTGCTGGCGCTGACGGCGGGACTTCGGCAGGGAGAGCTGATTGCCCTGAAATGGAGCGACCTGGATGTAAAAGAGCG